>OIXQ01001072.1_pt1 | contig 11102 bp, 7 predicted proteins | sample 1587791 | NCBI WGS metagenome assembly OIXQ01 (sample SAMN03283273) | human gut metagenome | biome: human-associated habitat; material: feces | host: Homo sapiens | place: Peru | collected 2012
ATGGTGATCATGGGTCTGTGCAACTGGACCGCCACCGCCCGTCTGGTCCGGGGTGAGATCCTCCGGGTCCGGGAAATGGAATATGTCCAGGCCGCCGTGTCCCTGGGTGCTACGGACTCCCGGATCATCTTCTCCCACGTCATTCCCAATGTCATGGCCCCCATCATTGTAGAGGGCACCATGCAGATGGCCCACGCCATCCTGACGGAGGCCTCCCTGTCCTACTTGGGTGTAGGCGTTCAGCTGCCTACGGCCTCCTGGGGCAATATGCTCATGAGCGCCAACAATCTGGCCACCCTTACCGGCCGCCCCTGGCAGTGGGTGCCGGCAGGTGCCTGCATCCTGCTGGCCGTGCTGAGCATCGTGCTGGGCATCGTCATGATCCTTGACCCGTTCGGGACCATGGAAACGCTGGTCATGGCCATCGGCGTCATCCTCATCATCGAGGGTGCGCTGAACCTGCTCAGTGCGCTGTACACGGTCATCGCAGTCAAGCGGTTCCTCAAGCTGCATCCCGAAACGCAGTCCATGCTGGAAGCGGTCACCGGCAAGGACCTGAACGGCGACGGCGTCATCGCCCCGGACGTCACCCCCACGGACGCCGAAGCAACTGCTGTAGAACTGGACCATGTGGACGAAAGTGCCACTGTCGAGCAGGAGGACGTGGACGAATAACGTCTCTCCGCATCTCATACCCATCTCAAACAAAAGGATAAAAAGAACATGGAAAAGTACGATCTGATCATCGTCGGCGCCGGCCCTGCCGGTATCTTTACCGCTGTGGAGCTTCTGCGCCATGGCAGCAAGAAGAAGATTCTTCTGGTGGAAAAGGGCAAGCCCGTGGAAAAGCGCCATTGCCCCAAGGCAGAACTGGGTCACTGTGTCAACTGCCGCCCCACCTGCGCCATCACCACCGGCTTCTCCGGTGCGGGCGCTTTCTCGGACGGCAAGCTGAGCCTGTCTTATGAGGTCGGCGGCGACCTGCCCACCCTCATCGGCGAGGAGTTCGCACAGGAGCTGATCAACTACACCGACAAGATCTACCTCGAGTTCGGCGCAGACCCCCACGTTGAGGGCATCTACACCGGCGAGGACATCAAGGAGATCCGCAAGAACGCTATTCACGCCGGCCTGAAGCTGGTGGACTGCCCCATCCGCCACCTCGGCACCGAGAAGGCTCAGCAGCTCTATCTGGCCATCCAGAATTATCTGGCCGACAACGGCGTGGAGATGCTCTTCTCCACCGAGTGCGAGAACATCATCCTCGAGAACGAAGTCTGCAAGGGCGTCCTGATCAAGCAGGGCAATGAAGAGCCGCACGCCGTCTACGCCGATGAAGTCGTCATCGGCACGGGCCGCCGTGGTGCAGACTGGCTGGAAAAGATCTGCGCTGAGCATCACATCGCCCACAAGCCCGGTACAGTCGATATCGGCGTCCGCGTCGAGTGCCGCAACGAAGTCATGGAGAAGGTCAACAAGGTCCTGTACGAGTCCAAGCTGATCGGCTATCCGAAGCCTTGGAAGAACAAGGTCCGCACCTTCTGCCAGAACCCCGGCGGCTTCGTCGCGCAGGAGAACTATGACAACGACCTCGCTGTCGTCAACGGCCACAGCTTCAAGGAGAAGAAGAGCGAGAACACCAACCTCGCCATCCTCGTCTCCCACAACTTCACCGAGCCGTTCAACCAGCCCATCGCCTACGCGCAGAAGGTCGGCGAGCTGACGAATATGCTCGGCGCGGGGCACATCATGGTGCAGCGCTTCGGCGATATCCTCGACGGCAAGCGCACGTGGCAGAAGGAGCTCGCGCAGTCGAACGTCCGCCCCACGCTGCCGGATGCCATCGCTGGCGACATCACGTCCGCCATGCCGTACCGCGCCATGCTCAACATCATCAACTTCATCAAGGCCATGGACGAGGTCGTGCCCGGCTTCGCTGCCTATGAGACGCTGCTGTATTCCCCGGAGCTGAAGTTTTACAGCAACCGCATCGCCATGGACGACGCGCTCAACACGAACGTCCCCGGTCTGCACTGTCTGGGTGACTCCTCCGGCTGGACGCGCGGCCTGATGATGGCCTCGGCCATGGGCGTGCTCATGGGACGCAGACTTGCAGATACGCTCTGATGCGCGGGCAAATGGAAGGATTGTCATCTTTTGCACAAAATGCTTGACAAATTCCTGCAAATCAGTAGTATAAAAGGGATGGAAAATTGATAGATCCGCCGGTGCGGCGGAGGGAAGGAAACACAGTATGGATGGATTGAAAAAAGCTTATTACCGCGCCTACCAGCAGGTGTTTGACATCGGTATGCGCTGCCTGCATTGGCGCAAGCCGATCGTGCTCTCCGGCGCCGGCTGCCTGAAACAGGTGCCGGACGTGCTCGGAAAGTGCGGTGTGGAAAAGGTCATGGTCGTCACCGGTTCGCACGTGGTCAAGTCGCTCGGACCGAAGCTGTTTGCTGCGCTCGAGGAGGCCGGTATGCCCTACGAGGTGTTCAGCGAGGTCGAGGCCAACCCCTCCGTGACCACGGTCGAAAAGATCCGTGCGCAGTACGTGGAGACCGGCTGCAGCGGCTTCGTCGCTCTTGGCGGCGGCAGTCCGATGGATGCGACCAAGGGTGCGGCTGCCCGCGTTGCCTGCCCGAAAAAGAGCTGCAACGACATGGCCGGTGTCATGCGTGTCGGCAAGACCGTGCCGCCGATCGTCGCCATTCCGACGACGTCCGGCACCGGCAGTGAGACGACGATCGCCGCCGTCATCACCGACAGCGAGACGCACCACAAGTACGCGCTCATGGATCTCAAGCTCATGCCGCTGTATGCCATTCTCGATCCGGAGCTGACCGTCGGCCTGCCGCCGCGCACGACCGCGACTACCGGTATGGACGCGCTTACCCACGCGATCGAGGCGTACATCAGCTGGACATACAACACCAAGGAGAGCCTGCGCCTCGCCGAAGAGGCCGTCAAGCTTATCTTCGATAACCTCGAGGTCGCTTACGCGCACGGCGATGATCTCAAGGCCCGTGAGAACATGATGATCGCCGCCTTCAAGGCAGGCTTCGCGTTCTCCCGCGCCGGTGTCGGCAATGTGCACGCCATCGCGCACACGCTCGGCGGTCTGTATAACACCCCGCACGGTCTTGCCAACGCGGTCATCCTGCCGATCGTTCTGGAGGACTACGGCGAGGCCGTATATCCGAAACTTGCGCGCCTGAGCGAGATCGCCGGCGTCAAGACCGACGGCACGGACGCCGAGAAGGCGCAGGCCTTTATCGCGGAGATCTATGCCATGAACGAGCGCATGGGCATCCCGAAGGGCTTCGACTTCATTCAGGAGGAAGATATCCCGCAGATCATCGAGTGGGCGCTGGCCGAGGCCAACCCCAACTACCCTGTGCCGGTCGTGTACAACGCTGCGCGCTGCCGCAAGGTCATCGATGATATCCGCGCCAAGGCCGCGGAGAATCCGCCCGCCGAAGCATAAGAGCATAGCAAAGCCCGCCCCGCACAGCCGTGCGGGGCGGGCTCTTTCTTCCGGCAGACTCAGGCGGCCTGCCGATCTTTTTTGCTGCCGATGCCGCCGTGCAGGACAAAGCGGCAAAAGCCGTTGTCCGGGTGCGCGGACACAATGCGGTAAATGAGCAGCGTGATCGCGTAGGCGATCGTGGCTGCGACCAGACCGACGATCATCGCGCCGAGCACGTCGGACGGGTAGTGCGCCATGAGGTAGTTGCGCGCAAAACCCATCACCGGCACAAACAGAAACGCCCAGTAGCGCGCGGGCTTTTTGCCCGTGAGCACGAGCGCGGTCACACCGGCCATCGCGGCCGTTACATGGCCGGAGGGGAAGGAGTATTCACTCTCGGCATACGCGCCGGCGGCCTGCCACCAGGTGCGGAAAGGTTCCACCGTCAGCGGGCGCGGCCGGGCGACGAAGTCCTTGAGCCAGAAGTTCGTGATGAGCGCACCGCAGCACACGGCGCCGAACATGCAGATGCCCATCTTGCGCGTCTTGGGAAAGAGCATCAGCGCGATGCCGAGCACGAGAAAGACAATGCCCTTCTCGCCCAGCAGCGTGATGGCCCGGCACAGCGGCGTAAAAACCCCGCCCGCCGCCCCGGCCAAATTGTGCAGCGCCTGCAAAATGGTGTAGTCATAGCCCGCAAAGGCCGTGTTGAGCCATTGCGCGATCGCAGTCAGTTCCATAAATAATCACCGTCCGGAATCCAAAAATTGCGGCAGTGCGGCTGAGCGCCTGCCGATGAGCGGCGTCGAAACACGCCGCAGCGTAACTTCGACATCATACACCGCCTGCGCGGCTTTTGCAACCGTTGCCGCCGGAACGGAGGGTGAAAGTTTTGAATGAACGATTTTTATCAAAAACAAAAATGGAACGTTTTCTGTATTTTGAACCGGTTATTCTGCTGCGGGGCTTGACTTTGGCGCGAAAAATCAATATGCTGGTAAACGGAAATTCAATCTTTAGATAGGAGCGATTTTTGCATGATTCTCGATTGCAGCAAGTATGTCGGCCCTTGTAAGTGCGGCCGCGAGCACACCCTGGAGACGAAGAAAGTCGTCGTGGAGTATGACGCGCTCGACAAGTTCGACCAGTATATGGACGAGGTCGGCCTGACCGGCAAGCGCGCTGTCATCTATGACACGAACACGTATAACCTTCCGACGCTCAAGCATGTGCGCGCCGATCAGGAGATCGTCCTCAACGCCGAGGGGCTGCACTCCGAAAAGGGCATGATCGAGGACATGATGCGCCAGCTCGACCACCCGGACGTGATCGTCGCGGTCGGCTCCGGCACGATCATGGACTTCGGCCGCTACCCGGCGTACCATCTCGGCATCCCGTTCGTCGCCGTGCCGACGCTTGCGAGCTCCGACGGCTTCACGGCCAACATCTGCTCGATCATCATCGACGGTCAGAAAAAGTCCATCCCCATGCAGGCTGCGGCGCTCGTCGTCTGCGACCTGAACGTGGTCTCCGGTGCGCCACTGTGGCTGACCGTGAGCGGCATTTCGGACATTCTGGCAAAGTACATTTCGCTCGCGGACTGGAAGATCGCACACCTTGTCTCGGGCGAGTATTATTGCCCCATGGTCGCCGATCTCGCCGAGGAGGCGCTGACCATCATGCGCAAGGCTGCCGATGATATGGCGGCCGGCGGCAAGCCGGACTTTGAGGCCATGACCATGGCGCAGATGATCTCCGGTCTGACCATGCAGCTGCTCAACCACTCCCGCGCTGCGTCCGGTGCCGAGCACCTGATGGCGCACCTTGTGGAGATGAAGCCGCCGCGGTTTGAAAATGCCCACGGCATGCACGGCCAGTGCGTCGGTGTGGGCACGTACCTGTGCGCCAAGGAGTATCATTACCTCGCCTCGCTCCCGACGCCGAAGGCCAAGCCCTTTGAGCCCCTGACCCGCGCATGGGTGGACGAGAAATTCGGCCCCCTCGCCGACGGCATCATGAAGGAGAACGAGAACGACGTGCTCGGCACCTTTGATCCGCAGAACATCGTCGACCACTGGGACGAGATCCGTGCCATCATCGCCGAGATCCCCTCGGCCGAGGAGCTTTCCGCCCTGTGCGAGAAGCTCGGCGCGTTCTACAAGCCCGAGCAGATCGGCATCGACCCGGCCCTGTCGGAGGATATGCTCAGCGTTTCGGCTGCCATCCGCAACCGCCTGACGCTCATCCGTATGCGCCGCGTGCTCGATTTCGGCGAATAATTGCATCAGCATGAATGCGTCCGGAGGCGAGAGCCTTCGGACGCATTTGCTTTGCCCGGTTTTGCTTGTGAAACAGGGCGTATGGTGGTATAATATTCTGATTCTAATTTTGTAAAAGGAGGCCGTGCCATGCCGGATTTTGAAGTCGTTTCGCCCTACGAGCCGTCGGGCGATCAGCCCGAGGCGATCGACGCGCTTGCGCAGGGCGTGGAAAACGGCATTGACGAGCAGGTGCTGCTCGGCGTGACCGGTTCCGGCAAGACGTATACGATGGCCAAGGTCATCGAGCGTGTGCAGCGGCCGACGCTCGTGCTCGCGCACAACAAGATCCTCGCGGCGCAGCTGTGCAGCGAGTTCAAGGAGTTTTTCCCGAACAACGCCGTGGAGTATTTCGTCAGCTACTATGACTACTATCAGCCGGAGGCGTACATCCCGCACACGGACACGTTCATCGAAAAGGACGCCTCCATCAACGATGAGATCGAGCGCCTGCGCCACTCGGCCACGTCGAGCCTGTTTGAGCGGCGGGATGTGATCGTCGTCTCGTCCGTGTCGTGTATCTACGGTCTCGGCGACCCGATCGACTATGCCAACATGGTCATCTCGCTGCGCACCGGTCAGCAGCGTGACCCGGAGGAGCTCATGCGCAAGCTCATCGACATCCGCTACGAACGCAACGACATTGCCTTTGCGCGCAACATGTTCCGCGTCCGCGGCGATACGATCGACATTTTTCCGGCCTATTCCGCCGACCATGCCGTGCGCGTGGAGTTTTTCGGCGACGAGATCGACCGCATCTCGGACATCAACGTCGTCACCGGCGCGCCCATCCGCACGCTCAGCCATGTGGCGATCTATCCCGCGTCGCACTATGTCACGACGCATGAAAAGATGGAGCGCGCCATCGGCGAGATCCGCGCCGAGTGCGATGCGCGCGTGAAAACGTTTGAGCAGCAGGGCAAGCTCCTCGAGGCGCAGCGCATCCGCCAGCGCACGGATTATGACATTGAGATGATGCAGGAGCTCGGCTACTGCTCCGGCATCGAGAACTACTCGCGCATCATCAGCGGCCGCGCCCCCGGCAGCGCACCGATGACGCTGCTGGACTATTTTCCGAAGGATTTTCTGCTCTTTGTCGATGAGAGCCACGTTACGCTGCCGCAGGTGCGCGCCATGTACCGCGGCGACCGTGCGCGCAAGGATTCGCTCGTCGAGTACGGCTTCCGCCTGCCGAGTGCGTACGATAACCGTCCGCTGAAGTTCGAGGAATTCGAGCAGCGGGTGCATCAGGCCATCTATGTCTCTGCCACGCCGGGCGACTATGAGCGCGAGCACGCGGGGCAGATCGCCGAGCAGATCATCCGGCCGACCGGCCTGCTCGACCCACAGATCTTCGTGCGCCCCATCGAGGGACAGATCGACGATCTCATCGGTGAGATCAACGCCCGCATCGCCAAAAACGAGCGCACGCTCGTGACCACGCTCACGAAGAAAATGGCTGAGGACCTCTCGGCCTACCTCACGAACGCGGGCATCCGCTGCCGGTATCTGCACCATGACATCGGCGCGATCGAGCGCATGGAGATCATCCGCGACCTGCGTACGGGCGCGTTTGACGTGCTCGTCGGCATCAACCTTCTGCGCGAGGGACTGGATCTGCCGGAGGTGTCGCTCGTGGCGATCCTCGACGCGGACAAGGAGGGCTTTCTGCGCAGCGAGACGAGCCTCATCCAGACGATCGGCCGCGCGGCGCGCAACGCCGAGGGCACGGTCATCATGTACGCGGATAAGGAGACGGCCGCCATGCACGCGGCCATCATGGAGACCAACCGCCGCCGCGCCAAGCAGGCGGCCTACAACGCCGCGCACGGCATCGTGCCCAGGACGATCGTCAAGAGCGTGCGCGAGCTGCTCGAAATTTCGAGTGACGTTGAGGCGCCCAAGCGCGCCGACGGTGTGAAGATGACGGAGGCCGAGCGCCGGGCCGAGATCGCGCGGCTCGAGGCACAGATGAAAAAGGCGGCCGAAATGCTCGAGTACGAGTATGCCGCCGTGCTGCGCGATCGGCTCATTGAGCTGCGCGGCCAGTGACGCGCAAGGAGGATACCCGAATGAAACTCATGATTCTCGACGGCAACAGCATCATCAACCGCGCCTTTTACGGCATCCGGATGCTCAACGCGCCCGACGGCACGCCGACGAACGCGGTCTACGGCTTTCTGAGCACGTTCCGGCGCGTTTTCGACCTGGCGCAGCCGCAGGCGGTGTGCGTCGCGTTCGACGTGCACGCCCCCACATTCCGCCACGAGCAGTATGCGCTCTATAAGGCGCAGCGCAAGCCCATGCCGGAGGAGCTTGCCGTGCAGATGCCGCTGCTCAAGCAGACGCTCGACTACATGGGCGTGCGGCGGCTGGAGCTGGCCGGCTGGGAGGCCGACGACCTGCTCGGCACGGTCGCGCGCCGCTGCGAGGCTGCCGGTTGGACGTGCGACGTCGTCACCGGCGATAAGGACAGCCTGCAGCTCATCACCGACAGCACCCATGTCTTCAACGTCAAGACCCGCATGGGGCAGACGGATACGATCGAATACACGCCCGAGCGCTTTCGTGAAGAGTACGGCTTTGGCCCCATCCGCATGATCGACCTCAAGGCGCTCATGGGCGACAGCTCCGACAACATCCCCGGTGTGCCCGGCATCGGGGAAAAGACGGCGAAGGATCTGCTCGTGCGCTTCGGCACGGTGGCGGACATTTACCGCGACCTCGATGCACTGGACATCAAGCCCGGCGTGCGCAAAAAGCTCACCGAGGGGCGCGAGAGCGCGCAGCTCTCGTTCGACCTTGCCACCATCCGCACGGACGCGCCGATCGACTTTGCGCTCGAATCGGCCGTCTGGGATCACGACTATCAGCCGGAGCTGTACGACTGGTTCCGGCGGCTCAACTTCACGTCGCTGTCGGAAAAGTGGGGACTGCAGCCGTCTGATCCTGCGCGCGAAACGGCGCACGCGCTGCCGGCCGTGGACGTGGCAGACGGCGATGCGCTGCGCGCGCTCGAGCAGGTGGTCACGGCGGCGCCGTATGTCGCGGTGCTCGCGCCCGACGGGCTCGACACGCTCACACTCTGCGACGGTAAGGCGTGCTATGCGCTCTCGTGGGCGCAGCTCGGCGATGATTATAACGCCTTTTTGCGCCTGCTGTTTTCCGACCGCGTGCGCAAGGCGGGGCACAACATCAAAGACCTCATGCGCGCGCTGCTTGACGAGGGGCTGCCGACGGACGGCTTTGTGTTCGACACGGCGCTGGCGGCCTACCTGCTCGATGCCACGGCCGGAAGCTATGACCTGCCGCGCCTTGCGCAGACGTATCTTGGCGAGGAGCTGCCGGATGCACAGAGCGTCTGGGCGCTGCAGCCGGTGCTGCACGAAAAAATGGACGCTCAGGCCATGCTGCCGCTCTACACGGATATTGAGCTGCCGCTGTGTCCGGTGCTGGCGCGCATGGAGCAGGCGGGCTTTCTGGTCGACCGCAAGGCACTGTACGACTTCGGCGAGAGCCTCACGAGCAGCATCGAGCAGCTCCAGCAGAGCATCTGGGCGCTCGCAGGCGAGCCGTTCAACATCCAGTCGCCGAAGCAGCTTGGCAGCATTCTGTTCGAGCGGCTCATGCTTCCGGCCGGGAAAAAGACCAAGACCGGCTGGAGCACGAACGCCGCCGTGCTCGACAAGCTGCGCGGCAAGCACCCGATCATCGAGCAGATCCTCGATTACCGCACGCTCACAAAGCTCAAGTCCACCTATGCCGACGGGCTGCTCAAGGAGATCTCGGCCGACGGGCGCATCCATACAAACTTCCAGATGACCGTCACGGCGACGGGGCGCCTGTCGTCGACAGAGCCGAACCTGCAGAATATCCCTGTGCGCCGCGAGCTCGGCGCGCAGATCCGCAGGATGTTCGTGGCCTCGCCCGGCAAGGTGCTCGTGGACGCGGACTACAGCCAGATCGAGCTGCGCCTGCTTGCGCACATCGCAAACGATGAGACGATGATCGCCGCCTTCCGCAGCGGGGAGGACATCCACGCCGTCACGGCGTCGCAGGTGTTCGGCGTGCCGCTTGCGGAGGTGACGCCGCTGCAGCGCTCGCACGCCAAGGCCGTCAACTTCGGTATCGTCTACGGCATCTCGGCCTTCAGCCTTGCGCAGGACATCGGCGTGTTCCAGAGTGAGGCCAAGGCGTACATGGACAGCTATTTTGCCAAGTACCACGGCGTGCGTGCGTATATGACGCGCGTCGTCGAACAGGCCAAGGCGGACGGCTATGTCACGACGCTCTTCGGCCGCCGCCGCGATCTGCCGGAGCTCAAGTCCTCAAACTTCAACCTCCGCAGCTTTGGCGAGCGTGTGGCGCTCAATATGCCCATTCAGGGCACGGCGGCGGACATCATCAAGGCTGCCATGGTGCGCGTGGACGCGCGGATGCGCGCGGAAAAGCTGCAGGCGCGGTTGCTGCTGCAGGTGCACGACGAGCTCATCGTCGAGTGCCCCGCGGAGGAGGCTGAGACGGTCAAGGCCATCCTCGTCGATGAGATGGAGCACGTGGTCGATTACCGCGTGCCGCTGCTCGTAGACGCGAAGATCGGCGCAAGCTGGGCGGAGGCGCACTGATGGACGTCACGATCTGTGATGCGCGCAGCGCGCACCTGCCGCAGCTTGAGGCGCTTGAGTGCGCGTGCTTTTCCGCACCGTGGACGCGCGCGCAGCTGGCGAGCCAGCTGCCGGACGACCGGCACGTGTTTCTCATCGCCGCGGCGGGGGAGACGGTGCTCGGCTACGCAAACTTTCTGCACGTGCTTGATGAGGGCGACATCGGAAATGTCGCCGTCGCGCCGGAGTTTCGGCGGCAGGGCGTCGCGGACGCGCTGCTCGAGGCGCTGTGCGCGCGGGCGGCGGCGCTCGGTCTCGCATTTTTGACCCTGGAGGTGCGCGCATCAAATGCGCCCGCCATCGCGCTGTACCGCAAGCACGGGTTTCAGACCGTCGGTCAGCGCCGCAATTACTATCAGAAGCCGGACGAGGATGCATTGCTCATGACCTGGTTCCGGAGAGAGGCGGAGACAATATGATTATTCTTGCGATCGAATCTTCCTGTGATGAAACGGCCGTCGCCCTTGTGCGTGACGGGCGCGAGGTGCTGACCGATCAGGTCTTTTCGCAGGCCGACCTGCACGCCGTCTACGGCGGCGTCGTGCCCGAGATCGCGTCGCGCTCGCACGTGGAGGTCATCTCCCAGCTTGCCGACCGTGCGCTGCAGGTGACCGGTCTGAGCCGCGGCGACATTGACGCCGTGGCAGT
>OIXQ01001075.1_pt1 | contig 11077 bp, 9 predicted proteins | sample 1587791 | NCBI WGS metagenome assembly OIXQ01 (sample SAMN03283273) | human gut metagenome | biome: human-associated habitat; material: feces | host: Homo sapiens | place: Peru | collected 2012
CCACCGCATACTGTTTAGATATTACAACAAAACTTTTCTCTTGTCCAGTCCCGATACGCCATTTCTCCCGGTTTTTTGCCTTTTTTGTCGTCCGCTTAACCGCGTATTCTCCCGATTTTGCCCAGTCCGTCCACTTTTTCCCGGCGGAGCGGCCTGCCGCTTGTATTTTTCGCCGCTGTATGATAGACTATTTCCACAGGCGGGAGGAAATGACAACACCCCCGCGAGAAAGGAAAGATCACTATGCTTGACCGCGTACAATTAAAATTAGAGGCCCGGGAGGTGGTGCGCTCGGCGAAGGTGTCCGCCTACCTGTTCACCCTGCTGGCCCTGGTGCTGACGCTCCTCCTGAACGGCGCAAGCGACTACATGACCATGGACGATATGTGGGCGTATGACTACTCCCTGCGTACCGGGCTCGACCTGAGCTTCCTGGCGCTGCACCCGTCCTACCCCACCATCCTGGTGCTGTTCGTGTCCGTGGTGGCGTCGCTGACCGGCATCGTGCTGGGCGCTGGTGAGGTGCTGTACCACCTGGGCGTGCGCCGGGGAGAGGAGATGCCTTACACCACGCTGTTCGACGGGTTCTCCTTCGCCGGGAAGATCATCCTGCTGGCCATCGTGCAGTACATCTTCATTTTCCTGTGGTCGCTGCTGTTCATCGTGCCGGGCATCATCGCCGCGTACCGCTACCGCTTCGCGCTGTATAACCTGTGCGAGAACCCGGAGATGGGCGTGATGGAGGCGCTGAACATGAGCAAGGCCCAGACCCTGGGCTTCAAGGGTCAGCTGTTCGTGCTGGATCTGAGCTTCATCGGCTGGTATCTGCTCAGCGGCCTGACGGCGGGTATCCTGCTGATCTGGCTCGCGCCCTATCGGATGCAGACGGATATGGGCTACTTCCGGCAGATCAAGAACATCAAGGGCATCGGGTACTTCCCGGAGCAGCCCCACCCGGAGGATGACGGCACGTTCCACCCCAACGACCCCTTCGGCGGGGCGGACAATTCCCAGTGGTAACGTCCTTCAGACACGGACAAAGGGACGGCGCGAGAGCGCCGTCCCTTTTTTGTTGCTTCCGTACAAATGCACAAATTTCTTATCATAACGTGTGCTTCTCATAGCGCTAATAACCATTAAAATTTCGTCTTGATGCATTTTTTTGCTTGAAGTTAATTTTTTAACGTAGTACACTGGCGTTACCCGGACACCGACCGGCGCAGAGCGCCGGCCAGGCCCTCATCCCTGTCAAAAATACGTGTTGTTAAGGAGAGTGTCGCTGTGTTCAAAAAATTCACCAACGGCTGCGTGCGCGTAGTCAACAGATGGCTTCCGGATGCGTTCCTGTTCGCCATCATCCTGACCCTGGTCGTATTCGTTGGCGCGATGTGCGCCACCGGCATGGGCCCCATCGAGATCATCGCCAAGTGGGGCGATCAGAAGGGCGGCTTTTGGAATCTGCTGGCCTTCTCCATGCAGATGGCCCTGGTGCTGGTGTTCGGCTCTGCCATGGCCTCCGCCAAGCCCTGCAAGAAGGCGCTGCGGTTCGTGGCCGGTATGTGCCACAACAACATGCAGGCCATCGTGGTCACCACCTTCATTTCCACCATCTGCTGCTGGCCCACCCGCAGATCCCCCACCAGGGTGTCGGGCGGAATCTCATGCTCCAGGTGCTTGAGCACCTTCTTGGCGCCTTCGATGTGCTGCCTGTCATCCAGGAAAGGCCCCTTCTGCCGCTCATGGCACATGAAGATGTTCTGGTACACGGTCAGGTTCTGGAACAAGCTCAGCTCCTGGTGGATAATGCCGATGCCCCGGGCCCGTGCGGCGTTGGTATCCTTGAACACCACTTCCTGGCCATCCATATACATTTTCCCTGCGGAGGGCTGCTCGATCCCGGCAATCATTTTCATCAGCGTACTTTTCCCCGCGCCGTTTTCGCCGATCAGCACGTTCACCTTTCCTTTGAGCAGATCGAACGACACCTGATCCAGCGCTTTTGTGCCGGGATAGATTTTGTCTATCTTTCCGCAGTGAAGCACCACATTGGGATCATCAAACATCGCGCGCCCCCCCTTTATTCGATCACGATGGATACCGGCGTGATGGTGACAGCCTTGCCGGCAGCCGTAGCCGCGCCGATGATGGTCACGGTTTTTTCCTGGATGGTTTCATCAATGCCCAGGGGCGCAATGACGTTGGCGTAGGACTGATCGTTCAGGGCTTTGGCGTACTGGCTCCACTCGGTCTGGTTGGTGAAATGGCTGCTCAGTGTTTTGGTCGTCTGGGTATCCCGCAGGGCGGCGTTGGTGGCGGTATAGATGCTGCCCAATTCCACCGTGAAGGTCACATCGCCGGTATAGCCTTCGGGCACAATGATCATGGTGTTCTTCTTGCCGCTGGCCTTCGACACGTATTCCGTCACCGTGGCTTTGATCCGGACGGCGGTGCCCAGGCCCAGCGCGTCCTTGCTCAGGCTTTCCAGGGACGTAATGTCCACAGCCTTCTGCGTGATTTCAGCGACCACGCTGTCCCAGTCGCTGCTGGAAGAGGCGCTGGCGTCGAACGCCACAACGCCGGTGTACTGCCCTTCGGTGCCCTTGTCGATGATTTTCATATTGAAAGCAAGGAACACGATGACCACAACAGCTAGGGCAATCCAAATGATATTCTTTCTCATGAGGTTCTTCATGACAGGCGTACTCCTTCATGCTCAAGCGCTTCCTTGATGGGAAAGGGCGGGGGCGCTTAAGTGTCAGGCACTTTTCAGACGCCCCCGCCCCAGTGAATGAATCAGATCATTGGAAGGTTCGCTGGAATTACTCGCCGGTGTACACGAAGGCGCTCAGGAATTCCACATTTTCAATGGTGATGGCCACGCAGGGAACCAGCTGCTTTTCCTGCTCGGGCTTCACGCCGTTTTCGATGTAGTTCACAGCTTCTTCCACAGCCAGCTCGGTGATGGCGGCGATCTGCTGCAGGGCGGTGCCCACCAGGTTGCCGCTCTTGATGTAGGCGGCGGCGTCGTCAGAACCGTCCAGACCGATGATCTTGATGTCGGTGCGGCCGGCGTCGATGCAAGCCTGGGCAGCGCCGCAAGCCATGGTGTCATTGCCGCAGATGATGCCGGTGATTTCGGGATGGGCCTGCAGGATGGCTTCGGTCTTGGCGTAGCCTTCAGTCTGGCTCCAGCTGGCGGACTGCTGCGCCACCATTTCCAGACCTTCATACTGGCTGATTACGGCATGATAGTTTTCGGAACGAACCCAGCAGTTGGTGTCGGATTCCAGGCCCAGCAGCTCGGCGTACTTGCCTTCGTAATCCATGGCTTCCACCCACTTTTCAGCGATGGCAGCAGCGCCCTGGGCGTTGTCGGCAACGATCTGCGCGATGGCCAGGCCGGTTTCGTTGATTTCGCGGTCGATCAGCACCACGGGGATGCCGGCTTCGGTGGCCATGCGGACGGCTTCGATGGAAGCGTCGGCGCCGGCGTTGTCACAGATGATGGCAACGGCCTTGTCGTTGATGGCGGCCTCGAACAGCTGCAGCTGCAGGGCGGCGTCGTCATCGTGGGAGAAGCACTTGGCGGTGTAGCCCATGGCTTCCACCTTGGGAGCGCCAACCAGCTGTTCCGTGCCGAAGAAGGGGTTGGAGGTGGAAGGGGTGATGATGTAGATGATTCCCTTGGAAGCCGTTTCGGCGGTGGCCACAGCGGCTAGGCTCAGCACCATCATCAGGGCGAGAACGAGAGCGACGATTTTTTTCATGGGGGTAACCTCCTCAAAATATTTCCAATCCTTTTGTAAGGATCGGGTATCGTGTTGAATAGGAAGAATCGCATTCCGCTCCCAGGCGTTCTGCGTCTTCCGGCGGAAAAAAAGGGCGCAAGAAATAAAGGGGCTTAAAATTGCCAGTTATCTCCAATTCAGTTAGTGTTCAAATCCCGGATGCTCTGCCGGTCCACCAGCGTGACGCTGACTTCGGTTTTCTGCACGCTCTTGGGGGCGGCGGGGGACATCATCGCCACCAGCCGCTGGACGGCGATGCGGCTGATGTCCTCGCGGTACACCCGAATGGTGGACAGGGGAGGGTTGGTGACCTGGCAAATGTTCAGATCGTCCATGCCGATAATGGAAACATCCTTGGGGACGCTGATCCCCTTCTCCCGAAGCGCCCGCACGCAGCCCACGGCCATCACGTCGTTGGCGATGAAGAAGGCGGTGGGCAGCGGTCGTTTCCGCTTTTCCAGCAGATCCAGCATATCCCGGTACGCCCCTTCCACCGTGGGGGTCACCTGCCAGAGAAAATCCTCCGGGAGGGCGATGTTGTGCGCCACCATGGCCGCCTGAAAGCCCTTGCGCCGGTCGCGCATGTTGTTGAAGCGGACGGAGGCGGTGATGTGCTCGATGCTGGTGTGCCCCATGGCGATCAGCCGCTCGCACGCGATATAGCCCGCTTCATAATTATTCATGACGACGCAGTTATAGTTGTCATGCCTGAACATGCTGTCCAGCACAAGCAGCGGCGCTTTGGTATGGGCGAACAGGCGCAGATCCTCGCTGAACATCTCCGTGCCCAGCAGGATGATCCCGGAGCAGTCCTCCATGCAGATTTCATTGATCTGCTTCAGGTAATCCTGATCCTTTTCCATGTTGATGTGGGTCACCAGCAGCTCATAGCCGTTCTGCTTTGCTTCCCGCGTCATATGCTCCAGAATTTCCGCGAAAAACTGCGTATCCATCACCACCAGTCCGTGGCGCTTGAAGATTACCAGCCGGATATAATCCTTGTTGTTCAGGGAGTTCCGCTCAAACACATAGCCCATTTCCCGGGCAAGGGACAGGATCTGCTTGAGCTTTGTTTCTCCCACGCCGCCCCGGCCGTTCAGCGCGTTGCTGACCGTGGCGGAGGATACGCCGACCCGCTCGGCAATGTCCTGAATCCTGACTTTCACTCGACTCACGCCTTCCGCAATCGAATCTGATCCACGCAGCATGAGGTCATGCAGAATGCCTTCTTTCCTCCGGACACCGGGGCTGAACGAAGCCTCCGCGTCGTCTGCATGTCCCTGACTGCTACTAGAACATCAGCAGCCGAGCCATTTGTCAACAGGGTTTGACATGCTAAGATTTTACTAAAATTTTATCTGTAAACAGCTTGAAGATTCATTTTGCCCGCTGAATGAACGGTGAATCCGGGAAAGAAACCTCTGGCGCGGAGAATTTTACTAAAATATTCACTAATTTAGTAAAAAACTTAAGAAAATAAAGTTGAATATCAGCCGCGGATGACGCCTTTTTTCAGGATGACGCAGGCATACAGCGCCTGTTCGCCGGTCTGAACCGTGGCGAACGCCTGGCGGCTGCGGTCATAGAAATCGAAGCGCTCGATGAAGCCGATCTTGGCCGCCGGTTCATGCTTGGCGATGGTTTTTCGGAATTCCGCCCAGATGGGGGGCTCCCCGTCGGGGACGGTGCCGGGCACCACGGCCATCAGCGTCACGGGCTCGGCCACAAAGTCGTCCAGGGGGAACAATTGCAGGATGGCGTCCAGCAATTCGTTGACGCCGTGGCCGTCGCACCGCACGCAGCGCTTGCCCATGGACGCGGCGGGGAAATTGCCGTCCCCGATCACCAGTTCGTCACCATGGCCCATCTCGGCCAGAATCTTCAGCAGCTCCGGCTGCAGCAGGGGGGAGATACCCTTGAGCACACGCTCCACTTCCTTTCGTTCGCTTCGCAGAGGTGGGAGGGGATAGTGATGAGTGGTTAGCGATGAGTGGTTAGCGTGGTTCGACATGCTTGATCCTTGATGATTGGCCGTGATGCGCGTGGGTTTTGCGCTGTGGCAGATTCCGCGTCCACAGGGCTGTGGCTATTGAACACGATCCACATAACACAAATCACGAGCCACGAACCGCAAATCACGAACCACGATCCATGATCCACCAATCACGAATTACCAGCCACTATCCGCTCCTTCATTCGCTTTCATTATAATGACCCTGCTTTCGTTCTGTCAACCAGCCGGCCCTGATGGTTTGTTTAGCTGAATTTTAGTGCGCGCAGGTTATCCAGTTTTTTCCCTTTTTGCTGAAAAGATAAGAAAATTTTTTTAAGTGTTTTAGTAAACAAGTAAATGATTTAGTTAAATAATCGCGTTTCATTTATGGCACGTTTTGAGTGCGGTGACGGTTTTGGATAATACATTCATGGAATGGCTGGATTGTTGGATGAATTGCACAGAGGAAAGGTTTCCTTTATCGTTTGGCTTATTTCCCGGTGATTAATTTTTAGTAAAATATCCGGGGCTTTATGCATGTTGACAGGCTGATTTTTTTATGCTATTTTCAAGACGAATCAAGCGCTTGTACGCGGTCTCCCCAAATCCGTTCCGCCTCTCCTGTCTGCGCAGCAGAGGGGGCGGGAACCAGAGTTCCTGTAACCAAACGACAACTGTCATGCAAAGGAGGATTCCCATGAAAAAGTTCCTGTCCCTGTTACTGGCCCTGGCCATGCTGCTGTCCCTCATGGCCTTCGCTTCCGCCGAGGAAGCGGACACCCGGCCCCGCACCATCGTGACCACCGACCTGGAAAATGACGACATTGACTCCCTGCTGCACGTTCTGCTTTACGCAAACGACATTGACATTGCCGCCATCATCGCTACCAGTTCCTGCCATCATTGGACTGGTGATGGCGTGCATACTCAGCGCGAAGTGGGAGAAGAAGGCGTTGATTACAAGCCCACCAACGATGAAGGCTGGTCTCCCGACATCATGGAATGGCGGCCCCAGGATCTGGATTGGCTGTTCGACACCATCTTGAACGATTATGGCGCTGTGTGGCCCAATCTGGTTAAGCACGATTCCCGCTATCCCTCTCCCGGCGAATTGATGGAACGTACCCGGATCGGCAACGTGGAATTTGAATCCGACATGCGCTTCTCCACTGACGGTTCCAACTACATTAAGAGCATCCTGCTGGACGATGATACACGCCCTGTGTACGTTCAGGCCTGGGGCGGTTCCAACTCCCTGGCCCGCGCCTTGCTGGATATTGAAGAAGAATTTAAAGACAGCGCGGATTGGGATGCCATTTACAAGAAGGTTAGCGAAAAGTGCATTCTGATCTCCTGGGGCGATCAGGACTATACCTATCGGAATTACATCTCCGTAAGCTGGCCCGACGTGGTTCATCTCTACTGCGTCACCGGCGGCATCGGCTACCACATCTCCCGCAGCGCCCCCGCGCCCTACCGCTATTACTTTGAACCGGAATGGCTCATGGAGAACATCAAGTTCAACCACGGCCCCTTGATGGCGAAGTATCTGCTCTTCGGCGACGGAATTTATTATAACGGAGAACTGCCCTGGAACCAGTTCGGCAGCCTGGAAGCTGTGAATATGGAACAGAGCTGGCTGAAGAACGATTGGAAACGGTATGAGTTCATTTCTGAAGGCGACAGCCCCTGCTGGATGTATCTGATTCCCGTGGGCTTACGCGGTATGGAGAATCCTTCTTATGGTTCCTGGGGTGGCCGAATTGATCCCAACGCAACCAACGGCTTCCGTGCAGCGATCAGCGAATTTAACCCCACCACCGGCAAAATGAGCGGCGGTTACAGCGTGCACCGCTGGTTCCCCGCTTTTATGAATGACTGGGCCGCCCGTGCCGACTGGTGCGTCACTGATTACGAAGACGCCAATCATCAGCCAGTGGTGTGGACCACCACCGAGGATGCCACCCTGGCCCGCGGCGAAACCATCGAACTGAACGGCTTTGCCGAGGATCCGGACGGCGATAACCTCCACTACAACTGGTTCGTGTACACAGACGCCTGCGTTTATTCCGGCGCGTATCTGCCCTATCTGGACGTGTGGGCTCACGACGTGGCATCCACTACCTTTACCGTGCCCAATGACGCTGCGGAAGGCGACCACTTCAACCTGGTGCTGGAAGTGACCGATGACGGCGAACCGGCCCTGACCCGTTACGCCCAGGTGATTATCACCGTTGATGCTGTTCCCGAAGGCGGAAACAATGATGGCAGCAGCGGCGGTGGCGGATTCTGATGTTGATCCATTGAATCAATCTGAAAATGAATCGGGGTTGCCGTGCTCTCTTTATGAGGGCACGGCTTTTGATTGTGTTACGCTTCCAGTTTAGCCGTTCATCTTGTGTTCTCCAATGATTTGTCCACAATATGCACATGTCTTTTTTCTATACTGAACCAGTGGAAAAGCTTTCAAATAAAAAGACAGCCCGCTGATATCCGGTGGACTGCCTTTTGAGAGGAAAACATTATTCAGATGTCTGTTAGCATTTGAAAATGCATCAGAGCATCCTCAATTGCCTTTTCTTTTTCCGGCGGACATTGCGGCCGCTTGGCATTTTCAGATTTCGGCTTATGATAGTTTTTCCGCTCAATGATGCCATATTTCTGCTTCACCTGTGCGATATAGAGAGGGCTGACTTTCAACCCGGTATGCTTCAAGACATATTCCCGGATTTCCTCATAGGTTGCCTTGCTCTCTGCCGAAGTCAAATCCATCTCGTCCATCTTTACCTCAATCTCGATATGTTCTCTCCCTTGAAGTTTGGACAATACGCATACCGTTTCCACATGTTCCGTCCCCGGAAACATATCCACCGGCGTTGCCCATTCCGCCCGATACCCGCCATCCACCAGCACGCGCAAGTCCCGCGCGAGGGTCTCCGGGTTGCAGGAAACGTACACAACCCGCTTTGGTTTCAGCATCAGCAGACTTTGCAGGAACTTCTGGTCGCTGCCAGCGCGGGGCGGGTCCATCATCACCACGTCAGGCGCGTTTCCCTCCTTGGCGAGCTTCTGCATGAAGCGCCCCGCGTCGTCGCAGAGGAAGCGCGCGTTCTCCACGCCGTTGCGCCGGGCGTTCTCCGCCGCGCACTGCACCGCGAATTCCGACACGTCCACGGCAGTGACATGAGCCGCGCCGCCCCTGGCGGCGTTCAGGGCGAAGCTGCCGGTATGGGTGAAGCAGTCCAGCACCGTCTTGCCCTTGGCCAGCTTGGCCACGGCGAGGCGGTTATACTTCTGGTCGAGAAAGAAGCCGGTTTTCTGGCCGTTTTCAAAGTCCACGGTGTAGACGATGCCGTTTTCCATAATGTCCACGCAGGTCTTCTCCGGCGGCGTCTCGCCGGGCAGGGGATACCAGCCCTTGTTCTGCGCCATGCCTTCCCGCTCCCGCAGGGCCACGTCGTTGCGCTCGTAGATGCCGCAGATATCCTGTCCGTCCTCCCGCAGCACCTTTACCAGCAGGGGAAACAGACGATCCTTGATGCGCTCCATGCCCAGGCTCAGGGTCTGCGTCACCAGCACGGACTCGAACCGGTCCACCGTCAGGCCGGGGAACAGGTCGGCCTCGCCGAAGATGACGCGGCAGCAGCGGCTGTCGGTCTCGCCCATGACGGTCTTGCGGTAGTCCCAGGCGTAGCGGACGCGGCGCTCCCAGAAGGCGTCGGAAAAGTCGTCGTTGGCGTTGCGGCTGAGAAGCCGCACGCGAATTTTGGAGTGGCTGTTGTAGAAGCCGCAGCCCAGCCAGCTTCCCCGGCGGCTTACCACGTCCACCAGGGCGCCGTCCTCCGGCGTGCCGTCGACGGCGGTCACCTCGCCCTCGTAGACCCACGGGTGCCCGCCTGTCAGGGCGGCTTCCCCCTTGGGGGTGATGGTGATCTTGGGATAGGGACGCAGTGCTTTCATGGCGGTTCTCTCCTGTCGTGTGATGTGAATAATAATGGATTATAGCACATTCTTTTCCTCTGCGCTACATATATATGAGGGAGAAATGCGGAAAGGGGAATCGCCATGCCCAACATTTATATTTCACCAAGTACACAGGAATATAATCCGTACATCACCGGCTCCGGCAGCGAGGAATACTGGATGAACCGGATCGCCGACGCCATGGAGCCGTATCTGCGGGCCAACACCATCCGCTTTACCCGCAACACGCCGGATATGACCGCCGCGTCCTCCATCACCCAGGCGGCGCGGGGGAACTACGACTTCTATCTGGCGCTGCACTCCAACGCCAGCGGCGACGGCTCCACCGAGGGACGGCAGCGGGGCATTATCGCCTTTTACTACCCCACCAGCGCCAACGGCAGGCGGGCGGCCAACATCTTCGTGGAGAACCTGAAGGAAATTTACCCGCTGCCCTCGCTGGTGACGGCCCGCGCCACCACGGCACTGGGCGAGGTGCGGCAGCCCAAGCCGCCGTCGGTGCTGCTGGAGATCGGCTACCACGACAACACCGCCGACGCGGTGTGGATACAGGACAACGTGCAGAACATCGCGGAAAACCTGTCCCGGTCGCTGGCAGAGTACTTCGCCCTGCCCTTTATCTATCCCATGACGCCCCGAACGGGCACGGTGGTCACGGAGCGGGACGCCCTGAACGTGCGGGCCTATCCGGCCATGAGCGGGCAGGTGGTGGGCAGCGTCCCCCATGAGGCTCAGCTGACGGTGTACGGCCAGACAGACGGCTGGTACAGCATGGGCTACGGGAATCTGGCGGGGTACGTCCGGTCGGAATACGTAAGGCTATAGGCACATTCGACAAAATGTTTTTCCCGTGCGGACAAATTTTTCACAACAGTATGTTTTTCTTCTTGACAGTTTACCGTAATGAGGGTAGAATTATGAAGGATTATTATCGGGCGATATAGGGGTTTCGTTCGATTGTTTTCTATGGGCAGTCATCATCCCACTGGACGGAGACAAACGCCCGGATACACCATTTTTACAGGAGGAAACCATGATCAAAATCGTATACGCGGCGATAATGGTCGTTGTTGCGTTTGTTCTTGGCCTCCTCACTTGTATTCTGATCCAACGGCAGAAGCAGAAGCGTGACCAGGGCAAGATCCAGGATGCCGAACAGGAAGCGCTGCGCATCGTCAACGAAGCCATCAAGAATGGCGAGAGTAAGAAACGCGAAGCATTGGTGGAAGCGAAGGAGGAGATCCTGCGCTCCAGAAACGAATACGAGAAGGAAGTCAAGGAACGCCGCGCCGAGCAGCAGAAGCAGGAGCGC
>OIXQ01001078.1_pt1 | contig 11059 bp, 5 predicted proteins | sample 1587791 | NCBI WGS metagenome assembly OIXQ01 (sample SAMN03283273) | human gut metagenome | biome: human-associated habitat; material: feces | host: Homo sapiens | place: Peru | collected 2012
TCACAAATGTAATCGGTTATGCTCCCGCCATGGAGTGTCAACAAATCCGCGGGCTTCCTCGACTCCATGCTAATCATTGCCCAAACAGAACGGGCATAGCCGATAGGAACGCCCTCCGCATTCAAGATTTCAAAGTTACGATCCGTAAACAAGCGGTACACGTTCTCCACCCACGTCCGGATGGTAAATTTCTCATATTGCCGCGGCATGTCCGTCAACTCGATTGCCAAACGGGACAACACCCAAGTGTAATGGCTCTCATTCAATGTGGCAATTCCAAAGCCGCGGTCAGCAGCATGGAATCCGGCACAGTTCAACAAATGGTTGCCCAAGACGCCCATTGTCAGCCTTCCCGTAAAATCCACATGGAAAGGTTCAGCCACAAACGAATAACTACCTACTTTATCTATTCCCATCACTTTTGACTCTTTTCTTGTTGGTAACGATCCAAACGATGGGACAAATATTCATTCACTCTTTCAAAGCAGCTGGTTGATACCGCAATCCTGCCGGAACGGACAAACTGCAAGACACATTCAAACGCCCTCAACTCGTTATACAAAGAGGTGATGTCTTCGCCCGACCCTGTCATTTCTACAATGGAAAAGACCGGATTCACCTCTATGATATGTGCCCCGAAACGGCGGATTACACACGACACATCGGGAGTGGACTGGATTTTCGGTGTGGAAACTTTGTACAAAGCCACTTCCATTTTGAAGATTTCGTCATCCGCAAAATAGTGTGCTTGGATGACATCCAGTTTCTTCTCTATCTGCTTCACGACCTTTTCAATCACATCGGCAGTCGTCCAACAGGTAATCGTGTATTTATGGACACCTTTAATGGAGGAAGCCGACACATTCAAGCTCTCTATGTTCAACTGGCGGCGGGTAAATACTGCCGTTATCTGATTCAGTATTCCTGCTATGTTCTCTGAATGAACGATGATTGTATATAACGTCTTATTTTCCATACTAACTCTTCTTTAACATTCCAACAACATCTGATTGACAGAATATCCCGGAGGTGTCATTGGCAAAACATTTCCCTCTTCTATCACGCAAGCCTCCAAAAGGAAAGGTCCGTCTGTCTGGAGCATCTCCTGGATCGCACCCTCCAAATCGGCTCTCTCTGACACACGACGGGAAGGGATGCCGTATGCTGCCGCAATCTGCATATAATCGGGGTTCATCATCGGGGTGAAGGAGTAACGATGGTTGAAGAACATCGCCTGCCATTGCCTTACGTTGCCCAAATAATTATTGTTCAACAAGATGATTTTAACCGGGGCTTTCTGTTCCATGATGGTTCCGAACTCTTGCAAGTTCATCTGCAAACCACCATCACCCATAAAGACGCAGACCGTGCGGTCCGGGCAACCAAACGTCGCTCCGATGGCTGCCGGCAATCCAAAGCCCATCGTGCCCATTCCGCCGGAAGTAACCACGCTCCTTTTCTGGGAGAACTTGAAGTAACGGCAAGACATCATCTGGTTTTGTCCCACATCTGTCACCAATACAGCTTTGTGGTGGGTCGCTTCGCTCACGGCATGGATGACTTCGCCCATGTTCAACGGTCCTTCCGCCGGGAACAACTCCCGTTGGATGACTTGGTCAAACTCTCTCTGTTCATACGGGGCAAAACTCTCAATCCATTCCGTATGTCTATTCTTTTGCATCAATTCGGTCAATAGTGCCAATGTCTTTTTACAATTGCCCAAGACTGGAATATCCACCGGCACATTCTTTCCCAACTCCGACGGGTCGATATCCAAATGGATAATCTTGGCTTGCTTGGCGTATGTGTCCAATTTGCCCGTCACGCGGTCATCGAAACGCATCCCCACGGCAATCAACACATCGCATTCGTTGGTCTTGACATTCGGTCCCAAATTGCCATGCATTCCCAACATTCCTTTATTCAACGGATGGGAAGAGGGCAATGCGGAAAGACCTAACAGCGTGCAACCACATGGAATGTCCGCCTTTTCGATGAACTGGATCAATTCGGATTGCGCATTTCCCAATTCGACACCTTGCCCGACCAAGGCAAAAGGCCGCTTCGCACTGTTTATCAAGGCGACTGCCTCAGCGACACACTTCGGGTCAATCTCCGGATCCGGGTCGTAACTGCGAATGAAATCGACATCAACCGGTTCATATTCCACCTTCTCCATCTGCGCATTCTTGGCGAAGTCCAAAACCACGGGACCCGGACGACCGCTTCGTGCAATATAGAAAGCACGGGAAACCGCCCACGCTATGTCTTCTGCCCTTCGTATTTGATAACTCCATTTTGAGATGGGCTGTGTGACACCGACCAAGTCCACCTCTTGGAAAGCGTCCGTTCCCAAAAAACCGGCTGCGACCTGGCCCGCTATCACCACAATCGGCGTGCTGTCAATCATCGCATCCGCAACTCCGGTAATCGTGTTGGTTGCACCCGGACCGCTGGTTACCAAGCAAACTCCCACTTCTCCGGAGACACGGGCATAACCTTGTGCGGCATGCGCTGCGCCTTGCTCGTGACGAACCAAGATATGGTTCAAACTATCTTTATGGTCAAACAATGCGTCATAAACCGGCATGATTGCACCTCCGGGATAACCGAAGATGGTTTTAACGCCTTCATGTTCCAATGAACGCATCAGGGCTTCTGAGCCTGTTATAGATTCCTTCATGACTGATTCTTCTTCTTAATCTTCTATTATTCTAACACCTCCCTTATCGGCTGAAGAGACCATCTTTCCGTATGCCTTCAATGCCTTGGATATTTCTCTCTGGCGGAAAGGAGGCGTAAATGCCTTCTTGCCTCGTGCCTCTTCTTCCTTGCGTCGTCCTGCCAACTCTTCGTCCGTGAGTCGGACATTGATGGATCGTTCCGGGATATTGATTTCGATGATGTCGCCATCCTTTACCAATCCGATGGCTCCGCCTGCCGCTGCTTCCGGAGAAATATGGCCGATGGACAATCCGGAAGTTCCTCCACTGAAACGGCCGTCAGTAATCAATGCGCACTCTTTTCCCAAGTGGCGGCTCTTGATATATGAAGTCGGATAAAGCATCTCCTGCATGCCCGGTCCACCTTTCGGACCTTCGTAGGTAATGACCACCACATCGCCGGAAACCACCTTGCCTCCCAAAATCCCTTCATTGGCGGCATCTTGTGAATCAAACACTTTGGCAGGACCGGCAAACTTCCAAATGCTCTCATCCACGCCGGCTGTCTTGACGACACAACCGTCTTGGGCGATGTTACCTTTCAAGACTGCCAACCCGCCATCCTTGGAATAGGCATGTGCCACATCACGGATGCAACCTTCTGCCCGGTCGGTATCCAACTCCTTGTAATAGGTCTCTTGTGCGCCCATCGTAATAGAGAATTGGTTCGCCGGAGCACTCTTATATTTCTTTACCGCCTCTTCTGTCACATGAGGGGAAGTGATGGCGAATTGATCCACCGCTTCTGCCAATGTCATGCCGTCAGCCCGCTTGACCGAACCATCCACCAATCCGGCTCTCAGCAATTCATTCATAATGGCAAGGACACCGCCCGCACGGTTCACATCCTGCACATGGTAAGTGCGTGTGTTCGGAGCCACCTTGCAAAGGCACGGAATCTTCCGGGAAAGCATATCAATGTCATCCATCGTAAAGTCGGCTTGCGCCTCTTGTGCCACTGCCAACAGATGAAGAACCGTATTGGTAGAACCGCCCATGGCAATGTCCAAAGACATGGCATTAAGGAACGCCTGACGGGTGGCAATGTTGCGCGGCAGAACGGATTCATCCCCGTCCCGGTAATATTTGTAAGCATTCTCCACAACCAATTTCGCCGCATCACGGAAAAGTTGGAGGCGATTGGCATGTGTAGCCAAAATAGTCCCGTTGCCCGGAAGTGCCAAACCGATTGCCTCGTTCAGGCAGTTCATGGAGTTGGCAGTAAACATTCCGGAACAACAACCACAGCCCGGACAGGCATGGCGTTCCACGTCTGTAATCTGCTCGTCACTGACAGATGTGTCAGCGGCTTCAATCATCGCATCAATCAAATCCAAATGACGGCCGTTCCACTCACCTGCTTCCATCGGACCGCCCGAAACAAAGACAGTAGGGATGTTCAAACGCATGGAAGCCATCAACATGCCCGGCGTAATTTTGTCGCAGTTGCTGATGCAGACCATGGCATCTGCTTTGTGGGCATTCACCATATATTCAACGCTGTCCGCAATGATATCGCGAGAAGGCAAAGAATAAAGCATTCCATCATGTCCCATCGCAATCCCGTCGTCAATGGCTATCGTATTGAATTCAGCAGCAAAACAGCCCAACTTCTCAATTTCCGCCTTGACCAACTGTCCGGCTTCATGCAAATGCACATGACCGGGGACAAACTGGGTAAACGAATTCACAATGGCAATTATCGGTTTCCCGAATTGCTCTCTCTTCATCCCGTTGGCACACCATAAAGCTCGTGCGCCAGCCATTCTTCGGCCCTCGGTACTGAATGAACTTCTTAACGGATTCTTCATCGCTTTTATCTCCTATTCGTATTAACTTTATTATTCCATCATAAAACGTTATAACAACAAAAAAGCCTTTCTCGAAGGAGAAAGGCTGTAAGAATTATATCATAATGAATTTGAACATCCTGCATACCTTTCTCCTTACCGGCTAATAATTAGCAAGCTCACGACAGAAATAATATACAAATTGTTGTTCAACATCATCTTTAGCATCTTTTTTGTTTTAACGCTGCAAATGTAGAATAATAATTCTAACCAACAAAGAATTTATAAGAAAAAAATCATTTTTTCTTTCATTTCTCAATTCACCCACATTAAACCAATTACATTTTAACAGGAACACACTCCCGTTTGAGCGGATAACACGATATCCGCAAACGAATAGTATCCCGCTCATTAATAGATAGAAAACGGTTCATTTATAAACCAAGATTGCCAGACTGGTGTTTCATCCAATAAGTTGTCACATCTTCAACGCATGAACCGCCACAGAAATATATGCACATCAAAGAGCAGAGTATATCTCTGTATCGATTTTGCCTCGTTTTGCCACGAAGTCCCAATGTGGAGTCTATTATATTGAACAAAAGAGTGTTAAATTGCTCCATGATTGAAAAAACTCCTCCAAAAAGAGTGAGTTTTTCTGATTTTATCTTTATCTTTGCGATGCTTGCTGAAGATTTGTTTGATTTGATAGCAAACTAAGTTAAATGGATCTTCTGGCTCTGCAAAATCATGAGCAACAAAAAGTCGCACGGAAACTTATAATAATATTATATTATTATGTTAGACAGAACTACCGACTTTTATGTAAAAGGAAATGCTACCCAAACAACATCAAATAAAAACAGCTCTATTTAAGCAGCAAATGAGTTCTACTGCTTGAAAAGGAGTAACACAAATGGATAGGACTCCCCTTTAAAAAGCACATGAAAAAGATTTATTTAATTCATTATTTACTGTTGTGTTGCATGATTCTTGCAATAGCAGCATCATGTAACGATGACAAGGATGGCTACGATCCCGACAATGTGAATGACCCCGAGAAGCTAACTGATCCATTGCCTACTTCCGACCAGTTAGCTGTAACACACAACAACACGCTTTATTACCTTTCGTTCTGGAGCAAAGAAGACCATGCAATATCCGACAACATGATAAACCGTTACAAGGAGGTGGTTCCTTATGTTCCGGGAACGAAGATGGAGATTGGCGACGCATTCTTCTTTACCCAGCAGGACATAGCCCGGATTCAGTCAGAAGCCGATTTATTAGCAGACTTCAAGGATATGTTCCATAAACAGAGCATTGTGATGATGATGGAGGGAGGAACAAACGAGGATTTTAATACAGTCTGCACGTTACTTGATTGCTATAATCCTTACGTGAAGGGAGATGATTCTCATTCGGACGAATTACCGTTGTGGGTATTTTCCGGACCACTGCCGTCGGCGAGCGGATTCTATTCCAAGCTCAATGCTCGTAGTACTGCTACCAGAACTAAAGGAGTAAAAGGTGCTGAAGGCGAAAAATCCGTACAGACGATTAATGAATACGGGCAGGGAATTCATTGCGATATGACAAGCCAAAGTTTACAAAGAGCCCTGGAACCGAAAGCTCCGTCAAACGGTTCGTCGGATTTGAAAAACTTGATATCCGCCTATATCGTTATCGGCCAGGACAGCTTTATACCACCTCCTGTTTATGGACAAGAAGGCAAAGGTGCAGCCGATAATTTTCAATTAGAAGCTAAGATATGGACCGCTTATAGCAAAGATCGGAAAGAACATTTTTATTTAGTGAACCTGGGGTTCATAGCCTATGTAGAACCTTCTTTTTATGGAGAATGGCATTATGAAGGTTGGAAAGGGTATGGCCTTTGCCTGACTAACGTAAATTTAGAATTTGCTCCATTATTCCCGAATGGTGCCATTATTCATGCACATTCCCCACAAACAACAGAACGCCAGAGCTCTTATACCAGCAGTGTCTCTTTCGAGTTAGGAGGAAATGTCAGTGTCACCGGACCAGAGATCTCAGGAGGAATAAGCATTTCCAATAGCCATACGGAAACAATAAACGATATTGAAGTTATCAATAGAACCAATCCGGACCAAGGAAGTCCACTGCTTAGGTGGCAGTTTAATTTTCGCGAACCTTCTTCACATTTTAATATGTTTTGTTACGCATCAAGTGCTGTCAATGGAGGTGCTAAGGCCGGGATATCCACTAGTAGCTTGTCCACAGATTTTATTATTTCTGTACCTGATGGAGCTAATAACGCATGGACGGCAGAAATGTCTCCAACGCTGAAAGCATATATCTTTGAAGATCTTTTTGGAATACATCATCAACAAGAAGCGGATTTAACTGGGTATGTTCGGATCTTTTGTCTTTTTAATTTGCCGACTGTCGATTTGAAAGATGAATGATTTTTTGATTAATGTCTTTTGATTAATATATACAAAAGCCCCCGGTGGTGTAACTTCCGGGGGCTTCTTGTATCTGCACATAACGCAAAACCAACATTATTTTTCCCCGACTTCGTCACTCAAAAAATATACTTTTACAACTGATTGATAAGCAATCCCATGTGTCTTTCTGTTTCCTGATATTGGGTGAAGCAATGACTTGCATCCTCAGGGCTGACGCATTACTTAATTTCTTCATTATGCCATGGTGCATCTAAAAGTTCAGCAAGAAACTCATCACTCCATCCAGCCATTTTTCTTTTACCTTTAAGGCTTGCTTTTCTCTTGTTATTCTTTAGTTGCGTCATGGCAATCTTGTTCAGCACTGAAAAATTCCGTGCTGCATTTTTCTTTTTCTTCTGGGCATCCTCATTGAATGAGACATCAAGCTGCCAGTGAAGATTGTTTTCTATGCTCCAATGGCTTCTGATTGTTTCAATTATACGGTCTGAATCCAATGGAAGTGATGTTATGTAATAGTGTTTCTCTATCGTAGTCTTTCCTGACTTAATATATTTCTTCGTATTGCTCAGACAGACTACCGAGTTGACACCATTCCATTTCAGTACTTTAGACAAGACACCATTGTTATAAACCTGACAAACACGCTTTTCCAATCTCCCATGCGAACTTTCTTCGCTTATACTGTACCTGTATCTTGTCTCTGGTATATGTCCCTTGCCATTGGGCTTATTACCGTAAATGTCTATTTCAGAGAAATAATCTTCTATAGTCTTACAAAGTTTCTTCTGGTTCTTCTTTACACTTATAAGGTAGTCAGCTTTTGCATCGATAATTACATCTACAATTTCATGCTGGCAGGCAATAGCGTCAATAGTTATTATACAGCCTTCAAGGTCAAGAGCCTTTATAAGCAATGGTATCGCCTTTATTTCGTTGCTCTTCTCACTCACCTTCTCCTGGCCAAGGGAGACACCATTGGCGGAAGCCCAGGCACTTACTATACGGAGCGACTCAAAACTGCCATCGCATTTCTCTTCACGAGCTCCGCATATCTCCTTGCCGTCTATCGCTACGAGCCCACGGTATTTGCCACATATATCACGTATCCACGTACGAAACCCATTCTCAAGTTCATCTGGAGACAGAATGGAAAATACACGATTGAATGTGTCGTGGGAGGGGACACGTTTAAAGTCCTTTATGCGTGAGCTGAAGAATGCTTCGTGCATCTTGCCGAAATCGGCAACCTCATACCAGCTTTCTGCACCACCGATGACTGCTGCCATAGCTATATAAAATATACATTCGAAACTGTGTTCACGTAAATGTTCACGACGGGGATCCTTTATTGTACGGAGTATTGAGATGATTTCCATTGCTGTTTTTAACTTGAATACATAAGACAAAAGTAAAAAAAGTATTCGTAAATAGTCTTTATTACTGAGCTTGTCAAAATTTATTTTAGATTTTCAACGGTTTGATACAACCGTTTGAGGAATAAACTTTTAGCAGAGTATTTGAAGAACGGTGGTAACGAATTAGCAACCGTACGATTTTCAGTGATTTGCGGTGCTATGCTGTCAAATAACTCTTTCAATTTCAAATGTAACATCTTTTTCCGAAAGTACGAACTATCGGCAGCAATTTTATAAAATCGGCTGGCAAAAAAAGAAAATCATTCATCCCATTCACGGGTTGTAATGTGTTAGGGGTATTTGTTTTGTCATTTTGTTACAGAGATTTGTCCGCATGGCGGGAGATCCGCACCAATCAGCCAGGTACACAATATTATTCTGTAATAACTGGCAAGCTATTTTTGTGGTGTAACATTCCGATATCGCTTTCTTTCTGTTTTTGATACGTGCAGATGCAAGAAGCCCCCGGAGAGTTACCCAGCCAGAGGCTTGCTTTGATACTTATCTTTGTTTCACTTTGAGAAGTCTTACTTTTCTACAATCAAAGGGAAAACTGCACTGTCCGAATCGGTGTTCTCTTTATACTGCCAGCCCATGCTGGAGAGGGAGAGGGTATTGTTCATGGCTGACATGGCATCACTCCATGAATTGCCTCTTACCTCTGTGGCGTTTTCATTTGTTGTTACATCATTATTAATCCCATATTGAGGATAAGTTTCACTACCCTGTAACTTGTTCCAATAGCAAGAAGTGAGTTGGCTTTTGTCACCCCTTCCGCACACTCCACCTATATTAGATGATGAAGCCTTAACCACCGAATAACAAGCAATGACTTGACTGTTCCCAAAGTTATTGTTTGTGCCTATTACGCCTCCCGTATAGTAAGAAGGATTTTCAAACTCACAATTTGCGTAGCAAGCTGTTATCGTACTTTCATCTGTTTTCATAACTGTTGAATTGTTGCCGACAACACCTCCCATCAAGCCAGAACTTCCTTTGGAATTGGACAACTTTCCTTGAAAACGGCAGGCGGTAACTCTACCTGTGACATTGTATCCAATCACACCGCCAATACCGGCGGTAACACCTGCCCCTTTTGCCGTCACATTCCCGGAAACGCTGCAATTGGTAACTGTCGCTGGAGTTGAACTGCTCCCATAATTGCTCCCTACCAGTCCGCCGATATTGTTTGTTCCTTCAACCGTGACCGTGCCTTTCACGTGACAGTTTTCTATTGTTCCCCTATTGTCTCCTGCTAAAGCCCCTTGTGATTCGCATCCCTTGACAGAGACATTTTCAAGGATTAGATTTTTTATAACGCCTTTGTTGTAGCCGAATAATCCTTGCGCCAATTTATTATCTAATGTGTTCATGGAGAGATTGAAGATCGTTTTTGATTGCCCGTCAAATATTCCTTCGAACGGTTTTCCTTGCGCAACAGAACCGGATTTTACCGTACCTATTGATGTCCACGCTACATTATTCAAATCAATACTTTGTGTCAGTTGAAAAACCTTACTCTTGTATGATATTCCCTTGTTTACCTGTTCTGCTAAGTAGTTTAGTTCTTCTATTGAAGAAATCGTATAAGGTTTGCTCGCTGTACCATTTCCAGAAAAGGTGCTTTGTGTCAAGTTTAATCGGTATATCTCGATCACTTTCCCATTATCCATCAGTGTCACTTCTAATAGGGCGGATTTTCCGATTGCCCCTGTAATTTCGATTTTCGTACCAGTAACCTTTGCGTTCCAGTTGTCTCCTTCCAGAATACGGACGTGAACAGATCCGTCACCGGTCAAGATATAGGTCAAATCGCCACTGCTTATATCTATTGTCTGAGTCAAATCGCTCAAAGTTGTTCCTCCCAATGAAAATGTCAGTCTGTTCTTGAATACAGGTATTTGGAAAGCATTTTCATCTTGTATCTTGATTTCTATATATCCGGCTTGTTCGTTTACTGTTACATATTCAAAGAAACTGTCGCCTTTATCTCCCGTGGCCTTGACATCCGTTGATGTCCATGTCGTTCCACCGTCAACCGAGATTTCCCACTCGTTGGAATCCGGGTTGATACGGACTCGCGGGGCTATGGCATCCGCACCCTTATCGCCTTGTGCTTTCACACCCGTATCCGTCGTGCCAATCCACCAGTTGCCGTTATTCCCGATATAAGGCGTCCGCCCATCGGCTCCGGTGTCGCCCTGCGCTTTCACGCCCGTATCCGTCGTGCCAATCCACCAGTTGCCGTTATTTCCGATATGGGGTGTTTGCCCATCGGCTCCGGTGTCACCCGTGTCACCTTTGTCTCCGGTAACGGGCATTTTATTTCCATCGTCGAGCAACCACTCGCCGTTAATCGTCCAATAATATTTTCCATCGGTATCCTGCTTCACGCTGATAACGGGTGTGCCACCATCCTCGCCCTTTTCTCCTTGTGCGCCCCGTTCACCGTGCTTGATGGTTACATCCCCACTTTTCAGGAAAGAGATTACATAGCCAGTTCCATCGGGAAGCGGCGCTACTCCGGTGACGTAATCTTTCCCCTCGAGGGCTTCAATCAGACTTTGCAGCGAGAGAATGTCCGAGTTCACGGATTTCTGCCATTCCTCAAGGGCGGCAACACGGTCTTTTAAATCCTCAGTGGTTTCCTTAATCCATGTATCATCGTAGTCATCACTACA
>OIXQ01001086.1_pt1 | contig 11001 bp, 7 predicted proteins | sample 1587791 | NCBI WGS metagenome assembly OIXQ01 (sample SAMN03283273) | human gut metagenome | biome: human-associated habitat; material: feces | host: Homo sapiens | place: Peru | collected 2012
TGAAAACGTGGGCCACGTTGCCGCCGAAGATCATGTTGACCTCGCTGCCCATGGGGAAGTGGGCGGCGTTGCCGTTGGTGGGCACGATGACCACCACGTCATGGCCGTTGGTGGAGATGTGCAGGTGTACGGACGAGCCCATCAGCTCGCTGACATCCACCTTGCCCCTGACGCCATCGGCGCACAGCATGATATGGTCGGGGCGGACACCCAGCACCACGTCCTGCTCCGCTACATCCTTGGCGGCGAGACGGGCCTGCTTGTCCTCGGCCAGCTCCACGGTGATGCCGTCCAGCGTCACGGCGTACTTGCCGTTCTGCTTGATGAGCCGCGCATCGAACAGGTTCATCTGGGGCGTACCGATAAAGCCGGCCACGAACAGGTTGGCGGGGTGATCGAACACCTCCTGGGGCGTACCGATCTGCTGGATGAAGCCGTCCTTCATGATGACGATGCGGTCGCCCAGCGTCATGGCCTCGGTCTGGTCGTGGGTCACGTAGACAAATGTGGTGTCGATGCGCTGGCGCAGCTTGATGATCTCGGCGCGCATCTGATTGCGGAGCTTGGCGTCCAGGTTGGACAGCGGCTCGTCCATCAGGAACACGGCGGGGTCGCGGACAATGGCGCGGCCGATGGCCACACGCTGGCGCTGGCCGCCGGACAGGGCCTTGGGCTTGCGGTCCAGATACTGGGTGATGTCCAGAATCTCCGCAGCCTCGCGGACCTTCTTGTCGATCTCATCCTTGGGGGCCTTCTTCAGCTTCAGGGAGAAGGCCATGTTCTCATACACGGTCATGTGGGGATACAGGGCATAGTTCTGGAACACCATGGCGATGTTGCGGTCCTTGGGTTCCACATCGTTCATCAGCTTGTCGCCGATCCACAGCTCGCCGGAGGTGATGTCCTCCAGACCCGCGATCATCCGCAGGGTGGTGGACTTGCCGCAGCCGGAGGGGCCCACCAGCACGATGAACTCCTTGTCGGCGATCTCCAGATTGAACTGCTGGACCGCCACAACGCCCTCATCGGTGATCTGGAGGTTGCTCTTCTTCTCCGGCTCCTCGCCCTTCTTGGCCTTTTTCTTCTTCTCGGTGTTGGGGTAGACCTTCTTCAGGTCCTTCAGGATGACCTTTGCCATACATTCCTGGCTGTAACTGTCCTGCCTCCGCAATGACAGCCTCGCGCAGGGCGGAATGTCCCATGCGCCTTACGACAAGTCTCCACATTGCCGCACCGCCAGCCACAGCGGCTCATTCTCCTTTTCTTTTGCCGCCGCGGCGCAAGAAGTGGAGTGCGCCGTGGCGGTAGGAATACGGTGAGTATACCCGATAACGTTTCCAATTGCAAGAGTTTTTTGTGCAAAATGCAAAAAACAGTGCCTGCCGTTGGCAGACACTGTATCGGGCGCATATTTCCACCGTCCGCCGCACGGCTGGCAGCGGCCTTGCAGGGGAGGGGCGCTGCCCCTTCTTCCGCCTTCTTACAGCTCCACCACCATAGGCTCGTGCCCCGCGGCGGGCAGGAGCTTGTCCAGCACGTCGGCGGTTTTCAGCCGCAGGGTGCTGGTGCAGATGCAGGGGTGGCAGGAGAAATACGGCGCATTGTATACCTCGCGGTCGATGAGCAGCTGCACGCGGCGCTCCGTGTCGTTGGCAAGGCCCAGCACGGTGGCGGAGCCGGGGGTGCAGTGCAGCAGCTCCCACAGCAGCTCCTCCGGCGCGAAGCTCAGGCGGGCGGAGTGGATCTGGGCGCTGAGGTCCTTGGTGTGGAACGGCTTGTCCGGCATCATGCACAGCAGATAGAACTGGGTTTTCTGCCGGTTGCACAGAAACAGGTTCTTGCACACGCTGACACCCAGCGCGCGCCCCACCTCGGCGCACAGCTCCATATTGAAGGCGGCATCGTGGCTGACGCGGTCGTATTCGATGCCCAGCCGGTCCAGCAGATCGAAGGCCGCCGCCTCCTGGGGCAGCAGCTCACCATCGGGACGGCTGTTGTGATAAACAGGGGAGAGATTCATTCCGCGTCACCCCGGTTCAGAAGCATTTCACCGGCGCGGTAGATGTCGCCCGCACCCACGGTGATGATCATGTCCCCGGGCTGGGCCAGTCTGGCCAACTCCTCCGTCACCTGCTCCAGCGTGGAGCAGTACACGGCGCCGGGGATCTGGGCCGCCAGATCGCGGGAGGAGATGCCCAGCTCGTTTTTCTCGCGGGCGGCGTAGATCTCTGCCAGCACCACCTTGTCCGGCATCCGCAGCACCCGCACGAAATCGTCGAACAGCGCGGCGGTGCGGGTGTAGGTGTGGGGCTGGAACGCGCAGATCAGCCGCTGGTGGGGCAGGGGCCGCGCCGCATTCAGCAGGGCTTCCACCTCATCGGGATGGTGGGCGTAGTCGTCGTACACCTCCGCCCCGTGATAGGTACCCTTGTGCTCGAAGCGTCGTCCCGCACCGGTAAACGCGGCAAGGCCCTCCTCCACGGCCTTGCCGTCTACCCCCAGCAGATACGCGGCGGCCGCGGCGGCCAGCGCATTGGACACGTTGTGGCTCCCGGGGACGTGCAGCGTCACATGGGCATAGCGCTGCCCGAGGATCATTACGTCGAACTCGCCGCACCCGTCGAACATGGACACGTTATCGGCATAGCAGCTGGCGCTGTGATCCCTGACGCTGTACGTGAACAGGGGACGGTCCAGCCCCGCCACGGCGGCACGGGCGCCCGCATCGTCCAGATTGGCCACCACGCGGCCGGTACCCTCCGGCACCAGCTCCGCAAACCGGTGGAAGGATTGCTCGATGTCCGCCAGATCCTTGAAGAAGTCCAGATGGTCGGCGTGTACGTTGAGGATCACCGCCACGGTGGGGAAGAAGTTCAGGAAGGAGTTGCAGTATTCGCAGCTCTCCAGAATGATGGTGTCGCCCTGTCCCACCCGATAGCCGCCGTGCAGCAGGGGCAGCGTGCCGCCGATCATGACGGTGGGGTCCTTCTGCGCCGCCATGAAGATGTGGGTGGCCATGGAGGTGGTGGTGGTCTTGCCGTGGGTGCCGGACACGCACAGGGCGTTGCGGTACGCCTGCATGATAGCGCCCCAGCCCTGTGCCCGCTCGTAGACGGGGATGCCCCGGGCGATGGCCCCGGCGATCTCGGGGTTGCTGTCATGGATGGCGGCGGTGCGGATCACCAAATCGCAGTTTTGCAGGTTGTCGGCGCTGTGGCCGATGGTAACGGGAATGCCGACACTGCGCAGGTGCTTTACGGTGTCGCTGTCGGTCATGTCGGAGCCCTGTACGTTCAGCCCCATGCCCTTCAGCACCTCGGCCAACGCACACATGGACACGCCGCCGATGCCCGCCATATGCACGCGGACGCCGGGACGCAGGAAATGCCGGATATTTTCAGTGGGATGCATCATAATTGCCGATCTCCCTTTTGTTCTATGATTCAGCCGCACACCGCCGGAGCGGAAAATGCGCTGTTTACAAAATAATATCTGATATATTATAATACCCATAGAAGGAAAGTGCAACCCGGTTTTTTTCATGCGTTTGATCCCCGGACACCGGACGGATCCGCAGACAGGAGGAACAACATGAAGTATACGGGCAAATCACTGCTGTCTTTGCTGCTGGCGCTGCTGCTGGCGGCAGGGCTGTGCGCCTGCGGCAGCAATACCGACCCCGACGAGCCGCAGCCGGACGACCCCATCGTGGAGGAGCCCACCATCCCCGATCAGGTGCCGGTGCGGATCACCGCCACGCGCCTGGCGGACGGCGCGGTGCTGTCAGACCGGCGCTGGGTCTATGACCAGTACGGCAACATGACTATGGAGATTGACTATCAGTTCGGCCTGCTGGAGCAGGGGTATGATACCTACACCTATGAATACGGCCCCAACGGGGTGCCCGTTCAGCGGGACACCTATCGGGTGACGCAGGAGCGCACCCGCCTGACCGCTACGGAGACCTTTGACAGCGCAGGGCGCGTGACGGCGCGGCAGGTGTACAACGAGGCGGAAAAGCGTATCTTTGAGTACGCCTACGACGATCTGGGCAACGAGACGTTGTACGTCTCCTACGATGACACAGGCCGCATGAGCAGCAAGCTGGAGACCACCTATGACGCGGACGGCCAGCGCCTGACGGAGCAATACACCGCCGCCAACGGCAGCACCATCCGCCGCGAGTATCAGGACGGCCTGTGCTCCCACCGGGTGGAAACGGATTCTCTCGGCAAGGAGACGGAATACACCTACACCATCAAGCGGGACGGCAGCGGCAATCTGGTGACCTACAGCGCCGTCAATGCCGAAACCGGCCAGCTGAACTTCCGGAAGGACTACCGGAACACCTACGATGCAAACGGACTTCTGACTGCCGTGGAGGTCACGGACGAAAACGGCGAGTGCGTGGCTCAGAGCAGCTATCAGTATGACCGGCAGGGCCGCGTCACCCAGTCGGACGAGCGGGAATTTGCCGGTTCGCAGGAATCCCGCGAGGTATGGAACACCACCTATAACGACGGCGGCGTTGTGGTGCGGAAGGAGCACCTCCAGAGTCAGCTCAACGGCGGAACGCTGGAGGAGACCACCGCCTCCTACCAGTACGATCAGGATGGCCTGCTGACCGGTTTCACTTACCGGAGGGACGGCAGCAGCCTGAGCTTCACCATCGGGCGCGCTGATAACCAGCCGGTGGTGCTGAAGAAGGTCTGCGTCGGGCCGCTGGCCTTCGCGGATTTTGACCTGACCTTCACCGGTGAGAACGACTTCACCATGGACAGCAGCGCCTACAGCGGAGCGGACGCCGCCTTCCTCAGTGAGGACAGCTACACCCGTGCCTACACCTACACGGAGGACGGTAGCCTGTCCGCGGTGGAGGAAACCACCGGCGATGGAACCACCTGCAAGCGCTGGGAGTACACCTACGCCCGACCCCGCAACGCCCCACAGCAGACGGTGACGGCCATTCCCCTGAATGCTGGAGCGGACGGCATCGCGCTGTACGACGGTGATAACATGCTGCTGTCTCAGGTCTCGTTCACCTATAACCACACGGGGCTCTATGACAAGCTGACCAACGCCGACGGCACCTTCCACTACACCTATGAAACGGACCCGCAGGGCCGCACCGTTGGCACACAGTACGACGCCGACGGCGAAGCATGGGGCACCATGACATACGACCGCTGCGGCAATCTGCTGGAGGATCTGATCTACGGCGAGCCGCGAGCCGTGCTGCTGCAATATGAGTACGACGCCATGGGCAACCAGCGCACCTCGTATCCCTGGAGCAGCGGCAGCCGCGCCTACTGCGCCTATACCTACGACGAACAGGGACGCCACACGGGTATGAGCCTGTACGCCTCTGAACAGCGTCAGGCAGACGAGCTGCTGGAGCGGAACACCTACTCCTACGACGCGTCGGGGCGGCTGTACAAGCTGACCCGCTATGACGTTAACGGCGCACTGGAGTGCTGCGTGATCTATCAGTACAAGGATTAACATTACGGCAACAGGAGGAACGATTGATGAAGCACACAGGAAAGACGATACTTACTCTGCTGCTGGCCATTCTGATGACCGTTGGTCTGGCTGGCTGCGGCAGCAGCAGAAGTGGCAGCGGCGGCTCTCTCTTTTCCGGCAAATCGCCGGAGCCCGTTTTGGTGCGGGTGGTGGCTACCCGTATGGAGGACAACGCCATCGTATCTGACGTTCATTACGCCTATGACGAATACGGCAATCAGACAACCAAGGCCAACTATCAGTTCGGCCTGCTGCCCAACGGCTATTCCTCCTATGAATATGAATACGGCAGCGGCGGCGTTCCCGCCAAGCGGAGCACCTATGCAATGGCAAAGGATTTCTCTCAGCTGACGCTGGAGGAGACCTTTGACCGGGACGGCAAATTGACCGGACGCCGCGAGTACGACAACGGCGAGATCATACAGGAATACGGCTATGACGGCAGCGGTAACATGATCCTGTACGTCAGCTATTCCGGCGGAGAGATGAACTACAAAACGGAGTCCACCTTCGACGAGAACGGCGACTGCCTGACGGAGCGTGTCACGCAGGCCGACGGCAGCAGCGATTACCGGGAGTATCTGCCCTATGACGAGCTGAACCGCAGCCATCTATGCTCCCATCGCGTGGAGACCGATGCCGACGGCGGAGAAACGGAATATGACTATACCATCGAAAAGGACGAGAATGGCTATCTGCTGACCTACAGCATTGCCAACGCCGCCACCGGCGAGCTGCTGTCCCGCGATACCTACGTGAATCTGTACGGCGACAATGGCCGACTCAACAGCATTGAGGTCACTGACGAAAACGGCGTCTGCACCCGGCAGGAGTACCTCCGGTACGACGAAGCGGGCAACGTGATACAGCGTGACAGCATGCGTGACTACGGCACCTTTGCCACGCGTGACACCTTCAGCTACGCCTATAATGATGCCGGTGTGAATATCCAATTGGACTATCACCACTATCAGAACAACCGGGGCGAGATCATGGAGAGTTCCTCCGTCACCTATTATGACGATCAGGGCGACATGACCGGCTATGACTACGAGACGGAGGATGGCCGCGTCAGCTTCGGAATCGGCCGCGTGGCGGGGAAGCAGGTGGTGCTGAGCAAGCAGTGCACCCGCTGGAACGAAAACATCCGGCTGGATTTCGACATGGTGTTCACCGGCGACAACGAGTACACCGAGGATCACACTCCCTACGACAACCTGGATGCCGCCTTCCGGGCTCTCGACTATACCCGCTCCTACACCTATGACGACAAGGGAAATCTGACCGCCGTGGAGGAGTGGGAGAACGGCGCGGAGATGCCTACCCAGCGCTGGGACTATACCTACGCCATGCCTAAGGACGCGCCTGCTCTGCACCCGCAGGCTGTCCAGCTGACCCTCGGAAACGCTCCTGCCGCCGTCAGGCTCTATGACGCCGACGACAGTCTGCTGGCCGAATCGTTCCTCACCTATGGGGACGATGGCCGCTGCACGGAAATGGTCACGGACGGCGCTGCCTACGCCTACGAGTACGAGGACGCGGCTGACGGCAGCTATATCGCCCGCCAGTATGCCCCGGACGGCAGTCAGGTAAAGGAATTTTCCTATGACAGCTGGGGAAACATGGTGGGGGAGACCCAGTACGGCGGAGACTACCCCGTGTATCTGGAATATACCCACGACGCGCTGGGTACGCAGGACAGCGGTTCGCTGTGGGGATGGGCCAGCGGTTACTATGCCTATGAATACGACGAGTCCGGCTATCCCACCGCCCTGCGGCTGTACAGCACTTATTCCTACGAGCCGGGCACGCTGGCCGACTGGGCTGCCTGTACCTGCGATGACAGCGGCCGTCTGATCAAGCTGGAGGTCTACGATCTGTCCGGTAGGCTGAACGGCTATGTGACATACGAATACGCCGCCTGACGGCGGCCGGAAAGGAAGCGCGACATGATCCCACAGGAGGTACAGGCCGTTCTGCGCACGCTGGAGCAGGTCGGACACGAGGCGTATGTGGTGGGCGGCTGCGTCCGTGATATGCAGATGGGCCTGCCGCCCCACGACTGGGATGTGACCACCTCCGCTCTACCGGAGGAGACCATGGCCCTGTTCCCCCACTTTGCCATCCCCACCGGATTGCAGCACGGCACGGTAACGGTGCGCAGCGGCGGCGTCTCCTGCGAGGTTACCACCTTCCGCACCGACGGGGACTATCCTGACCACCGCCACCCCGCCGCCGTGACCTTTACCCGCAGTCTGCGGGAGGATTTGGCCCGCCGCGACCTGACGGTGAACGCCATGGCCATGGACGTGGCGGGAGCGCTGCACGATCCCTTCGGCGGACGGGAGGATATCCGCCGCAGAGTGCTGCGGTGCGTGGGCGATCCGGAACGCCGCTTCCGCGAGGATGCCTTGCGCATTCTGCGGACGCTGCGGTTTTCCGCCACGCTGGGCTTTGCCATTGAGCCGGAGACCCACCGGGCGCTGCGGACACAGTGCGGCGACCTACGGTACGTGGCGGCGGAGCGTGTCCGGGAGGAGCTGACCAAGCTGCTGTGCGGACAGGATGCGGGACGGGTGCTGGAGGAGGAGCCGCAGGTGCTGGGCGTGGTGCTGCCGGAGATCCTGCCCTGCGTGGGCTTCGACCAGCACAACCGCCATCACTGCTACGACGTGTGGGGCCATACGGCCCACGCGGTGGCCGCCGCCCCGCCTGATCCGATATTGCGATGGGCCATGCTGCTGCACGATCTGGGCAAGCCCCAGTGCTTCACACTGGACGAGCAAGGCGTGGGACACTTCCACGGCCACCACCGCCCCAGCGCGGAGATGGCTGAGAGTATCTGCCGCCGTCTGCGGTTCGACAAGGCTGCTGCCCAGCGCATCTGCCTGCTGGTGCGGTATCACGACCGGCCCATTCCACTGACGGAGCGGGCTATCCGCCGGGCCATGAATCAGCTGGGCGTGGATGGCCTGCGGCAGCTGTGCGCCGTAAAGCGGGCCGACAATCTGGCCCAGCATCCGGACTACCGCGGCCGCCAGCAGGAGATCGACCGGGGTGAGGCCATCATGGAGGAGCTGCTGGAAAAGGACGCCTGCTTTAGCCTGAAGCAGCTGGCGGTGAACGGGCAGGACATGATGGCGCTGGGGCTGCAAGGCCCGGCCATCGGCAAGATGCTGCAGACCTTGCTGGACGCGGTTATAGACGGCGCGGTGGAAAATGAGCGGAACGCGCTGCTTTCTCTGGCACAGACCCCCAAAAATTAAATCATGCCGCGCAGCGGCATACCACAGTTCTTCACTTTTCACTTTTATCTTTTCACTGCATAAAAAAAGACGCCGTGATATGCTCCCTTTATGAGAGACAGTGAAAAAACAAACTGTCATCATGAAGGGAGCATTGTTATGCCGCAAAAAAGCAAATTGAACGCAGAGGAAAAAGTGGAGATTATCAGGAAGTACCAACAAGGGGAAATAAGCTTGGCTCAAGCAGCTCGAGAGGCAAGTGTCGAAACAACGACGATCTATAGATGGAGCACACGATATGAAGCAGAAGGGGCAGACGGCTTTTTATCATATCAGAAGAACCGCGTCTATCCATCAGAACTAAAGTTAAAGGCGGTACAGGAATACCTGTCCGGGTCTGGCAGTCTCAGAGAAATCAGCAAAAAATATAAGCTGCGAAACGAACGTCAACTCAGCAACTGGATAAAGGTGTATCATGCTCATGGAGATTTCAACTCAGTCAAGTTTTCCGGAGGAGGAAGCTACATGAAGCAGGGACGGGACACCACGCAGGAAGAACGTGTTCAGATCGTCAAGGACTGTCTGGCCAGTGGAAAAAACTACGGCGAGATGGCCTTGAAGTACAAGGTGAGCTACCAGCAGGTACGCACATGGACGCTGCGGTTCGAGGAGATGGGCGAGGCCGGTCTGGAGGACCGGCGCGGAAAGCGGAAGAAGGATCAGGCCCCCCGGACCGAGCTGGAGAAGGCGCAGATCGAGATCGAACAGCTCAAGCACAAGCTGTATCTGGCGGAAATGGAGCGTGATCTGCTAAAAAAATTGGACGAGATCGAGAGGAGAGATGCCTTTCGGAAGTGAGACAGCGCCGCGCCTATGCAGCAATCCGGGAAGCACACGAGGAAACGGGCTATCCCATTGAATTGGCCTGTAAACTGCTCCATGCAGCGCGCTCGGCTTACCACAAATGGGCTTCCGGTAAATTGAGTCAGCGGGCTGCAGAGAACGAACGCCTTGCGGACACGCTTGAGAAGATCCACGAGGAAAGTCCGGATAAGGGTTACCGGAGGCTCAACGATGACCTGCGCCATGACTGCGGCATCCATGTCAACGACAAGCGGGTGCTCCGCATCTGCCGGGTCAAAGACATCCGCTCCACGATCAAGTACGGAAGCCGCAGCTGCACCAGACACGCAAAAAATCCGCAATACCTTGCCGAAAATCTTCTGGACAGGAAGTTTTATGCTGAAAAGCCCAACGAAAAGTGGCTTACCGATGTGACAGAATTCAAGTGGTACGAGGGAAACGAAATCCACAAGCTCTATCTGAGCGCCATCTTAGACCTCTGCGACCGGCGCATTGTGTCCTACGTGCTCAGTGAACACAACGATAACCCATTGGTTTTCAAAACCTTCGACAAGGCTGTGCAGGCCAATCCGGACGTGCATCCTTTGTTCCACAGCGACAGAGGGTTTCAGTACACCAACCGTACCTTCCACCACAAGCTTGTGCAGGCTGGGATGACGCAGAGTATGTCCCGCGTGGCGCATTGCATTGATAACGGCCCGATGGAGGGCTTCTGGGGCATCCTGAAACGGGAACGCTATTACGGCAGACGGTTCACCGGCAAGCACGAGCTTGTCCAGATGATCCAGCGGTATATTCGCTATTACAACACGAGACGTGTCCAGCGTAATCTGGGCGTTCTGACGCCGATGGAAAAGCACACGCTTTGCCTCGCCGCATAAAAAACGGCCAGCAGCGCTCGGCTGCTGACCGGGGAAATTTTATATTTTTTCTCTGTCCTCTTGACGGGGTGCGGTTCAAAGTTCCTTGGCTGCTTTTGAATTTCATTTGCATGGCATCCCTGCCGCTGAAGCAATCGTCAGCGGTGGGCATCATTTCTCACTCCACCAATGCCTTGCCCAAGGCGCGGCAGGCTTCAAGCGCCGCGTCGTCGGGCGTCTCCGTGCAGATCACGCTCTCGCAAACGAGGTTCACCCCTGCGCTGTCGCAGTCGCTCTCCCAGGTGCGCATCCACTCGCCGTCACCCCAGCCGTAGGAGCCGAACAGTGCCACACGCTTGCCGCCGAGGCTGCGCTTGCAGGCGTCGAACATGGGCTGGAACTCCATTTCCTCCAGCACCTCGCTGCCCATAGCAGGGCAGCCGAAGGCGATGGCACCGTAGGCGTTCAGATCGCCGGGCTGTACCTGATCGGGTGTGAGCAGCACAGAG
>OIXQ01001089.1_pt1 | contig 10982 bp, 12 predicted proteins | sample 1587791 | NCBI WGS metagenome assembly OIXQ01 (sample SAMN03283273) | human gut metagenome | biome: human-associated habitat; material: feces | host: Homo sapiens | place: Peru | collected 2012
AGTAAGTGCGAGGAGCACGAAGGAGAGCCGGGTTAGTTCGCTAATCCGGCTTTTTGTTTAAATTAATTCTGGCAAAAGCATACAACCCTTTTGGAAAAGAAGTCAGATTTCGGATAAATTCGCACTTATAAATTTCGGCTTTCTAACATGGTTTAAACACTGTTCTAACGCTATTTTAATTGCACAGAAATTAGGAATCGACAACATCCTTTTGTTTCTCCGGCTTCTCTTTCTTTTCGGCTTCACGGGCTTCTTTATACCATTTATCGAAAAGGGCTTTAAGTTTCTCGTAGCGTTCATCCTTCATATCACCGAAAAGTTCCATGAGCTCATCGTTGCGTTCATCCTCTGCTTCGAGCTCATGACGAATCCTTCTCCTTGTCCGCTCTATGTCGATAAAGTTGATAAAGGCGAATACCGGTATTGCGATAAAAAGGAAAGCTAAAAAATTAACCATCTGCCATAGTATTTTAATACTGCAAATATATGAATAAAGATTTAACATACAAAATACAGATCAACCTCAAAGATGCGGTATCCAATGCGATTTCGAAAATCAAAAACGAGTTTACGCAATTGGGCAAAAAGACGGAAGACGCGCAACAAAAAGTGGACCGTTTCGGGATATATGTGAACAAATCGGGAAAATCCAGTAGGATAAATTCGAAGATATGCTATATCGTCCAAGTGCCAGTCGATGAATAAAGTACGGAAGAATTGCTATGAAGGTTTGCGCATATCACAGCAGCACACAAATGGTTGGAAATATCTGCTCTTTGTGCGTGATGCCAAACAGGAGAATATGGCATGACCAGCGCCCACTATTGTCTCGGCTTTATGAACTATGAAAATTGGTAAAGCCATATAAATGTTTGTGATAGTTCAATCCAAGTACAAGGAGATGTCGTCAGCGATATTTTCTTTATTGCTGGGAAGATTCGGACTATATAAAATAAAAAAGGTTCACTCTCGTTTGAAAGCGAACCTTTTTATCTTATACTACTTTTAATTAAGCCTCAGCTTTGATTTCTTTTACAGAAACGAATGAGCGATCTTCTTTACCTTTGTGGAAAGTAACTACGCCATTTACCAAAGCATACAAAGTATGATCTTTACCCATACCTACATTTTCACCTGGATGGTGAACTGTGCCTCTCTGACGAACGATGATGTTACCAGCTTTAGCAACTTCACCACCGAACAATTTAACACCTAATCGTTTGCTTTCTGATTCACGGCCGTTCTTAGAACTACCAACACCTTTCTTATGTGCCATTTCTTTTTACTCCTTTTTAAGTTAAGCAACAACTTCTTTGATTAAAACTTCTGTGAACTGCTGACGGTGACCGTTCAATTTACGATAACCTTTTCTTCTTTTCTTGTGGAAAACCAAGACTTTATCGCCTTTTACCAACGGAGAAACAACTTCACATACTACTTTTGCGCCTTCTACTACAGGAGCGCCAACTTTAACATCACCATTGTTGTCTACCAACAAAACCTTGTCGAATTCAACAACTGCACCGTTTTCAGCGTTCTGAATGTGGTGAACAAACAACTTCTTTCCTTGTTCAGCCTTGAACTGCTGACCGTTAATTTCTACAACTACGTACATCTGTCTTTTTTATAATTTAAACAGGTTAGAACCCGAAGGTGAATGCTTTTACATTACTTTTTTACCTTCTGCGGAAAATCGAGTGCAAATATAGGTATTTCCTATTGAATCCACAATCTTTTCTTTTGTTTTTATCGATTATGGCTAAATAATCTTTCTTCTGCCAGCTTTTCAAATTTTGTACCCGGTCTTCCGTAGTTGCAGTAAGGGTAAATGCTGATGCCTCCGCGTGGAGTAAACAGTCCTGTCACCTCGATATATTTCGGATCCATTAATTTGATCAAGTCTTTCATGATGATGTTGACGCAATCTTCATGGAAGTCGCCGTGGTTGCGAAAACTGAAAAGATAGAGCTTCAAGCTTTTGCTTTCTACCATTTTGACATCGGGAATGTAATCGATATAAATAGTCGCAAAATCTGGTTGCCCGGTGATGGGACATAAGCTCGTGAATTCAGGACAGTTGAACCGAACCCAATAGTCGTTTCCTTGATGTTTGTTGGTGAAGGACTCCAGGACTTCAGGAGCATAATCCTGTTTGTATTCTGTCTTTGTACCTAACAAATGTAATTCGTTTTCTTCTTTTCGTGTATCCACTATGATTCTTTATTATGTTGATTAGTGATTCTCTTTCAAGTTTTTCCTCTTTAAATATTCTTCCAAGCCATGTTTGCGGAGCTTGCATGCCGGACAATGCCCGCATCCGTCAGCAATGATGCCATTGTAGCAGGTCAAGGTACGTGTGCGAACTAAATTAAATACTCCTAATTCGTCTGAAAGTTCCCATACTTCGCTCTTGTCCCGGTTCATCAAAGGCGTATGGATGACGAATTGCTCGTCCATTGCCAAATTCAATGTCACGTTCAAAGAACGGATAAATGTATCTCGGCAATCAGGATAGCCGCTGAAGTCAGCTTCTGAAACTCCAGTTACCAAGTTGTAGATTCCTTTGCTTCTGGCAAGGATTGCGGCAAATGTCAGGAATACCATGTTTCTTCCCGGAACGAATGTGTTCGGATAAGAATCAGCAGGTTTATCTTCGTCCATAGTCATTTGCGGATTGACCAACGAACAGTTAGGGTCTAATTGGCTGATGAGCGATACGTCTAACAATTGGAAAGGGACTCCGGCTTCATCGGCTATTTGTCGAGCTACTTCGATTTCCTTAGAATGTTTTTGACCATACGTGAAGCATACTGCTTCCACTCTTGAAAAGTGCTTCTTTGCCCAAAACAGGCAGGTCGTGGAGTCTTGTCCTCCAGAGAAGCATACCATTGCAGCGTTATTATTCTTCATAAATACCTTGTTTTTAATACGTGGTTTAACAAGCACACGGAAAAGGATTCCCCTTTTCACTGCAAAAGTATATAAAAACTGGATGCCAAGCATCATTTTATTGTATCTTTGCACGCTTTTATAAAATAATTAATGGAAAACAATATGTCACATCAACGTAATTATGTTCAATGGTTGCCACTTCTTGGCTTGACCTTTTCTGCTTTTATATTCAATACGTCAGAATTTGTCCCGATTGGCTTACTGACTGATATAGCTAATGATTTCCAAATCACAGAAGCTCATGCCGGACTTCTCATAACGATTTATGCTTGGGTGGTGGCATTAGCCTCGTTGCCTTTGATGTTGTTGGTCTCAAAAGTGGAATTTAAGCGATTGTTACTTTCTGTTGTTGCTTTGTTTGCGCTTAGCCATATTTTGTCTTCTGTTTCATCCAACTACATGACACTGATGGTCTCCAGAATTGGAGTTGCCTGTTCACATGCCATCTTTTGGTCTATCGCTTCCCCGCTTGCTGTCAAAGTAGCACCGGAAGGCAAGCGTTCCTTGGCACTTAGTTTTATTGTTACGGGCACCTCTATCGCTATGATTGTCGGTCTTCCTTTGGGGCGTATTGTCGGTTTGTTTCTCGGATGGCGTATGACATTCCTTTGTATAGCGGTCTTGGCAGCTTTAGTATTTGTCTTTATGGCTATTGTTTTTCCTAAAGTCCCGAATCAAAATCCGGTATCTTTGCGGAATCTTCCCGGCTTGGTGAAAACTCCGGCTCTGACAGGTATTTATATCTTGACAGTAGTTGCTATTACTGGACATTATACGGGATATAGCTATATTGAGCCGTTCATGGCGCAAGTCGCACATTTGCGGGAGAGTGCCATAACCTTTGCATTGATGTTGTTTGGACTGGCAGGCATAGTAGGCAGCATCTTGTTCTCGAAGAAATATGATAAGCATCCGGTCGCATTTATCAACGTGGCGGTTTATGGTATAGTTGCTTTCTTGTATTTGTTGCAACCGGCTTCCATCAGTATGGGAAGTACATTGTTGGTATGTGTGCTTTGGGGAATAGCCATTACTGCTTTCAATTTGGTATTTCAGGCATTGATAATCCAATTCGCACCACAAGCCACATCCATTGCCATGTCCATCTATTCCGGTATTTTCAATGTCGGAATAGGAAGCGGGGCTTTGATAGGAGGTTATACTTGTACTTATCTTTCTCTCGGCTGGATAGGTTATATCGGTGGAACCATTTCATTGGTAGCTGCTTTCTATTGTACGAAGCGTGTGTTGCCATTGTTAAGGTAGTAAGTGCTTATACAGATAAATAAAATCCTCTTTTCTATAAAAAACAGTATTAAAACAGTGTTTAAATGGTGTTTAAACGCTGTTTTAAGTGCCTTTCTAAAGAAAAGAGGATTCTTCTTATGTCCTGATTTTATTAGTCGATTTCTTCGTCAGCTTCATATCCGCCCATTTCACGGATGGCATTCTTCAGCATTGTATATTGCTGGTAGAGGTGATTGACAGCCTCTTCTCCCTTGGTATAGTCATGCATTGGAGCTTTAAGGAAGAAGCTCAAGAAGCGCTGGATGCCAAAGCGGCCGGCACGTGCAGCAAGGTCGCTCAACAATGTAAGGTCAAGCAACAATGGAGCTGCAAGGATTGAGTCACGGCAGAGGAAGTTAATCTTGATCTGCATAGGATAACCCATCCATCCGAAGATGTCGATGTTGTCCCATCCTTCCTTGTTATCATTGCGAGGTGGATAATAGTTGATACGTACTTTGTGATAGTACTGAGTATCTTCGTCATTGCCATGACCGTAAAGGTCTGGTTGATCTTCTGGTTTCAAAATAGTTTCCAAAGTAGAGAGCTTACTTACCTCTTTTGTATGGAAGTTGGCAGGTTCATCAAGTACAAGACCGTCACGGTTGCCAAGAATGTTAGTAGAGAACCAACCATTCAAACCAAGGCAACGAGTGCCAATGATAGGAGCGAAACCGCTCTTTACAAGAGTTTGACCAGTCTTGAAGTCCTTACCAGCGATAGGCATTTGTGTCTTTTCGGCAAGTTCCCACATAGCAGGAATATCAACGGTAGTATTAGGAGCACCCATGATGAAAGGAGCACCTTCTGTCAATGCTGCGTAAGCGTAGCACATAGATGGAGCGATATGCTGACGGTCGTCTGCCTTCATTGCTGCTTCGAGGGCAGCCAATGTTCCATGGATTTCCATATCAACTGGCACGTAGATTTCAGTAGATGCAGCCCAAATGACAACGATGCGTGCACATCCATTCTTCTCCTTGAAGTCGCGGATGTCTTGGCGAAGAGCTTCTACCATTTCCCAACGGGTCTTGCAATCTTTTACGTTGTCACCGTCAAGACGCTTCGCATAATTCTTGTCAAAAGCAGCCTTCATTGGAACTACTTTTTCCAATTCCTCGCGCACTGGGTTGATGTCTTTCTCCTTCAATACTTCTGCATACATAGCTGCTTGGTAAGCATTTTGAGGATAAACATCCCATGTGCCGAATACGATGTCGTTGAGGTCAGCAAGAGGAACGATATCTTTGTAGTGCAAATATTTTTTGTCTGCACCTTTGCCTACACGAATCTTATCGTATTGAGTCATTGAACCTACTGGTTTAGCAAGTCCCTTGCGAGCCATAAACACACCTGTCATAAAGGTAGTAGCTACTGCGCCACAACCAACGACCATGATACCCAGCTTACCTTCAGCTGGTTTAACGTTTGTCTGTTTCATTATTTAGTTTATTTAATTAAAGAGATTTCAACTGACACGTGCAAACTTACGGAAAATTATTTGAAAAGAGTCCCTTCGAAATAGAAAATACGAGTTTCTTTCTTAGTCTTCTGTTTATTTTGCAAACAATCCGTCTTATATCATTATAAACGGTGTGTCATAATTGCAAATTGTTGCGTTGCTTTTGGGATTCATCCTTAGCATCTAACAATTTACTAATTCTGACACACCTTAAAGGGGGCTGCTTCAAAATAACTGTTTTGCCACAGCCTCAGTTTTATTATTTGATTTTTTTTGCAGCTTATTACTTATAAACCCCTTCACGGGAAAGCTGCTTGTCCAAGTTGGCTACACCCAATGCTGTGATTGCCGTTACAATAGCTGTGTGCTCCTGGTATTCAGGAATATTCTTGTTGTAAAGGTCACGTTCGGTATGCCAAATTTCTCCATAAGAGAAGTTATACCCCTTGAAATCATCAGTTGTGAATTCAATTGTAGGCACGCCTTCCATAGCGAATACGGAAGCATCCGTACCACCTGGGCTTGTCGGCTTCTTAGCAGGTTCATCTATTGTCACCTCGAACGGATAATCTGCACGAATCTGCTTAATCGGGGCAGTAACCTTTACGAAATCGTCATACATTGCTTTAGGAACAGCAATACCTACAGGAGGTTCTGGACCACCGTCGCGATTGAACAAGTTGGCAATCTTTGGCAATTTGTCTTTATGTGCCTTGACCCATGCTTGTGCACCAAGCATTCCGAACTCTTCACCGGCAAAAGCGATGAATACGATTGAACGTTTAGGCTTAGCTCCTGATTTGGCAATCATGCGGGCTGCTTCCATCATCGGACCGATACCTGTACCACAGTCAATACCACCGGTAGCCACATCGTAGGCATCCAAGTGACCGCTGACGATTACATATTCATCAGGATATTTGCTACCCTTGATGGTTGCCACAACGTTGTGATATTTGACAGGACCCAACTTGAAATGGTTGCGGATGTCAAATTCCAACTCAAATGTACGGCGCTCCTTAACCATTTGTTTAATGATAGCGAACTGATGTTCATCCAGCTTGATGTCCGGCAATTCTGGCAGGTTGTCGAAATTGCACTTTGGATCATCCAGCATTTTGCGGTCGTAGAGCACACGGATAGGAACAGTGGAGGACTGGATAAAGCCCAAAGCACCTGCCTCTGCCATTTCCTTATAATATAAGCCCGGGAACTCCTTGTAAGGAATCATCTCGTTCTTTTCACCCTTTTCGTAATTACGGCGGCGAAGCTCTCGGTTCTTCTTGGTAATTTCAGCATTCTCTTTTTTGATTTCCCTGCGGATAGAGTCACCTGCGGCAGAGCGGTCGATAGGCCAGCCAGCGTTAGTGCCTGAGATTAATACCCAAGCGCCCTTCAAGGCAGTCTTGATGCGATTGAACTCTTCATCAGTGCGAGGCTCAATTAATACGTGCCCCTTTTGCACTCCTTTTGTTCCGGAAGTATAAGACGGTGTGGCAAAATGCAAAACCATGCCATTATCGCTTAACATGCGACCGAACCAAGGACCACGGTTAAAACCAACAGGTAATTCGCCAGCTTCTTCTAAGTGGGCTTCGATACCCCAGCTTTTGAACTCGCGCAGCATCCATTCTGCTGCGTTATCATAAGCGTCCGAACCAATCGGACGACCGCCAAAGCGGTTAGTAAGAATATCCAGTTGGTGCATGACCTGGTTGTCGGTCTTTCCCATCTCGATAATCTTTTTGACTGCGGCATCCTGTGCTACAACAGGAGTGAGAGACATGCTTGTCAATGCCGCACAACATACTAATAAAAGTGTTTTCATTTAAGTAAATATTGTAAGTAGTCTGCAAATAAAGGGATAAAATTGGGATAAGCCAAATAATTCTTTCGCTTTTTCGTGCTTTAAATGGTAAAGTAAAACAAATATAGGCCAAATGCGGAAAAGTTAGGTATAAAAAGAAACAAGCGGGTGATTAAGCCCACTTGTTTTTGTATTATATTGACTTTTTGTCATGGGAAAGGAACCACAGTCACATTCCTAAATTGGACAGGTCCGCCTTCGCTTTGTAAACCTATGAATCCTTCTTTCACTTTGTTTGTCCCTGTGTTTTGATACACTCCGTTGATATAGACTGTTATCGTACCGTCTTTGACAAAGATATTAGCCTCATTCCATTCGCCAGGAGTCTTTTCTGTGGAATCCGTATGTTTCTTGACAACAGGGAATTGAGGGCGGGGTTCACCCGGTTTCCCTTGGTATTCAATCAAGTCGGAACCTCCTAAAAGCACAAAATCTCCGGCATCCCCTGCATGAAGTTGGCATTCCACGCCATTTGGGAATGGATTTTTTGGCTCTTCAATCAGTAGGAAAATGCCACTATTCGCCGTTTTCCCATCTGGCCATCGCCATTCTACATGCAATTTGTAGTTGCCGTATTTCTCTTTTGTATACATATATCCAAAAGGTTGTCCAGCTACTTGGATGAGTCCATCTTTAACTGAGAATACTTGTTCGGCAGGAACAGAGTTCTTGTCTACCACAAAATTCCAATTGGACAAATCCTTCCCGTTAAATAATTTCTCGATTTTTTGAGCTTGTAAGGTCATGCTTCCTGCTAATAGGAAAGTAAAAGCCAAACTTGCGATTAAACACCTTTTCATATCATACTTGTTTATTAGTCTACAATCAGTTTGCGATAACGGACACGTTTCGGTTCTTCATATCCCGATTGCTTGCGTTTGAAATCTTCGTATTCTGAATATCCACCTTCAAAGAATACAACATTTGAATCGCCTTCAAACGAAAGGATATGAGTACAGATACGGTCTAAGAACCATCGGTCGTGGGATACGACAACTGCACATCCTGCGAAGCTTTCCAATCCTTCTTCCAATGCCCGGAGCGTATTGACATCAATGTCGTTGGTTGGCTCGTCCAATAATAAGACATTGGCTTCTGCCTTTAGCGTCAATGCTAAATGTAAGCGGTTTCGTTCTCCACCGGACAATACACCGCATAACTTCTCTTGGTCGGCTCCTGCGAAATTGAATTTGGAAAGGTAAGCACGGGCATTGATCTCCTTGCCGCCTACACGAATGAATTCATTGCCACCTGAAACAACTTGGTAGACCGATTTGTTGGGGTCGATATCCTTATGTGTTTGGTCTGCATAACCGACACGTACCGTTTCTCCCACTTCAAATTCACCTTTGTCTATGCTTTCTTGTCCCATAATCATCTTGAACAAAGTTGTTTTACCAGCTCCGTTCGGTCCGATTACACCGACGATTCCGTTAGGAGGAAGCATGAAGTTCAAGTCGTCAAACAACAATTTGTCTCCAAATGCCTTTGCCACATGATGCGCTTCAATGACTTTGTTGCCCAATCTCGGACCATTCGGGATGAATATCTCCAATTTTGCTTCTCTTTCCTTTTGATCCTCGTTAAGTAACTTTTCATAAGAATTCAAGCGGGCTTTGCCTTTTGCCTGACGAGCCTTGGGAGCCATGTTGATCCATTCCAATTCCCGCTCCAAAGTCTTCCTTCTTTTGCTTGCCTGCTTCTCCTCCTGTGCCATACGTTTTGTCTTTTGGTCCAACCATGAAGAGTAATTGCCTTTCCAAGGAATACCTTCTCCACGGTCCAATTCCAAAATCCAACCAGCAACGTGGTCTAAGAAATAGCGGTCGTGGGTGATGCAAATAACAGTTCCAGCATATTGTTGCAGGTGTTGTTCCAGCCAGTCAATGGACTCGGCGTCCAAATGGTTGGTAGGTTCGTCCAATAACAACACGTCCGGTTGCTGGAGAAGCAAACGGCACAATGCAACACGGCGGCGTTCACCTCCGGACAAAGTGTCAACAACTTGGTCTTCCGGAGGACAGCGCAATGCATCCATGGCACGCTCTAATTTAGTATCTAAGTTCCATGCGTCCGTAGCATCTATCTTGTCCTGCAATTCGGCTTGGCGGGCAATCAAGGCATCCATTTTGTCCGGGTCTTCCAAAACTTCAGGGTCTCCGAAGCGTTCGTTGACATCTTCGTATTCTTTCAGCAGGTCCACAATTCCTTGTACACCTTCCTGTACGATTTCCTTGACCGTTTTCCCTTTTTCAAGTTTCGGGTCTTGTTCCAAATAGCCGACTGAATATCCAGGGGAAAAAACAACTTCTCCTTGATAATCTTTATCTATCCCTGCTATGATTTTCAGCAATGTAGACTTACCGGATCCATTCAGACCGATGATGCCGATTTTTGCTCCGTAGAAGAACGAAAGGTATATGTTTTTCAGTACTTGTTTCTGCGGTGGAAAAATCTTGCTTACTCCCACCATTGAGAAAATAATCTTTTTATCGTCTGCCATAAACTAATTATTAATGGTAAATTCAAAATCTTTATACAAAGATAGGCGTAAAAAAGTAAAATATAACTATTTAAATAGTTAAAAGAGAATATTTGTGTAATTTTGGATAATTCTCAACCTCTCTTTTGTTTGCAAATATCAATAAATTTTACGAATATTGCATACGTTATTTTCCATTCTACCAATGGAGTGGATGTAAACATAAATAGATATGGATATACATAAGAATCGGATTATTTTGACTATCGGCCGCCAGTTTGGAAGCGGAGGAAGGGAAATTGGAAAGAAATTGGCAAAGGCTTTCGGCATCGGCTATTATGACAGCGAATTGATAACGGTGGCTGCGCAAGAAAGTGGTTTGTGCAAAGAGGTGTTTGAAAAGGCCGACGAGCGGGCTGCTAACAGTCTGTCTTATGCGTTCACGATTGGTTATCCATACATGGGGACATACATGCCTTATAATGATATCTTGTCCAATGATGAACTTTTCCGAATCCAAAGCAATGCCATTCGCAATTTGGCAGAGAAGGAGGCTTGCGTGATGGTGGGACGATGTGCCGATTATATTCTTCGTGATAATCCCGATTGTATCAGCTTCTTTATACAGAATCGTCCTGATGTCCGGATCAAACGTATTGTGGAAAGCATGCATATTTCGGAAGAGGAGGCGAAATCGTTGATGGAGAAAAGGGACAAAGCCCGTGCTGCTTACTATAATTACTATACGAATAAGGTTTGGGGTGCTTCTGCTTCCTACGATTTGTCCATCAATGCTTCTATCTTGGGAATAGACGCAACGGTCTCATTTATAAAAGATTTTGTCGAGCAGAAATATAAGTAACGGTAAACATTTTATACATACCGTTGTTTTGAAAAAAACATTGGACGTTTTTGAAAAAACATTGGACGTT
>OIXQ01001090.1_pt1 | contig 10975 bp, 9 predicted proteins | sample 1587791 | NCBI WGS metagenome assembly OIXQ01 (sample SAMN03283273) | human gut metagenome | biome: human-associated habitat; material: feces | host: Homo sapiens | place: Peru | collected 2012
CGGACGGGCCGCTCTCTCTGCCATCGAACGAGGGATTTCTTTGTAGAACGCCTCCGCAATACCGCCAGCGATGCAGGCAAGCGTATCACTGTCTCCGCCGAGAGAAACGGCTTTGCGCATGGCGTCCTCGAAATCCGTGGAATCAAGGAAGCAGATGATTGCCTGCGGGACGGTTCCCTGGCAACTGGATTCCCACTGGTAGATGGGATGCCAATACTCATAAGTCTTGTGAAGGTCGTAGCCGTAAGTCTTCTCGATATAATCTCGGATTTCCTCCTTGGCATTCCCTTTTCTGGCCATCCAGATTGCTGCAGCCGTTGCCTGGGCGCCATTGATTCCCTCAGGATGGTTGTGCGTGATGGCCGCCGAAATCGCGGCGACACGCTCAGTCTCTTTCAGAGTGTCAAAGAACCAGCCCACAGCGCTTACTCGCATCGCGGAACCATTGCCATATGAGCCATAAGGATGGCGTCCCGTCTTTGACTCATAGGGCGCTGCACCATACTTGTCATCGTATGCATAAAGGTCTCGAGGGAAGAAAAGCCAGCGGTAGAATCCGGCGCCGTATCCGCCCATAGGGCAAGGACATTTCTCACCAAACATCACCATGATGTCCTCCAGCCCCTGGTAACTGTGTTCCTTGTCCTTTAGCAGCCAGTAAGCCACAGCCATTGTCATAATGCTGTCATCCGTGTAGGCGCTATTGCCCAGGAATAGCGTAAAGCTATAGTCTTTCGTGTTATGGAACTCATAGGCAGAACCTATGGTGTCCCCAATGATTGCTCCTAACATAGTTTTCGAATTATCCGTAAAGTTAATTAAAAACGGCTGGCCTGCCAACCACCTTTCACGCCAAATAGGAGGCAGGCCGTAGTTGCCGTTGTCAGTGTTTGATGATGAGCTTATTGTTTTGGTTGTCAATCGTGATAGCTCCAAAACGCTCCATAGCACTTTGTCCCAGAAGCAGCGGTGCCATCTGGCTCTTAACTACCGAAGCGTCCACATTGTGGAGAACTGCGTCGCCAATCTTCACCTCACGGAGCGTGATTGTGGTTCCTTCGCTGATCTGTCCGTTGGCAATCTGGTAGTATGTCTTGCCCTTGATGTCCTTCTCGGAGAGGTATCCGTTCTTGAACATGAAGTCGGCTTCCACGGAAGAGATAGTGACATCGGATGCGCCGGTGTCAAAAACCATCTGGAGCGCAAGGCCGTTGATGTCGCATGGGATCTCGAAAGTGCCGCCCGGATTCCGCTTGACCGCAATCTCGGTTACTGTCTCCTCCTTCTCCGGCATCGACAGTTCGAACTGTTTCAGGTATTCGGTGTGCTTGGCCTCATATTCCTCCATCAGGGCCTTGAACTCCGGCAGGTCGCGCACGGCATCCAAATCGTCATCCAAGCGGATGTGCGAGAAACTGCGATAACCTTTCTCAAAGGACTTGCGGAGAGCAGCGATGGACTCCTCCAGACGTCCCATACGGGAATAAAGGCACGCCTGGTCATAATAATTTCCGTAGTTTCCTGGATCCTCCTCGATAATTTTGTTCATCCATTCCTCTGCTTCATTATCACGACCAAGGAAGTACAAGGCATACTGACGGCAGCTGCCATTGTCAGCAATCGTATCCTTCTGGACCACCATCTCAAAATCTGCATCTGCCTCGGTCTTCTTGCCCTCCAAAAGGAGAAGTTCGCCACGCATCAGATACAGGTATGGATAGTCCTGAGTCATCTCAAGGCCCATATTGTAGTCCTCCATGGCCTTCTTTCGCTCGCCTTGCATCTCATAGGTCCAACCGCGTCTATAGTAGCAATAGCCCTCTTTCGGAGCATCCTCTACAGCAGCGTTGAAGTCAGCGATAGCCAAATCCAAATCACCGTTAAGCCTGTAGTAATCGCCACGGCGGACATACAGTTGCCAATCAGGGTCTTTCTCCATAGCCTTGGATATATCGGCGATGGCGAGCTCATTCAGCCCCAGTTCGCTGTAGCAATCAGATCTGTATACATTGATCTCGTCGTAGTGGCCGAATTCTGCCTCAAATTCATCATAGGTCCTCACAGCCTCGGCATACTGATGAGAGGTCTCATAGAACTGGCAGAGGAATGCCATCCACTGGAACCGGTTTTCAGTTTTCTTGATGCGAGTCTTGATGCTTGCCTCAGCATAGTTGAGGCGCTTAAGCATAACCTTATCAATGGCTTCTGAATACTGCTCACGCTCAATCATATTCCGGGCAAGTCCGGCCATAGCAGCCTGGTCCGCTTCGTCCAGCGCCAGCATCTTCCTATAGATAGCATCCGCTCCGGCATAGTCTCCAAGGTCGTAGAGCGACTGGGCATAGTCAAATGATATGCTCTGCAGGTTCTCCTTATCGTCCTTCCGGGCCAATTCGCATGCCGTCTTGAAAGAGGCGGCAGCATTAACCTTGTCACCCATGTCCTCGTATATGTACGCTTTCCACCAATGCAGAGTGGAATTCTGTACTTCGGTCTTCTTGGGCTTGTTCACCTTAAGGGCAAGGTTGATGTCCTGCAGTGCCTGGCCGAACTCATTCTTCCGGCGAAGCAGCCGGACGCGCAGAAGAAGCGACTCCACATTGTCCGGAGTCTCCCGGAGCTGCTTGTTTACAAGTTCGAGGCCTTTTGCCTCATCGTTCTCCTCCTGAAGGACCTCGTAGGCCTTCTTGAGGTTGTAATCGTTGTCAGTCTTGTTCTTCTGGGCGTAGGCATTGACGCTCAGAACGGTCAGCAGGGTAACAGTAAGAAGGGTAACAATTTTTTTCATATGCGTGAAAGGGTTATCAAATGTATAATTCTATCCAAAGATTGCCATAAAGAGCTCTAAGATTACGAAGATGCCAAGTCCCCAGAGAAAAAGTTTCAACAGTATATGACCACATCCGATTGCGCCATAAACGGCACCTGTGGCTGCTCCTTCTTTCCGGGAACCGTCTTCGCTCCCGATGAATCCGATTATTCCGCCTATTGCGGCGACAACCAAAATGATAATTAACCAAGTAGGCATTGCATGAAAGATTTAAATGAGTAAATTCTACGCAAAGAAAGTAAATATTTTTCTAACAACCAAACTTTTTGAGTAAATTTTACACAATTAGAATTTATACTATATTTGCAGAAAAATGTAACTTTGTTATGCCTTTCGAAAAGAATAATTACCTTTGCGTAATTGAAACACAGATAATGGCAAAGAAAGGTCAGTACACTTATGAATATCCGCATCCGGCAGTGACTGCGGACAGTGTCGTATTTGGATATGACGGTAAGGAGTTAAAGGTACTCCTCATCAAGCGCGGTGCCGAGAAAGAAGCCAGTACAACCGCATATGTAGGCGAATGGGCTCTTCCTGGCGGTTTCCTGGACGTTGAGAAAGATAAAACTGTTGCCCACACTGCTGCCAGGGAACTGAAAGAAGAAACCGGTCTTAAGCTTTCGGTCAAAGAGTTCAAGGAAGTCGGTACTTTCAGCGACATCAAGAGAGATCCTCGCGAACGTGTCATCACGGTGGCGCATTACGCACTAGTAAAGTTGGCCGAGGTTCAGGCTGATACGGATGCGGACAAGACCGAGTGGTTTGTCCTGTCGGATGTTCCGTCACTCGCTTTTGATCACGACAAGATACTGCGCGATGCATTCTATCGCCTGAAGCAGGACATTCATTTTCAGCCCGTTGGCTTTGAACTCCTTCCTGAGGTTTTCACGCTGCCTCAGCTGCAAAACCTATACGAGTCAATCCTTGAAGTGAAGTTTGACCGCCGGAACTTTGCCAACAAAATGAAGCACTTTGGGATGCTTTCCGAAATAGAGGATGATACGCCCCGTCACGGGACACGTACCCCCATCAAATACCGCTTCGATAAGGAAAACTACGAACGCTTGAAGGCAAAGGGTTTCCAACTTGAATTTTAAGATGCAAAAAGGGACCACATACGATGTCTTTATCAGTTACCGCCGCCAGGGCGGTGCCGTTAAAGCTGAACTCACAAAAGACGAGCTGGCCAAGCGCGGCTTTCGTGACTCCCGTATGTTCCTTGACACCAGAAGCCTCACTTCCGGAAATTACCTCAAAACCATTCTTGATGCGATAGAGGGCTCCCGTAATATAGTCGTTATCGTCACCAAAGACTGTTTCAAGAACCTGCCGACGGACAGCACCTGGATTAGGGAAATTGAATACGCCATCGAGCTCCACAAGAACATAGTCCCCATCTATTTCGATGGCATCACCGAATTGAAGGCGGACGAGATACCTTCCTGCATTCAGCGCCTCGCGTTTGAAAACGCTGTGCAGTATGTTCACCAATACGCAGATGCCAGCTTTGACCGTCTTGCGTCACGCTTATCCAAGGAGCCCATTGCTCTCCCCAAGTGGAGCAAATGGCTCATTGGTGCCGTTGCTGCCGGCGGCTTGGCCGCAGGTGGCTATACGGCCATTGACAACGCTGCCGGTCTGAAGCCCGGCGAAGTCTATGTTGTCAACTCCTCCACTTCAAGGAGCTATCATATTGACCGGAACTGCGCAACCTTGAAGAACGCCAAACATCGCATCAAGAAAGTTCCAGAGGAGGAGGCAATCCGAGACGGGAAGAAGCCTTGTAAGAAATGCTCTAACGAATAACGGCCATCCTTTTGTAAGGTTGGCCGCTATTCGTTTTTTAGCTTTGGTTGTTGATAAAAGTCGAGGGGTTCTCTTCGGCTTTCTTAAGTTCTTCTTCTCTCCATTGCTTTATCGCAACTTCAAGAACTTCAGACTGAATATCCGCTATCTTCGCGAGCAGTGCTTTGTTGTTCTTAATCTCAATTAGCTCTTTCTCTTGATTTGTCTTCGTGGAGATGGAGATGGCTGCATTGAGTTCATTGGTCGTTTCAGCAACTACCTGGTCTGCGTAGGCTTTCTTCTTGATGGCCTCGGCGCGTAACAAATCATCATATGGACCAGCGGTCACCATCATCTTGAAGAAAGTAGGAGCAATCTCAATAATGATGAACATCAGCATAATGAAGAGAGACACCAGACGTACTGACTCATTCTCCTTCTTAATGTTTGAGAAAGCCTCATAACGCACACAGAAGCCCTTCTTCTCACCCATAGTTTGCAATTTATCCGACTTCTGTTCAATTACATCGGACGCATTCTGGGTACTCTGCTGCAAGTACTTTACACGATCCATGCTGAGCCTATCCCAATCATCCAAAGCATTCTGACAGTCATTCTTTCGCTGATTCTTAGCTCTCCAGACAGGACCTTTGCCGACTTTTCCTGATAAAGCAAGCCCGGCTTCTTCATCAGCAAGCTCATTCGAGGCCTCGCTAAGAGCTTCAGTAAGTTGTCTTCGCTGAGTGAGCAGATCCTGTAATTCAGCATTATCTCTCTGAAGGCGTTCAATGGTTGTCTTGTCTTCATTAATGACGCTTGTCGTTCTCGCTTCGTTATCTCTTTCTATCTGAAAGTTGATTCTATCCTCAAATATTTTGAGTTCAAGAGGCGTTGAGATTACAATACCCAGAAAGATAGCGATAATAATACGAGGCAGACCCGCAAGCAATTCATAGCCGCTGATGGTGTGCTTGCCATCAGAGTACATAGTATTGACTATGAATCTATCAAGATTGAAGATTAAGAGCCCCCAGAATATACCAAAAGCAATCGCTAGGTGGGTACTACTGAAAATAGTAAAGAAAGCATAGCCGCCAGAGAGCGCTGCCATCAAACCTGTAAAGAGGATAAGACCTCCCTGTCCTGCATATTTCGCATAGTCCGTCGGGCACTGACGTATCTGTTTTTTGTTGACGCCGGCGCAAAGCCATAAGAATTCGTTAAGAAGGCCACCCCATTTTATGGTTTCCTGGCCATTTGTTGAAGACTCTTTCATCTATCAGATTTCGTTATATAATTTACAAGTTTGGTTATGCCCTGATTGGTTATCTTAAACAGGTTACCCATCATTGCGGTTGCTTTATCCGAAAACTCCATAAAGCCCTTTGCTACCTCTATTTTTGAAGATGCCACAGTGGTTCTCCCAACAATATGGTTCGAAGAAACGCTAGGACTTGCTTGAGGCGGAGTAATAGTAACCTTGGACACTAAAGGTTTGATGTCTAGCCGTGAAGGACGAATAGTTAAATTGCTTTTATACTCGGCTTCGAATTTGGGAACACGCAACCCCTTTATAGAAGGGAAAGGAAGCGTCCGGACTGTAAACTTCTTGGTAAACTCTTTGAAATGGTCCTTGGCTCGAATCTCAAATACTTTGTCCGCACTAATCTCAACTTCCATCGACCCCACTTCCGGCTGCTTCCCGTATCCGACAATCTCCACGGACACCATATCTGAACAGTCCCAGGACATGTTGATGGGGACCGAACGGAAGGTATACTCCCGTTCGGCTTGGAAGAAATTGATTTTCCCTCTGTTATAGGCCTTGACTTGAACAGTCTCCTCTTTTGTACTTCCAAATTCGGAGGTAAGCAGGAAAGTGAAGTCCGTCGTTGCGGTAGGGTTAACAGTAACACTTCCGGAAAGGTCAACATCGCCTACGCCGTTAAGGCTCACTTTAGCGGCTCCGGAAGAAATCCATTTAATAGTACATTCCTCTCCTGTTGCGACAAAAGCAGGCGCCGTGATCTTTATCGACATTAGATACGATTCGATTGGTTTCAAATCGTTAATATCCTTAGCCACAAGATACTCCTTCAGGATCGTCAGGCATTGGTCTATCTCAGGATTCTTCAACGCAGTCAACTCTCCGTAAACCTTCGAAGACTCAAATGAGTAGAAGTCAGAAGCAGAGAAAAGGAGCCTCTCCGAATCTTCCACGTTATATGATGTGACGAAGTCGGGCTTTTCAGAAATCCCTAAAAGACAGGTATAGATTACCAGTTCAGAGAAATAGTCAAGCTTCTCGGAAGAGAAACGATTCTTTTTCCGCGCAGGGTGTTGATAATCAATCAGTCCCGTGATAATATCTGGAAACTCATTGCCCATGGCAGGAACATACATGGAGTCATAATCGACCAGGTAAAGTTGGCCGGTCTCAGACACCAGAATATTACCGTGTTGCAAGTCCCCGTGGGCTATCTTTTTCCCATGGAGACTCGTTATCATCTTTATAAAGGATTGGGCAAGATCCTTTATTTTCCCTTTCTCTTGATAATGGGCACAGATGTAGTTCTTAAGGTTTTTTCCATCCACCCATTTCATTTTAGTGATGGGCAGGGACTCTCCTTTAACCAAAAGGCCTTTTTCAGCATACTCAAATGAGCAAAAGAACGGCAATTGGGCATCGTGTATAGCGTCGCTTATCAACGAGTAACGCTTTTTGGAATCCTCGACGGGAACATGCCAGCAACGGAATGCCCATTTTTCGCCGTTGACGATACACGGAATAACAACAGTATATCCACCCGTATACGAAAGCAGACGTCCTCTTGAATCCTTCAAAAACTGAGCTTCCTTGAAGAACTCATCTTGGATGAGGGCCTTGCTTTGTATGCTGGCCTTTATGTCCGAAATGTATATCATAAAGGTTACCAGCGCTTAGAGATGGAATCAGCCGCACTTTTGAAATCCTCAGAAGTCTGAACTTTCTTGCGGTATCCATTGTCTTCCCATTTCTTGGAAAGATCCTTCAAAAGTTCTTCCTTGGGGTCGACAACAGACTGCTCCAAAGGTTTAAGTTCGGTGATTGTGTCCTTCCGTAGGAATTCCCTAATCCGGTCAGACAAAAGCTTAAGTTCAGGGTCGCTATCCAGTTTCGTGAAGATGGCGGAAGTCCCCTTTGAAGAAATGTCCTCCGAGGAGAATAGCATTGTTTCCGTGTCCTCAAGGTTCAACTCTCTCCAAAGGCCAGGATGCTTGGCAAGAGCAAGAATGCTTGTGTAAATCACAAGCTCCGAGAAGTAATCGATAGTCTCATTGAGAGAGCGATTCTTCCACCTTGCCGGATGCTGATACCCAGCCAACCCCTTAATGTCATCTGTGAAACCATCCAGCGCTGGTGCGTACATGGAATCATAATCAACTAAGACCAGACTCCCATCATCTCTTACCATGATGTTACCATGCTGCAGGTCACCATGTGCAAGATGATGCTTATGAAGGTCGGAAACCATATCTTTGAACCTGTCGGCCAGTTTTCTCAGAGCAGAAGAATCGTTAATATGATCCGAGATATAGCCTTTTAGGGTTTTAGCATTAACCCAATCCATGACAACAATTGCCTGTGACCCCTGGGCGGTCATGAGCCCGTCAGGGATATAATCAAAACCTACGAAATATGGCAATTGCGAAGCGTGGATGGCTTCAGATATGAGTTTGGTACGTCTATGAATATCGGCGATGTTGACATGCCAACACCGTACCGCATACTTCTTGCTTGCGGTTTCGAAGGGGAAAACCACACAGAAACCGCCAGAATACTTAATTTGTCGCCCATTCTTCTTCACAGGGCTCCCGCCGGCAAGCATGCTGGCTTTCACCATCTGCGGAGTGTTGATGGAAGCAGAATATTCAGAGATAGTCGATACTGGCATATTACTACTTTTTGAAGAAATCAGAAATGGCTTCTATGAGATCATCACATAGGTTTGAGATTCTCTTATCAAGGCCACCTCTCTTTGACTTATACTTTTTAACTGACTCTTTAATAGCAGTTTCCAGATGCTTCTTAAATTTAGGGTCTTTAAATTGAGAAAGCGGAATTTGGATTACGTTTTGATCTGGTTGTTCCTTCTGTACACTACTATTGTCTGGGGTGGGCGTAGTGGATGTACCTTCTACTTCCTTGGAATCGAAAGACTCTTCTTGTGGAGTTTTCTCATTGGCGATTAGTTCCTCTATATCGTCAATGCAACCTTCAATCAAATTCAGATCTTCAGATTTATCTTGCTTGATGATTACAAGTGTACTATCGTCATTGTGCATGCCCTGTTCACGCCACTCAGCAACAACGGCTTCAAACTCCGCGTGAGAGTTTATTCCAACAAGACGATCTACAAGGACGGACTCCTTAGCGGTCCCTCTGTTTTTGAGCAAATAATCGGAAAATGGATCTGAGACAAGGAGTATTACATCACCCTGTAAAAGTTTGCCGGATTCCGATTTAAGGACACCTTTGCCGGTCTTTTTGGGATTACTGTCGTAATAGTCAGGATAATTGCCAAAAGCCACGACATCCTCAGATGTGAGGAGTTGTTCTATATGATTGTCGCGAACAAGGATAAAGCAACTATCCCCAAGCACATCGCAAAACCATTCATCATTAACAAACCGAACCCCGAGAATGGTGGCTCCTGCAGATAATCCTCTTGCAATCGAGCCCTTGGCACGCCAGGGATTTCTTCCTGCCTGCTCCTCTTCCTCAAGATAACGAGATACTCTTGCGTCCCAACTTGGAGACAATTCCCTGACAGACTCCAGGTTAGGAACCCAATCGGTGGTTTCCGTGTATTTGTCGGCAAGGATTTGAGCCCAGTATTTCTGAAAAATAGACTGGCTCATGCCATCGGACACCGCGATAGATTTAGTGCCAGGTTTGACACTAAACCTATCTTGGCAATCCGAAAAACGTTCTGCCTTCTTATGGGTTATGAACGCACTGACGAGCATCTTTAAATATCTCTTTGTCCCTTACTTGAACCAAAATCTATCAGGCTGATAAGCTGGACGCCATCGGCCTCGAAAATGCAACCTCTGGAACCATCCTTGACGGGGAGTTCGCGGGCTTGTGCAATTGCCTTGTATGCATCCGGAACAACGCTGGAAATCTTGAAGAGGAACTTAGATTCTTCGCTGGTGCATTCTTCAAGAGAGTTGGGGAATACCTGATTGCGGCCCGCAGCGCGAATCAGAGCATTGAAAATAAGGACGTTCCCATCAGCAACGGAAAGGTTCATGATGCTTTGAGCAACAGAGATTGTCTCTTCCATACATTCGGAGACATCCTTCCCATCATAATAAGGAACACCATCGGAGATGTTAATAATGACAGGGGCGGGATTGTTGGGCTTATCCTGCATCCACTTTTCAATAATGGCTTTAGCCATTTCGAACGCGCCCTTCATATTGGTTGCACCGTCCTCAGTAATCGGCTCGACCCAAATAGGCATAGGATAATCAACCTCGATGATACCACCGGCACCATCAGACTCCTTCTTCTTCAGGGTTTCAACGCGGAGAGGATTGGCATCAAGCTCTTTCAGGTATCCAGAGTTAAGCTCTTTGACATCGTGGTTGTAGCCGATAATCGAAATGAAACAACGATTCTTAGGGCTTTCGCCGTCAAAGTTCTTCTGGATGATGGTATCAATAACTCGGTTAACTGCCTTCGCAGCAAAAACAGTTTTAGAGTCGTTGCCATCATACTTGGAAAGCATTGAACCTGACTGGTCCATCAGAATGATGAGTAATCCGGGAGTCGCTGAACTCCATTGCATTTCGTAGGGTTTCATAATTGATACTATTTAGTGTTATTACATATCTTATGTTTCTCAAGTAAAAACAAGTTAAAGATTTTGGCAATTTACTGATTGTTATTATATTAGTATCGCCAAGCAACCCCAATATAGACCTTTAGCCATGGACAAAAACCTTGTGCCAGGATTGATTCCACAGTTTCAATCTTTTGGGTGTAATGGATAAATGATGTACTTGAGACTCTCATAACATTAGTTGTTGTCTTGACTGGCTGATTCTATGATGCGTTTTCGCATTCCCTCTTTTAAGAGTCTTCCTATCTCTTTTCCCTGTTCATTGTATGGTTTTCCATCAAGGAATTCTACTATCTGCCATTCGGCTACTATAGCGAGTATTATTTCAGTTATGTAAGAAATCTCATCATCAGATGGAATGGAGTCATCCTTGACATTCTTGTTGCAATAATCGTGGTAATCAAATAAGATGTCTGTCCCGAAATGGACAAATGACACTATCCCAGGCCGATCATTGTCGCAATTA
>OIXQ01001099.1_pt1 | contig 10940 bp, 9 predicted proteins | sample 1587791 | NCBI WGS metagenome assembly OIXQ01 (sample SAMN03283273) | human gut metagenome | biome: human-associated habitat; material: feces | host: Homo sapiens | place: Peru | collected 2012
AGACACCAACAGCACAGCAGCCATAGATGCAGCCATACCGGTACAGATGGTAGCTACATCGCTGGTGATAAACTGCATGGTATCATAAATACCCAGACCTGCAGTGACACTACCTCCAGGACTGTTGAGATAGATAGAAATATCCTGAGTACTATCTACAGAGTCCAGATAAAGCAACTGTGCCTGAAGCGTATTGGCTGTATAATCATCAATCTCAGTACCAAGGAAGATGATACGGTCCATCATCAAACGTGAGAACACATCCATCTGGGTAACGTTCAACTGGCGCTCCTCCAGGATGTAAGGATTCAAATACTTTGCCTGAGCATTCATTACGTCATCAAGCACCATACCGTTCATACCAAGATGCTTGGTAGCATATTTTCTAAAATCGTTCATATCTAATTACTTTTTTCTTCAAAATTAAGAACAAAAAACGAGGTTATCGACCTCATTATCCCGTTCGGTGGAACAAAGATAATAAAAAAAGTCGATAACCTCGTATTTATTTGAAGTTTTTTTTCAAAAAAAATATTAGCCCTGCATCATCTTATTGAAATCCTCTACAGAAATCTCCTTTTCGTTGAGCTTAACAACGCCCTTAAGAGCGGCTGCCAACTTACGGTCTACTGCACGGTCAACAAGCGCCTCGGTGCTGTCACCCTTCTTGAGAATTTCGTTAGCATAGTTCTCAATATACTCCTCAGGAATATTGGTCATACCATACTGAGCGAACTGTGCGCGAGCAGCCTCCTTGGCTGTCTCCTTGATATCAGCATCCTCGATCTTGATATTCTGAGCGCTGACGAGCTGCTCCTTGATGAGGTGCCAAGTCAACTCCTTGATACTCATCTCGTAGTTCTTCTCTACGAAGTCCTCACCCTTGTCCTTGTTGTTGGCCAACATGATGCGCTTCAACAAAGCGTCTGGGTACTCCAACTTGCCAACCTTCTTCTCGCAGTGAGCACGAACATCAAGAAGGAACTTGAAGTCAGAATCGTTAACGAGCTGTTCGTTCAGGCCCTCTGCTATCTTAGCACGGAAAGCAGCCTCGTCCTTCACGTCAGTATCCTCACCGAATACCTGCTTGAAGAGCTCCTCGTTTACCTCGTGCTTCTTGAAGCGCTGAATCTCGGTAATCTGATAGCTGAACTCAGACTCCATGTCCTTCACAGCATCACGCTCTATCTTCAAGAGCTGAGAAACCTCAGTATCATTGTCTGGATAAGCCTTGCGTGGATTGAAAGTGATGATGTCGCCCAACTTGGCACCATCAAACAACTTCTTCTGGTCGTCTACCTTGATATAGCTTGGCATCAGGACAGCGCTCTCAACTGTAATACCGCCTTCCTTAGTGTTGCCATTCTCGTCAAGCTCACGCAAATCACCCTTGAGCATATCATTGCCCTCGTAGTTCTCTGCCTTCTCATAGCTACCAGAACGAGATGCCAACATATCTACCTGCTGGTCGATAGTCTTGTCGTCAACAACGATTTTGTAGTAATCCACCTTATCGCGACCAGTGAGAGACACCTTCATCTCAGGAGCCACTGCTATGTCAAACATAAAGGTGTAAGGACCGTCCTTCTCGATATCTACAGGAGCCTGCTTCTCAGAAGTAAGAGGCTCGCCAAGCATCTGGATCTTATTGTCCTGAACATACTTGTAGATCTGCTGGCCGATAATCTTGTTGACAGCTTCCATCTTAACTGAAGGACCAAACTGACGCTTGATCATTCCCATTGGAGCCTGACCAGGACGGAATCCAGGAACATTAGCTTTCTTACGATAGTCCTTCAATGTCTTCTCGACATCATTCTTGTAATCCTCTTCTTCGACAACGATAGTCAAAAGACCATTGATCTTGTCAGGATTTTCAAATGAAATTTTCATCTTGATGTTTTGTTTTTATATTATTAATTATTTTCTCTTTTATTCACATTGGCTTGCAAAATTACTCATATTTGTTGAATATACCTAATATATAAAAGAAAAATTTGTTTTTTTAACCATCTTACTTGCCTTCTTCGGCTCTTTTCTGCTCATCCGATAGCTGGAAATCTTTCTTTCTGAGTACAAATCCTGTAGTGAGGTATTTCTCTTTTACGATCTTGTTTTCTGCCAATTCCTCAGGTGAGCCCTGGAAAAGAATACGGCCTTCGAAGAGCAAATAGGCACGGTCGGTAATAGCCAACGTCTCATCTACATTATGGTCGGTGATAAGAATACCAATATTGCGGTATTTCAGGCGCCAGACAATATTCTGTATCTCTTCTACCTGGATAGGGTCGACACCGGCAAAAGGCTCATCGAGCATGATAAACTTTGGATCGTTGGCAAGACAACGGGCAATCTCCGTTCTACGGCGTTCACCTCCCGACAACTGGTCACCCAAGTTCTTGCGAACCTTCTGCAGATCGAAATCATTGATAAGGCTTTCCAGTTTCTCCATCTGGTACTCGCGGGGCTTGCCTGTCATCTCCAAGACCGACAAGATATTATCCTCCACACTCATCTTGCGAAAAACGCTGGCTTCCTGTGGCAAATAACCGATTCCGGCACGGGCACGCTTGTACACAGGATAACCAGTGATATCCTGATCGTCCAAATACACATGACCTGCATTGGGCACAACCAATCCTGTCGTCATATAGAAAGAGGTGGTCTTGCCCGCACCATTAGGACCGAGCAAACCCACAATCTCACCTTGCTTTACGTTGATGGTTACTCCATTGGCAACAGTTCGCTTACCATAGCGCTTTACCAAGCCATCGGTTCGCAAAACCATGTGCTTGTCGGTATCCACCTGTGATGCAGTTTTTTGAATTTCATCCATAATATATACAATGTTTGAAAGGTGAGAGAATATATTCTCCACATTTTTGGTGCAAAAATACTAAAAAACGAGCAAATATCACTTATAAAATCAAAAACTATTCTGAATATTGCAGTTTTTTAGAGGATTTTGGTTACTTTTGCACCATAAAACGAAGAATTATTGACATGCTAATATCAAAATGGCTTACCACCTTCGGTAAATATCTCATTCTCATGGGCAGGTCCTTCTCACGTCCTGAACGCATGCGTATGTTTCTGAAGCAGTACGTGAAGGAGATGTCTCAACTGGGTGTCGACTCCATAGGAATCGTCCTGCTGATATCTTTCTTTATCGGTGCTGTCATCTGTATCCAGATGAAGCTCAATATCCAAAGTCCATGGATGCCACGATGGGTTTCCGGTTATACCACACGCGAGATCATGCTCCTGGAGTTCTCTTCCAGTATCATGTGTTTGATATTGGCAGGAAAGGTGGGCTCAAATATCGCATCAGAATTAGGCACGATGCGTGTTACCCAGCAAATTGACGCCCTCGACATCATGGGTGTCAATTCGGCTTGCTACTTGGTATTGCCAAAGATTTTAGGACTGGTTACCATCATGCCTTTCCTTGTCATCTTCAGCTCTGCGATGGGTATCATCGGTGCCTACGGAACAGCATTCATAGGACATATCCTTGCGCCTGACGACCTGACTTTGGGATTGCAGCATGCTTTCAACCAGTGGTTTGTATGGATGAGTATCGTGAAGAGCCTCTTCTTTGCATTTATCATCTCGAGTGTTTCCTCTTACTTCGGCTATACGGTGGAAGGAGGATCGGTCGAGGTAGGAAAAGCTTCGACTGATGCCGTAGTATGTTCCAGCGTACTGATTCTTTTCTCTGACGTTTTCCTCACACAAATACTTTCGTAAACTATGATAGAAGTTAAAGACTTGACAAAAACATTCGGCGACAAGACTGTGCTCGACAAAATAAATATGGTTTTTGAGACAGGAAAGACCAATCTTATCATCGGACAGAGTGGTTCAGGAAAGACTGTCTTGATGAAAAACCTCGTAGGTCTGCTGACCCCGACAAGCGGACAAGTCCTATACGACGGTCGAAACTTTGTGGAAATGTCGAAGAAGGAAAAGATTCTCATGCGACGCGAGATGGGCATGATATTCCAAAGTGCAGCCCTCTTCGACTCCTTGTCGGTACTCAAGAATGTAATGTTTCCACTCGACATGTTTTCATCTATGAACTATAGAGAACGTGTAAAGAGAGCTCAGGAATGTCTTGACAGAGTAAACCTGATTGAAGCACAGGAGAAGTTTCCTGGAGAAATATCAGGAGGTATGCAGAAACGTGTGGCCATAGCAAGAGCCATCGTGATGAACCCTAAATATCTGTTTTGCGATGAACCCAACTCAGGACTTGACCCCAAGACCTCTTTGGTAATTGATGAACTCCTGTCGGGAATCACGAAAGACTACAACATGACAACCATCATCAATACTCACGACATGAACTCAGTGATGGGTATTGGTGAAAATATATGTTTCATCTACAAAGGACAAAAAGAATGGCAAGGCAACAAAGACGAGATTATGAGTTCTACCAACGAGAAGCTCAACGACCTGGTCTTCGCTTCCGATCTGTTCAGAAAAGTTAAGAAAGTTGAGATGGAAGAGGAAAAGACAGCCCAATAATGAGGCTTTCCATAATGCATTGCCGAAACATTTACTATAAGCATATCAACGCTTATTTTAAACACAGACAGGCTTCTATGGTCAATGCAAGTATCCTTCATAAACAAACGCAAGTACTTTCATCATGCAATGAAAATACTTGCGTTTTTATAGCAGTCAATATATATATTTAGAAACGTATTCATCCGGAAGCCAGACAGAAACACCGTTCATTGAACTATCCATGAATACCGCTCTTCATCTATCTCATTTTCCATTTTTTCTCCACCTCTACCATAGGCACAACTATCTGCTCCTTGGTACTATCGCCATAGGTTACAGAGAGATAGACATCAGCTATATGATGAGCCGTATCAGCCTTGGCATCAAGAATCTGAAAGGCTTTCATTCCACGATGCTCATTCTTCTGCTGCTCTACGAACATCTTGGCATTAAGAACCAATTGCTGCCGATATCCTTCTGGAATACGATGGGGCATATTCTGTCCTTCTACAAATTCATCATATCTGCCTTCCAGTAACATATCGTAATAGCCTTTGGCAGCTATTCCTGCATAATAGCCCGGATCCGGTGCTTTCTCCTTACAAGAGAATAACGACATGACACTGAGTAGGAAAAACAAGATTTTCTTCATTATTATATTTCTGCTTTAATAAGCCCCGACTACGATGTTTATAACCCGTAGACTAACGTTACTTCTGACGGATAAATATATTGATAGGACAACCATGAAGCGACCAATTCTCACGTATCTTGTTCTCCAAGAATCGGCGATAGTTCTCCTTCACATACTGAGGCAAGTTGGCATAGAACACAAACGAAGGAATCGTTGTATTGGGCAACTGAGTGCAATACTTGATCTTGATGTACTTGCCTTTCACACTCTGTGGAGGGTAAGCCTCGATGATAGGCAGCATCACCTCGTTCAGCTTGGAAGTACCGATGTGAGCCTTTCGGTTCTGATAAACCTGCTTGGCTGTTTCCAACACCTTAAAAATACGCTGTTTGGTCAATGCCGATGCAAAGATAATAGGGAAATCTACAAATGGAGCCATGCGGTTGCGGATCGCTGTCTCAAATGTAGTGATAACCTTTTGGTCTTTGTTTTCAACCAAGTCCCACTTGTTGACGACAACCACCAAACTCTTGTTGTTCTTCTGAATCAACTGGAAGATATTCATATCCTGAGTCTCTATACCACGGGTAGCATCCAACATCAGAATACACACATCACTGTTCTCAATGGCACGGATAGAGCGCATGACAGAATAGAACTCCAAGTCTTCACTCACCTTATTTTTTCGACGGATACCAGCGGTATCAACCAAATAGAAGTCGAAACCAAACTTATCGTATCGGGTATAGATACTGTCACGGGTTGTTCCTGCGATTTCGGTTACAATATTTCTGTCTTCACCGATGAAGGCATTGATGATACTGCTCTTGCCGGCATTAGGACGACCTACCACAGCGAAACGAGGTATGTCTTCCACAATGGCTTCTTCAGGATTATCCTGCAACTTATCCAATATCATGTCGAGCAAGTCACCAGTACCTCCACCTGTAGCAGCACTGATGCACTGAGGGTCGCCCAAACCTAACTTATAGAATTCGGCAGCTTCATAATATTCTGCACTGTTGTCTACCTTATTAGCAACAAGGATAACAGGCAATTTGGCACGGCGCAAAATAAGAGCCACGTCCTCATCCCAATCTGTAAGGCCCGTATTCACATCAACAAGAAAGAGAACCAAATCGGCCTCTTCTGTTGCAACCAATACCTGCTTGCGGATAGCATCCTCGAAAATATCATCAGATTTCACTACCCAACCACCGGTATCTACAACAGAGAACTCTCTGCCATTCCAGCTACACTTGCCATACTGACGGTCGCGAGTAGTGCCAGCAGTATCGCTAACAATAGCACGACGAGATTGAGTCAAACGATTAAATAAAGTAGACTTGCCCACGTTTGGACGGCCTACAATTGCTACTAAATTTGCCATAATAGTCATTTCTCTCCTTCCTTAAGGAGGCTTTCAGGATGTGGTCTCTGCATCCTAATTAATACTTTCCCGAAGCTGACCATGCTCCGGCCCTCACCCTTTTGGTAAGAGTCATCCCCTCAATTACATTCAGGGGAAAGCAAGATATTTTTTTTTCAAGATATTTGGTTTAATCAAGAATTCGAGATGAAGAAAATTTTATAGACTGTATTGAAATCTCAAATTTTCCAATCCTCTCATTATTGACTACCAAAACATCACCAGAAATCTTCTACTCTGGATTATATCCAAAGGCATCAAGTTCTTTCTGAGAGCTGCGCCAATCCTTGTCAACCTTGACAAAGGTCTCGAGAAATATCTTCTTATTGAAGAATTTCTCCAATGACTTGCGCGATTCCATATTCACCTTCTTCAGGGCAACACCCTGATGCCCAATGATAATACCCTTTTGAGAATCACGTTCTACATAAATGACCGCATTGATGCGGATGCGGTCATCCTCTTCCTTAAAACGCTCCACACGCACCTCTACAGAATAAGGAATCTCCTTACTATAATACAGTAAAATCTTCTCTCTGATAATCTCAGACACAAAGAACCTGGCTGGCTTGTCAGTGAGCTGGTCCTTATCAAAGAAAGCAGGCGATTCGGGCAACAACTCCTTGATACGTTTCAAGAGCATATCAGTACCAAACTTGTTCTTGGCAGAAATGGGAAGGATTTCGGCATTGGGCAACAATGCATGCCATTTCTCTACAATATCTCCCAACTTAGTCTGATCGCTCTCGTCAATCTTGTTGATAAGCAAGAGAACAGGAATGCTCATCTTTTTAACCTTGTCTAAGAAGTCCATGTTCTTTTCTGGATTCTCAATGACATCGGTCACATAAAGCAGAATATCAGCATCAGCCAAAGCACTCTCCGAGAAAGCAAGCATCATCTCCTGCATCTTGTAATTAGGCTTCAAGACACCTGGAGTGTCTGAAAAAACAATCTGCATATCATCAGTATTCACGATTCCCATGATACGGTGACGAGTGGTCTGAGCCTTGAAAGTGGCTATACTGATACGCTCACCCACCAGCTGATTCATCAGTGTACTTTTACCAACATTGGGATTTCCAACGATGTTTACAAAACCTGCTTTATGCATAATAACTTGATTTTAAAGCTAATTGATTTTAAGCTAAAAAAACGCATCCCTTATGATAATATAAGAAAGATGCGTTTTTTATATAAATATGGATATCTTTATCTCAACTTATTTACCATAAGCAGCACCATCGTAAGCCCACTTATAGTAAGAAGCACCATGTACAAAACCTGCACCGAATGCTGTAAAGATAATATTATCCCCCTTTTTCAGTTTGCTCTCTGCATCCCAAAGTGCCAGAGGAATTGTGGCAGCACTGGTATTACCATAATGGTCAATGTTGACAACAACTTTTTCCAAAGGAATACCCGCACGCTTGGTAACAGCCTCAATAATGCGGAGGTTTGCCTCATGTGGAATAACCCAATTCACGTCATCTGCTGTAAGATTATTCATCTCCAAAATCTTCAACACATCATTGCTCATGTCTGTCACTGCGTAACGGAACACAGTACGACCCTCCTGATAGAGGTAATGCATGCGATGATCAACTGTAAAACGTGATGGAGGACAAACAGAACCACCAGCCTTCATGTGAAGGAAAGGCAAGCCCTTGCCATCAGTACGAAGATATGAGTTCTGAACACCTACATTCTCCTCCTCAGTTGCCTCCACGAGCACTGCGCCTGCTCCGTCACCGAAGAGTACGCAAGTAGCACGGTCGGTATAGTCGACCAATGAAGACATCTTGTCTGCGCCTATCACAATAATTTTCTTGTAACGACCACTCTGAATCATGCTTGCAGCAACATCAAGTGTATACAAGAAACCACAACAAGCAGCCGAGAAATCAAACGCAAATGCATTTTTCAAACCCAACTTTCCCAATACGATAGATGCTGTTGAAGGGAATTTGTAATCTGGTGTTGTGGTAGTTACAATCAGTGCATCGATTGTATCAGGATCCACTCCAGTCTTCTGAATCAATTCCTTGGCAGCCTTACGGGCCAAATAACTGGTTCCAAGACCTTCCTCTGTCAGGATGCGGCGTTCCTTGATACCAACTCGAGTGGTAATCCATTCATCGTTGGTATCTACCATGCGCGACAACTCCTCGTTGTTGAGGATATAATCTGGCACGTAGCCACCGACACCTGTTATAACAGCATTAATTTTACCCATTATTCAGCTGCTTCCTTAACAATTGCAACCTTGCCTCTGTAGTAACCGCAAGTTGGGCATACTGTGTGATATACATAGTAAGCACCGCAGTTAGGACAAACTGCCAATGTAGGAGCTACTGCCTTATCATGAGTTCTTCTCTTGAGTGTACGTGTCTTTGACTGTCTTCTTTTAGGATGTGCCATAATTTTTTAATTTTAAATTTTTTGAATTTTACTTTTTTAGTTTTAAGAGTGCCGCCCAGCGTGGATCTACAACTTCCTCATCCTCCTCACCGCTTCGGGCGGCAGAATGCTCTTTCAGCATCTCAATCATAGCAGGGTTGCATTTTCCAGGTGCATGCACGTGCTTGATGGGAATATTGAGGGCTATAAATTCGTAAATGAACCACGAGACATCGAGTATTCCTTCGTTCTCGGCCACAGTCACGAGGTCATCATCTTCTGAGTAGTCTTCTCCGAATTTTACGACTAACCTGTTATCGGTCTCTATGGACTGATCCATATCATCCAAACAAATGTCGCAAGGTATGTGTATCACTCCTTCTGTATGAAAATTGAGTTCGAAAAAGTCTTCCGTTCTATCTACGGAAAGACAGCACGACAACTCGCCTCTCTCAACATCAGGAGCGTCTATCGCCTTAAAATATTCATCATTGAGCCTGTACTGATAAGTACTTACGCCCTGAGGCAAGGCTTTCAAATCTATTCTAAATTGCTCTATGCTACACATATATACAATATCTACATATTGTTTTCGGGCTGCAAAGTTACGACTTTTTTTTGATATAGAGTAATTTTTTTCTCAAAAAATCTCTAAAATAGAGTATATTAAGCAGTTATTGTAGCTTTAACTCTATTCTGAAAGTGGTTCCCTTGCCTACTTCCGAACTTTTGACACATATTTTACCATGATGATACTCTTCTACTATTCGGCGGGCCAATGACAAACCTAAGCCCCATCCGCGCTTTTTGGTAGTAAAACCTGGCCGAAACACATTACCCATATCTTTCTTTTTTATACCCTTTCCTGTATCAGAAACTTCGACAACAGCCTTACCAGCTTCCTCCTCAACATGCAACGTGATGACTCCGGCCTTTCCACCCATCGCATCTACAGCATTCTTGGCTAAGTTTTCTATCACCCATTCAAACAAAGAGGCATTAATGGTAACAATCAGATCGTGAACCGGCAATTCCTTCATTATCTTTATAGACTGTGAAGTACGACGGTCCATATAGTCACATACATGCTCCATAATCTGATTCAAACTGGAAGGCACAAGCTCTGGCTGAGAACCGATTTTAGAAAAACGGTCAGCAATCAGTTGCAGTCGTTTCACATCCTTATCCATCTCGGGAATTAGATCGTCCTTAGGATAGGTCTCCTTCAATATTTCTGTCCAGGCCATCAAACTGGAGATGGGCGTACCCAACTGATGGGCAGTTTCCTTCGACAAGCCTACCCAAACCTTGTTCTGTTCGGCGCGCTTTGACGTAAGCAAAGCAAATATAGCGACAACGACAAAAATCAGAACCACCCCTAATTGCACCATAGGATAAGCTGCCAGTCGAGTGATCATGACCGATTCACCATAACATACTTGTATGTAGTCATGCGTAGAATCGTTAAGCATAATCTTGATATTTTTACCTTTCGCCAAAAGATGTCTGCCAACTACAGCCGCATGAGCGAGACTGTCATTATAATCAGTTCCATCTACTTTGATATTTCTAAACAACTGCGCATTCCCATTAGGATCAAGAACAATAACGGGAATTGTATTGTTTTCATTGATAACCTTCAGCACCAGTTGCAAATCAGTGTTCTCATCGGCCATATTCAGCGAGCGCATAGCTTCAGCCCAAACCTCCATCCTACTACGCTCTTCTTGGGCCAAGTCTCTGACCAGAAAATGGGATACGATAAGCGAAGCTACAGCTATCAACACAGCTGCAACAACCAATAATATTTTAACTTGTCGTATTCTGTCTGTCCAAATCATACATATATATAACGAAAAAGCCTCGATTACATTGTAATCGAGGCTAAAAAAATATAAAAGGAGGCGGCTACCTACTCTCCCGCATTGCATTGCAGTACCATCGGCGCAAGTGGGCTTAACTTCT
>OIXQ01001100.1_pt1 | contig 10938 bp, 7 predicted proteins | sample 1587791 | NCBI WGS metagenome assembly OIXQ01 (sample SAMN03283273) | human gut metagenome | biome: human-associated habitat; material: feces | host: Homo sapiens | place: Peru | collected 2012
GTGCTGCCTGCAGTTTCTCAAGATTGTCTTTTCCCAAGAGCAGTTCTGTGCGTCGCTGCATTCCCAGTTCCATTGTTGTTATTCTATCTCCCATTTTGTCTTAAATAATAATAATTATTACTGCTACTTCTTTTTTTCTTTCGATTGCGGGTGCAAAGATACAATATTTTGAAAGAGCAAGCAAGAATTTACCAATTTTTATTGCAAATACTTATCTCATACGATTTATTCCGATTGGTTCTGATGAGTTTAATGGTTTCTTCATTTTTCCATCATATCTTTGAAATATGATGTAACTAATTTTGCAGCCGAAAAGGAGAAAGGAATATCACGCCTCCTTCAGAGGCTGAATTTTTAAGATAGTTCAGGAAATTAAAATAAGAAATCAAGAAAAATGAAGGTATTTAATTTTATAGTGATGGCCTTGTTAGGATGCACTTCTGCATCCGCTCAACAGATGAGTTCATCCGCTGTTCAGCGCCCAAAGTTGGTAGTGGGCATTGTTGTCGATCAGATGAGATGGGATTATCTCTATCGTTATCAGAAACGCTATGGTGAAGGAGGATTCAAACGATTATTGCACGAGGGTTTTTCATGCGAAAATACAATGATTCCTTATGTTCCTTCGGTTACAGCCATCGGTCATACCTGCATTTATACGGGCAGTGTTCCGTCTATTCACGGCATAGCTGGAAATAATTTTGTGAAAAACGGCAAGAAGGTATATTGCACGGATGATGAAACCGTGAAACCGGTGGGCTCCAACAGTAAGGCGGGCTTGATGTCGCCAAGAAATCTCTGGGTTACGACTCTCGGCGATGAGATGAAGATTGCATCCAATGGCAGAGCCAAGGTGGTAGGTGTGGCTTTGAAAGACCGTGCTTCCATTCTTCCTGCCGGTCATAATCCAAACGGCGCCTACTGGTTTGATGATGAGAGCGGCAAGTTCATCACCAGTACTTATTATATGAACCAGTTGCCAAAGTGGGTGGATGCTTTCAACAACCAGCATCTGCCAGAGCGTTATCTATCGGAAAAATGGAACACGCTCTATCCTAAGAATACTTACATCGAGAGTACGGAAGATGAGAACGAGTACGAGGATGGAATCCGCAAGGGCGTGAAGGCTACGCTGCCGCTCAATCTCCCGGCTCTTTATAAGAAATATGGTTATGAAATCATCAGAAGAACTCCTTTCGGCAATTCGCTGACGATAGATTTGGCGAAGGCTGCGATAGACGGCGAGCAGTTGGGTGCAGATAATGAAACCGACTTGCTGGCAGTAAGTTGCTCCAGCACCGATTATATCGGTCATCAGGTGGGAACTCATGCGGTAGAGACCGAGGATACTTATCTGCGCCTTGACAAGGCGATAGCCGATTTCCTTTCTTATCTTGATGAGAAGGTGGGCAAGGGCAACTATCTGGTTTTCCTGAGTGCCGATCATGGAGCGATGAACAACGCCCGTTTCCTGCAAGACCGCTGCATTCCTGCGGGCAGTTGGGATGGTGATGCGGTGGCTAAGAAACTGAATCAGACCCTGGTTCAGGAGTATCCTAACGTGGGTGAACTGGTGAAGACTGTGATGAACTATCAGGTGTTCTTTAACCGTAACATCATCAAGGAAAACAAGTTGGATTTCGCCAAGATCAAGCAGAGTGTGGTGGATGTTTTGAAGGAAGACAGCTGCGTGCAGTACGCCTGCGATATGGAGAAGACGATGACCGAGAGCATTCCTGAGAATGTGAAGATGCGTATCGTGAATGGTTACAACCGAGAGCGTAGCGGAGATGTGGCCATCGTTTTGAAGCCGAATTTCTATGCCCACGGCATGAAGGGAACCGACCATGGTGAGTGGAATCCATACGACACCCATATTCCGTTGGTTTTCATGGGTTGGGGTATTCAGCATGGTGCAACCACCAAGCAGACTTTCATGACCGATATTGTGCCAACCATCGCCGCCCTGCTTCATGTGCAGGCGCCAAATGGTTGCGTTGGTCAGCCGATATTCTAGTATATTATTTTAGAAGCCCTATTTCGGAACCCGATTCTGGAATAGGGCTCTAATCGTATTCTGAGTTTTTAACCCTATCTTCATTTTTCTCTCACATCTTTGAAATATAAAACTTATACCTTTGCACTCGGAAAGGGGCGATGAACTGTTTCGTGTAACATGCATTTGCCACTTCGCCAGCAAAATATCAGATGTTTAAAGATGTAAAAAGAAAAATGAAGGTAATTTTTGTAATTCAAGGAGAGGGTAGAGGTCATCTCACCCAGGCGTTGGCGCTTAAGCAGATGCTTCTGCACGAGGGCCATGAAGTAGTGAAAGTTTTAGTGGGCAAGAGCAAGAACAGGGTGATTCCTGAGTTCTTCCAAGATAAGATAGGTACTCCTGTCGAGGTTTTCGACAGTCCTAATTTCTTGCCATCTAAGGACAACCGTAAGTTCAATCTCCTGCGCTCCCTGGCTTACAATACGCTCTTGGTTCCTGGCTATCTTTCCAGTATCCATTTGATACGAAAGAATATTCAGGAGAGCGGAGCCGACATCATCATCAATTTCTACGAGGTGTTGTGCGGCATTACCTGTTCCCTTTTCCGTTTCGGAATCCCGGAGGTTTGCATCGGTCATCAGTACCTCTTCCTCCATCCCTCTTTCCAGATGCCTGGAAAGTATTCCGTACCAGAATCCTTATTGAAGTTCTTTACCCGTATCACCTGTATGGGAGCCACAGCCAAGTTGGCGCTCTCCATCCGTGACTACAAGGATGAGCCTGTGCACGGCATCAAGGTGGTTCCACCATTGCTCCGTCAGGAAGCCAAGACCATCATCCGCCATCATGGCGACTACATCATGGGCTATATGCTCAATGCCGGCTTTGCCGAGGATGTGAAGGCTTGGCACGAGAAGCATCCCCATACCCATCTCCATTTCTTCTGGGATCAGCCGGATGCGCCCGAAGAACTGAAGGTGGATGATACGCTCACCTTCCATCGCATCAACGACGAGAAGTTCCTCAAGATGATGGCTGGCTGCAAGGCATTCGCCACCACCGCCGGATTCGAGAGTGTCTGTGAGGCACTCTATATGGGCAAGCCTTGCATGCTGATTCCGGCTCATGTAGAACAGGAATGTAATGCGATGGATGCGGAAAGAGAGATGGCAGGCGTGGTGAGCGATGATTTCGACATCGATAAACTGAAGGCTTTCGCCCGTGATTACGAGGAAGATGTGGAGTTCAGAATGTGGGAGAACCATGCTGATACCCGAATCGTCGCCGCCATCGAAAACGCTTACGATACTTATTATCATAGAAAGGAGAACCAGGCTTATGAAGAAGAAAATGATTCCATTGTTGCTGCTTCTTCCCTTGTTGTTCCTGCTCGCCGTATATGGCAAGGATAGCAAGAAGGAGGAGTCGCGTGTGGTAGTGATTGCCATTGATGGTTTGAGATGGCAGGAGGTGTTTGAGGGTGCCAGGCGCGACAGTCTGATGCCGTTTCTCTGGGAGATGGGCAGGAAGAAGGGCTGCATGATTGGCAACCGCAACCGGAAATCGAAGATGGAGGTGGCAAACGGCATCTGGAAATCCTATGCCGGCTACAGTGAGATGCTCTGTGGAGTGACCGATGATGAGCACATTTTTGACAACCGCAAGCAATATAATCCCAACCGCTCTGTTCTGGAATTGGCTGAGGCTTGTTCTGAGTATAAGGATAGAGTGAATGCCGTGGCGAGTTGGGATGTTATTCCTTATATCCTGAATTATCGCAGGAGTGAATTGCCGGTGGATTTCCGCTCTCCTCACAGGGTGAGCAAGCAGGTAAGAAACGACAGCGTGACTCTGAACCGCGCCTTGAAGACCCTCAAGGAGAAGCATCCCAAGCTTCTCTTCGTAGAGTTTTGCGAGACCGATTATTATGGGCATCATGGCAAATGGAAGGAGTATCTGAATGCTGCCCATCAGAACGACCAGTTTATTCGACAGTTATGGGAATGCTGCCAGCAGAACCCATTTTATAAAGGTAACACCACCTTTCTCATTACCTGCGATCATGGCAGGGGAGAAAGCCTGGGTGCTCATGCCAACAGAGGCGAAGTAGATTCCCAGGCTTCCTGGGCGGAACATGGCAGAAGAATTAAGGGCAGCAACCAGACCTGGCTGGTGGCTTTCGGAAAAGACATCCAGCATCTGGGAGAAATGGAAGGGGGCAGAACCATCTACACCAAGCAGGTGGCTCCCACCATCGCCAGCATCCTGAAGGTTCCGTTTACGAATGATGATAATCAGAAGCCGGAGGCTTCGCCGATTTATAAGATTCTTAAATAGAAGATTTTAAGATTCTCAAATAGCTTTTATATTACGCAAAAATAGGATAATAACAAAATAAGATTTTCAGATTATGATAGGATTGTTCAATGAATGTTTTCCACCCGTCATGGATGGCGTTTCACTCACGGTAAGCAATTTGGCTCGCTGCTTTTACCAGCAGGGCAGGGACGTGGCGGTAGTAACCCCGGAAATGCCAGGACTCGATGAGTCTCAGCTTCCTTATTCCGTTTTCCAGTATCGCTCGTTTCCGGTTCCCGGTCGCCATCCTTACCGTTATGGCTTCCCATCGCTCGATTTCAAGTTCCAGAAGCAGGTAGCTGCTCAGAATTTTGAAATCTTACATGCGCATTGTCCTTTCTCTTCGGGCGATTTCGCCCTGAAGACGGCTCGCAGGATGGGGATTCCATTGGTGGCAACCTTTCATTCCAAATATCGTGACGATTTTGAGAGAGTAATTCCCAACAAGGCTCTGGTGGATTATCTCGTGGGCAAGGTGGTGAAGTTTTACGAGAGCGTAGATGAGGTGTGGGTGCCTCAAGCTTCTGTGGGCGAAACCCTGCGCGAGTATGGCTACAAGGGAACCTTCGAGGTGGTGGATAACGGAACCGAATTTGCCGATGCGCCTTATACCGAGGAGATGAAATGGGCAGCCAAGAAAGAGCTTTATGTGGCAGTAGATGAACCCTTGCTCCTTTTCGTGGGGCAGCATATCTGGGAGAAGAACGTGAAACTCATCATCGAGGCATTAGCCAAGGTGAAGGATTTGCCTTATCACGCCCTTTTCGTGGGCGATGGTTATGCTAGGGCTGATATGCAGGCGATGGCGGCAAAGCTCGGCTTGTCGGGAAACAGCGATTACCGCAAGGATAAGATTACCTTCTTCGGAAGCGTGCAATCCCGGGAGTTGATGCAGATGATCTATATGGCTTCCGATCTCTTCCTCTTCCCATCCATCTATGATAATGCCCCTCTGGTGGTAAGGGAGGCTGCTTCGCTTCATACGCCTTCCATCGTGGCAAGGGGCAGCAATACGGCGGAAATCATTCAGGATGGAATCAACGGATTCCTCTCGGATAACGACGTAACTGCCTTTGCCAATCGACTCCGTTATATTCTGGAGCGCCCAACCATTATTTCCTGGGCTGCAAAGGGAGCTGCGGAGACCCTGGTGCGCTCTTGGGAGGACATTGCTGTAGAAGTTTTGGACAGATATCAGCATTTAATTGACAGACAACAAAATAGATTAGCCATTTAATCGTTATATTACTATATATAATAAGGTATAGTTTTATTTTGAGAGTAATATGAAAAAATGGCATTTATGGTTGGCGGCTTCCATCGGACTGGTGGTCATCGTTGGAATGATGATTCGGGAGTTTGATGTGGAAGTTCTGAGCAGGATAGATTTGTCTCCCAGGTTCTTTCTGGGAGTAGTAATGGGCGTGTTGCTCTTTGCGGTCCAGAATCTGATGCTCACCCTCCGTTTCCGTCATCTCTGCCAGCGTAAGTTATCCGTAGCCGAGGCGTTCCGCATCAATGTGCTCTGCGAGTTTACTTCTGCCGTCACTCCTTCGGCGGTGGGGGGAAGTGGTTTGGCTTTTGTCTATCTCAATCGCGAGGGAGTTTCTATGGGCAGAAGTATCTTCACTATGTTTGCAGCCCTGCTGGCTGATGAGGCTTTTCTTGCCATCAGTTGCGTGTTGCTCTATTTCTGTGTTCCATCGCATCTCTTGTTCAGCTTGGCTGATGGAGTGGGGATTTCTGCGGATGCTACGAACGAATGGATTAAGGGCGGAGTGCAGGTTATTTTCATAGTCAGCACCCTTATCGTTGCTGTCTGGACGGTCATCCTCTACCTCTTGTTGTTGCACCGTCCTCAGATTCTGGGCTGGGTATTGAAGGGATGCTGTAAGATTCCTTTCCTTCGCAGATTCCTGCCTAAGGTAGAGAAGTTCTCTGAGGAGATGACGATGGCTTCGAAGGAGGCGAAGCAGGAGGGCGGAAGATTCTGGCTGCAGCTGATGGGTTATACTTCCCTGGCGTGGCTGTCGAGATTCGCCATCGTGGTAGCTATTCTCATTGCCTTCCATTGTCAGGGCAACATGCTGGTGGCTTGGTGCCGCCAATGGGTGATGTGGATGATTTCCATTCTGAGTCCTACGCCTGGCGGAAGTGGCGTGGCAGAGTTGATGTTCCGCCTTTATTATGCCGATTTCCTGCCCGATGCCTCAGTAGCCATCCTTGCCGCCATGCTCTGGCGCGCCATCTTCTATTACCCATTCCTGGTAATGGGCACCTTGGTTTTGCCGAAATGGATTGCTAAGAAATAAGAATGAGGCAATCTTTCTTGCTTAAGATTTTCGTCCATAGACGAAAAAATTGATAAAAAGGAGGAAATTTTCGTCTATAGACGAAAATCTTGTTAAAAATAGATGCTTTTTCGTCTATACACGAAAAAAATGCTATCTTTGCACAAAAATTCGAGTATGAACGAAAATATAGAATCAGTAAAGAAGTATAATCTTTGGTTTGGTAACACCATCGATTGCGGTTTTCCCCGTCCACTTTATACCGAAAGTGTCGCTTCGTATCTTGGCAGCAAGGTGGTGAAGGTACTTACGGGACAGCGACGTGTGGGAAAAAGTTATATATTGCGTCAAACTGCCATGCATCTTGTGCAACAGGGTGTCAGCAGCAATAATATTGTCTTTATCAACCGAGAACTGACGGCGTTCGATTTTATAGAAAACTATAAGGATTTGGATGATTTTATCCGTCTGTACCGAGAGGAATTAAAACCTGAAGGACGAATCTACATCTTTATAGATGAAGTGCAGGATATTGATGGTTGGGAACGTGTGGTCAACTCGTTGTCTCAAGATTATACTGAAGATTACGAGATATTTATCACAGGTTCTAATTCTAAGATGTTCTCTGGAGAATTATCCACTCTTCTATCTGGTAGATATGTGGAATTTCACATATTCCCTTTGTCTTACGAGGAATATGCAAGCATTCATCAACTCCCTGTCGGCAGAGAGAGTTATTTGAAGTATATGGCTGATGGAGGTTATCCGGAACTCGTGCATTTCCAGTCTTCCGATGTGAAACGTAACTATATATCAGGACTGAAGGATACGGTATTACTGAAAGACATCATACGCAGATATACGATTCGCGATGTAAGATTGCTCGAAGATTTGTTTGCCTATCTGGTTAATAATTCTTCCAATCTTCTTTCTGTTGCCAATATTACCAACTTCATAAAAAGCAAAGGGCGCAAGACTTCGTATGATACAGTATCTCTATATTTGGGCTATATAGAAGAAGTTTATCTTGCACATCGTGCTTTGCGCTATAATATCAAAGGGAAGGAGATTCTTTCTGGCAGTTGTAAATACTATATGAACGATTTGTCGTTCAAAAATTATCTCTATGCCGGATTCGGATATGGAGCGGGGTATCTGTTGGAGAATCTCGTTTATCTGGATCTGTTACGTCATGGATATGATGTGTATGTGGGGAGTATTAAGGATAAAGAGGTTGATTTCGTTGCCATCAAGAACGATCGTATTATCTATGTACAAGCCACTTATATGCTTGTAGATGAGCAGACGATAGAGCGTGAATATGCTCCGTTGGAAAGTATAGCAGATAACTATGAAAAAGTTGTAGTATCGCTTGACGATCTTAAGTTGCCTTCTCGCAAGGGCATTACGCATGTAAGGGCATGGGAATTGTCGCAGATGCTATAGTTTCATTCCGAATAGTAGGTAGCTGTTATTTTATCATATAATAAAGGTGTACATCATTTTCTTCTAAAAAACTAAAATGATGTATACCTTTTGCTAAATCTCTCTTTCCTTTAGAAACTGACATAGAGTCGGGCACTGAATGCCGTGAAATCTCCATTGTCGTTTTTAATGTATTGGAATGAAGGCTGGATGGAAATGGATTCAGTCAACTGTCTTTTCCAAGTAGCCTCCAAAGAACATTCTGTTCCCTGCTGGAAACGGGCATACTGGGCAGACAAGCCGCACTCGTTCTTTTCATCCTGATAGGAGCCGCCCACTTCTGCATACCGGTAACAAGCATTCTGATGACTCGTATTCTCGGAATACTGCACCATGCAGGAGATGGTCTTTTCTCCAGAATTCCAAACCTCCTGTTCACCATAGACCCACCAGGCACCTGTAACCTTGCCCTTGGATTCATCGGCAGAAACTATTTCGCCATCCTCGTTGATCGGATATTGACGGGTATGAACGGCAGCACCCGCAAAATATTTCCCACCTTTATGATTGTACTCCAACTGCGACATGTTGAAGATTCCATCCTTCTTGGGGCGAACCAGGAAGGGATTGTCGTGGGCTTTCCAGCCATTATATCCTACGCCGTTATACAGACTGTTTCTGAAAGTCCATCCACCCTTGGTTACATCAAAGTAAAGGGTCAGCCCCGAATACGGATAGTTGGCTATCGGATAGCTGGATGCAACAGTAGGGAAGATTCCCTCAGAACTGTTCTGGAAAAGTGCCGTAACGTCAGAGGTAAAGAAATCCTCGTTCACATTCCTCACACCCAAAAACAGATGGCCCGAATTCCACTCGTGCATGTAGCCCAGCACGGCAAGCATGGCGAAATTATTATCTGCATCTATATTCGAAAATCCCTGCCAGTCATCAATAATGCCATCGTTGGTCTTTGCCACATGCAGCGTTGCCGCCTCAAACGAATCTTTTCCTTTTCCAATAGGCACACTCAGCTCCAACCTCAGCTGGTTTATCAGATTGGTGTTCCTGTTCATATCCCATTGCCATTCAGAAATATATTGTCCGTTAAAGGTCTGTGCATGAGCAAGGCAGATATTGATGCTGCTTAAAATAATAAAAATAATTCTCTTCATTTCTTAATGTTTTTGTATCATTTCTTGTTCATTGGCTCGCCACTCGCGAGCATCTCGCTAATTCATGCTGCAAAGGTACTGGATATTTCAAAATCCTGCAATACTTAACATTCGGTATTTTTATTTATTCTAAATAGTTGGGTACTCATTTTTATCCCCATTTCTAGGTATTTTTTATTTATTCTAAATAGTTGGGGTTCCGCCTAATCCCTATTTATAGGTAATTAGACGGAACAAACAATAAACATTTTCCTGTATTATAGCCAGCGCTTGAAAGCCCGGATGTAAAGAGTTTTAAGCCATTGCGTCAATACGCAGTAAGACAGCAGAATGCCTATGAGCCATGGGAAATAGTTCCATGGAAGTGGCGTCAGACCTATCGAACTGCCGAATGAACTGAACGGAATGCAGATGCCGACAGCCATGATGGAGAAGGTCATCAGCATTACAGGCCATGAGGCAGAACTCTGGATGAACGGAACCTTGCGGGTACGGATCATGTGAACGATGAGAGTCTGGGAAAGCAAGCCCTCGATAAACCAACCCGACTGGAAGAGGGATTCCATGTCCGGCCCCTGGCACTTGAACACCCACCACATCACCATGTAGGTGGCAATATCGAATATCGAACTGATAGGTCCAATCCAAATCATGAATCTGCTCAAATCGCCTGAATCCCATACACGTGGCTTGGCGAGATATTCTCTGTCCATACAGTCGAAAGGAATGGTGGTCTGGGAAATATCATAGAGCAGGTTCTGGATGAGCAGATGGATAGGAAGCATCGGCAGGAAAGGCAGGAAGGCACTCGCTGCCAGCACGCTGAACATATTGCCGAAGTTGGAACTTGCCGCCATCTTCACGTACTTTACGATGTTTCCGAAGGTCTTTCTTCCTTCCAGTACGCCGTTCTCCAAAACCATCAGGTCTTTCTCCAGCAGGATGATGTCAGCACTCTCCTTGGCAATATCCACAGCCGAATCTACCGAGATTCCGATGTCTGATTCTCGCAGGGCTGCTGCGTCGTTGATTCCGTCGCCCAGGAAGCCCACGGTGTTGTTCTTCTTCTGCAGGAGCTGGATGATTTCCGACTTCTGCATCGGTGTAAGCTTCGAGAAGATGCTGCATTTCATCACCGCTTTCTGTTTCGCCTCCTGACTCATGTTTTCGAGTTCCGGCCCCGTAACGGAATCAGAAGTATTGATTCCCACCTGTCGGGAAATCGCCTTTACCACCGCCTCGTTGTCTCCCGAAAGCACCTTTACTTCCACGCCGTGCTCGTGCAACTGCTTGATGGCCTGGGAAGCTGATTCCTTTGGAGGATCGAGAAAGGCAAGATAGCCAATGAGAACCATCTCCTTTTCATCTTCGATGGCAAAGTTGTTTTCCTTACTCAGGAAACTCTTCTGCGCCAGGGCCAGCACTCTCATACCTTGTGCATTCATCTCCTTCACGAATCTCTGTGCCTTGCTTCGCATGCTGTCTGATAAAGGCTGAACCTTTCCGCCGAATTCCGCAAAGCTGCAAACCGTCAGCATTTCTTCTACGGCTCCCTTGGTGATAATCTGTCGCTTGCCATTTCTGTCTTCTACCACCACCGACATGCGTCTTCTGGTGAAATCGAACGGAATCTCATCCACCTTTTTATATGAGCTGCTCAGCGATTCCAGTCCCAGTTCCTTGACGTGCGAGA
>OIXQ01001102.1_pt1 | contig 10931 bp, 11 predicted proteins | sample 1587791 | NCBI WGS metagenome assembly OIXQ01 (sample SAMN03283273) | human gut metagenome | biome: human-associated habitat; material: feces | host: Homo sapiens | place: Peru | collected 2012
GGAGGAGGTGGCGGCGGCGGGGATGATGGCGGCCACCGGGGCGATGAACATACAGGCCAGGAACATGAACGCGGCGGTGAGGGAGGTCAGACCGGTGCGGCCGCCGGCCTCCACGCCGGAGGCGGACTCCACGAAGGTGGTGACGGTGGACGTACCGCAGCAGGCGCCGGCCACGGTGCCCACGGCGTCGGACAGCAGGGCCTCCTTCATCTTGGGCATGTTGCCGTCCTTGTCGGTCATACCGGCGCGGGAGGCAGTGCCCACCAGAGTGCCGATAGTGTCGAACATGTCGATCATGCAGAAGGTGATGATCAGGCTGATAGCGGTGAACCAGCCGATGCGGAAGAAGTCGCTGAAGTCAAACTTGAACAGGGTGGTCTCCGCCATATCACGGAAGGGAGGCAGAAAGGACGCGCCGGACAGGGAGGCGAAGGGATTCACGTCCAGGAAGATGAAGCTGCCCGCCCAGTAGATGACGGACGCGGCCAGCATACCCACCAGCACGGCGGCCTTCACGCCCTTCTTGGCCAGCAGGATGATGATGAACAGGCCCACGAACATGGTGACAACGGTCAGCACCATGGTGCTGTACTCCTTGCCCATGTGGCCCTGGATGACGCTGGGGGTCATGGCGCCGAAGAAGTCGCGCAGGACGTAGAAGGGGCTGGAGTAGCCGTTGCCCTCGGCGTAGATGCCCACGTTGGAGCCCAGACCGATGTTCATCAGCATCAGGCCGATGGCGGGGCCGATGCCCAGCCGCACGCCCAGGGGGATGGCGTGGACGATCTTATCGCGGATGTTGAACACGCTGAGCAGCAGGAACACGATGCCCTCCACCAGGATGATGCACAGCGTGGCCTGGAAGGCGCTGGTGTAGTCGGTGTTCAGCATGGCGGCCACGTTGCCGGCCACCACGGCGAAGAAGCTGTTCAGACCCATGCCGGGGGCCATGACGAAGGGCTTGTTGGCCAGGAAGGCCATGCACACGGTGCCGATGGCGCTGGCAATGCAGGTGGCCAGGAACACGCCGTTCCACAGGGGCGTGCCGGTGGCAAAGCCGGTCAGCAGGTTGGGGTTCAGGGCGATGATGTACGCCATGGTCATGAAGGTGGTCAGACCGGCCAGAATTTCCGTTTTCACGGTGGTGCCGTTCTCCTTCAGATGGAAAATGCGCTCCATTTGGATAACTCTCCTTTTCTCTGCGATTTCTCTTTTTTCACATCGGGGGGGCTGCTTTTCCCACTGTACCGTCCCCCTTTGCGCTCACGTCCATTATCTTAACGTATTTCGACATGTATCGCAAGACTTTTTGTCAGCCTTTCTTACAATTTTTTAGATTGCTCTCCCGGGGAGCGCGGTGCTGCAAATGTACCGCCAGATGCGACCGGTGTCAAGTATGCGCGCCTGCCGCGGCCGGTGGACGACAGCGGCACGGACATACACCGCAGAAGGTGATGACCTGTGCTGTTCCACCAGTTCTCCAAAATGGTGTCGTTGTTTACCAAAATGTGAAAAATGCGCATGAGCTGGAACGAATCCTTGTGGCAGCACCAGTCACGGTTGAAACACCTGCCGAAAAAATGTATACCGCCGTTATGCTTCAGCGTGATCCGCAGAACGTGGCGTATTTCCTTGAGCCGGAAGAAATCACCAGCATAAAGAGAATGGATACATCGTCTCCTACAGGAGGGCGACCTGCACCCAACATAGTCTTCAGAGACAACGTATCCATTCCTGATATCACTGTACCACGGGGCACGGTGAATGTCAACACACAGGACATGCGCGGCGCGGAATATGCGCACCTGCCGCGGCTGGTGGACAACAGCGGCATGGACACACGCCGCAGACGCAGAGACTATATCTGCATGATGTTGTAACGGAAAAAGAGCTCGCCACCGGCGGCAACGGACACCTGAACACGACAGGGCCGAATGCCTCCGACGGAGAACTCTATACTGCAGATATACTACGAAATGCCTTGCATGTCAACACGGAAAAATTCTCCACGGCCGCCCAACACACATAAAAAGAGCCTGTGGCATTGCGTCACAGACTCTCCACTTATATATGTATGATGCGATTCTCCGCAGACGGCTCACTTCTCGCCGAAGGTGTAGGTCAGATCGCCCTTGCTGCAGATGTAGTGGACCTGATAGCCGGAGGTGGTATTCTGCGCCTCCGCCGTGGGCACGGCCACGGCCACGTAGCCGGTCTGGAGCTTTACTGTGGTGCCATCGTCGTACGTGATGGTGTCGGTGACGTTGTACTCCCAGCTGAGCCCGAAGTCGCGGTAGGTTCCTGTGGACATGTAGTCCTGCTGCAAATAGGCGTAATAGGCCCGCACGTTGGCCAGATCCGCCGACTCCTTGGCTTTGTGGATGCTTCTGCCCATGGCGGGGATGGCAATCGCCGCCAGCACCGCAATGATGGCCACCACGATGAGCATCTCCATCAGCGTGAAGCCCTGTTTCCTTTTGTTATGTACCATCGAAATACCTCATAAAAGCCGAAATATCGGCGAAATCTTCAGGGCAAAACAGGCACGACTGGAGGTCGTGCCTGTTTTGTGGTCGGAGTGGGGGGACTTGAACCCCCGGCCTCTTGGTCCCGAACCAAGCGCGCTACCAACTGCGCTACACCCCGTCAGCCGTTCTATTATAGGCGCAAATGCGCCTGCTGTCAAGAAAAATTTCCCCGCCCCTGCACCCCTGTATTTTGCTGCCGATCCGGAGCCATTCCGGCGTCTAATGCCGGACAGGCGCGCATACACTGTGCCGGAAGGGAGGTGTATCCGTATGGCACAGCGTTCCACGGCGCCGCAGCGCCGGACGGCGGCCCGCCGCGCGGCCTACCGCGCCCGTGTCCGCACCACAGCAGACAGCCGCCGTCCGCCCCAGCCGCCGCGCCCTGCTGCGGGCAAGCCCGCAGCCCGGAAACCGGCATCTCCGCAGGAGAAGCGCCGCACGGTACAGCTGCTGGTCAGCGGTGTCCTGTTGGTGGTGGCTATCGCCGTCAAGCTGCTGATGCCCGACGTGCTGGACCGCTATCGCGCACGGGTGCTGGATCTGCTGGGGGCCGATACCGACTTTGTGGAGGTGTTCTCTGCTGCAGGCCGCGCCTTCTCGGAGGAGGGCGCCATCGGCGGCGCGCTGACCGATGCCTATACCGCGGTGTTCGGCTCGGAGGAGGTGACGGCGTCGCCGTCGCCCACGTCCGCCGTCTGCACACCGGAGGCGCAGCCCGCCGATGCGGAGCTGCTCCAGCAGGTACTGGGCTTCGCCTATACTGCGCCGGTAGAGGGGCAGCTGTCCTCCGGCTTCGGCCTCCGCACCGACCCGCTGGAGGGCGTCAGCCGCTTTCACTACGGGCTGGACATCGCCGCGCCGGAGGGCGCGGTGGTGTCCAGCTTTGCCGACGGGACGGTGACGGCGGTGGGGGAGAGCAGCGAGCTGGGCCGCTACGTCGCCGTCTCTCACGCCAACGGCTTTTCCACGCTGTACGCCCACTGCACCCGCGTCACCGCCTCCGCCGGACAGCGGGTGTCACGGGGCGATCCCATCGCCGAGGTGGGCGATACCGGCCGCGCCACCGGTCCTCACCTCCACTTTGAGCTGCACCGCGGCAGCACTTACCTGAACCCTGTTTATTATGTCACGTTCTCCTGATGTCACCGTCTGCGTCCGTCCCTCCGCGCTGCTGACGCCGGCGCTTTTTCTGCTGCTGACGGATACGCCCATCCTGCTGGCGGCGTTGTTGCCGGCGGCCCTGCTCCACGAACTGGCCCACTACGCGGTGCTGCACCTGTGCGGCGTCCGTACCGCCCGCTTCACCCTCACCGGTCTGGGCGCATCGCTGTACGTGCCGGAGCTGCACCGCCTGTCCTACGGCGCGGAGCTGCTCAGCGCCGCCGCGGGGCCGCTGATGAACCTGCTGCTGTGGGTGCTGCTGAGCCTTACCGGCAGAGAGGAACTGACGCTGTTCGCCGGCGCCCAGATGGTGCTGGGTGTTCTGAACCTGCTGCCGGTGCGTCCCATGGACGGCGGCCGCATCCTGTGGCTGGCCACGGCATACCTGACGGAACCCTATACCGCCGACCGCGTGGCCGCCGCCGTAGGGCTGGCCGTATCGTCGGCGCTGCTGGCACTGTGCCTCTGGCTGGTGCTGACCACCGGCAGCGGCCTGTTCCTCCTGCTGGGAGCGCTGTGGCTGGCGTACCGCAGTTTGCCGCCGGAAGTTTTTTTGCCCCGCCGCCTTGCCAAACCGACAAAAAACAGGTAAAATGAACTGTTACCGAAATACACCGCAAGGAGAATGACCGTGGATAAGCGACTGGAACGCATCCTGCCTCGGGTGCAGAAGCCCGCCCGCTACGTGGGCGGCGAATATAACGCCGTGCTGAAGGACAAGACGCAGGTGGACACCCGCATCGCCTTCTGCTTCCCCGACACCTACGAGATCGGCATGTCCAATCTGGGCATGCGGATCCTGTACGGCGTCATGAACGAGATGGACGGCGTCTGGTGTGAGCGCGTGTTCGCCCCCTGGGGCGACATGGAGGAGGAGATGCGCAAGGCGGCTATGCCGCTGTTCGCGCTGGAATCCGGCGACCCCATCACCGATTTTGACATTGTGGCCTTTTCCGTGGGCTATGAGATGGCGTTCCCCGCCATCCTGAACATGCTGGATCTGGCGGGCATCCCGCTGCACGCGGCGGAGCGCACCGGCCTTTCGCCGCTGGTCATCGCCGGCGGCACCGCCATGTACAACGCCGAGCCCATCGCCGACTTCATCGACCTTGTGAGCCTGGGCGAGGGCGAGGACTTGACGGTGGAGCTGGTGGAGCTGTACCGCACCGCCCGGCGGGAGGGGTGGAGCAAGCAGCAGCTGCTGCGGGCCGCCGCCCGGCTGGACGGCGTCTACGTTCCCAGCCTCTACGATGTCACATACCACGAGGACGGCACCGTGGCCGCCATCACCCCGAAGGACGGCGCACCGGCCCATGTGACAAAGCGCATCGTCCACGACATGGACAAGTCCTATTTCCCCGTCAAGACCATCGTCCCCAGCACGGAGATCGTGCAGGACCGCGTGACGCTGGAGCTGTTCCGCGGCTGTATCCGGGGCTGCCGGTTCTGTCAGGCGGGCTACGTCTACCGCCCTGTCCGCAACCGCAGCCGCGACCTGTGCGCCGACTACTGCGTCCGCGCCTGCGATGACACCGGCTATCAGGAGGTGACGCTGTCCAGCCTGTCCACCAGCGACTACCCGCCGCTGACCACGCTGTGCGATGAGCTGGAGCCCTTCTGCGACCAGCGCCACGTCAGCCTGTCCCTGCCGTCTCTGCGGGCGGACAACTTCTCCATGGAGCTGATGCAGCGTCTGGCCAAGGGCCGTAAGACGGGCCTGACCTTCGCGCCGGAGGCTGGCACCCAGCGCCTGCGGGATGTCATCAACAAGAACGTGACGCTGGATGACCTGCTGCAAAGCTGCCGCACCGCCTTTGCCGGCGGATACAGCGCCGTGAAGCTCTATTTCATGCTGGGCCTGCCTACGGAGACGGACGAGGACGTGCTGGGCATCGCCGATGTGGCCGCCCGGGTCATGCACGCCTGGCGGGAGAGTGCCCAGAACAAGCAGCGCGGCGTCCGCATCACCGTGTCTACCAGCTGGTTCGTTCCCAAGCCCCACACTGCCTTCCAGTGGGAGCCCCAGATCTCCAAGGAGGAGTACGAACGCCGCGTGGCCCTGCTGCGGGAGGCCATCAAGACCAAGACCGTCACCTATAACTGGCACGACTCCGACACCAGCTTTCTGGAGGCGGTGCTGGCGCGCGGTGACCGGCGGCTGGGGAAGGTGCTGGAAACGGCGTGGCGTAAAGGTGCAAAGCTTGACGCCTGGGAGGAGTATTTCTCCCTGAACCGTTGGCTGGAGGCTTTCGACGAGTGCGGCCTTGACCCGCATTTTTACGCCAACCGCACCCGCGCAGAGGACGAGCTGATGCCGTGGAGCATGATCTCCTCCGGCGTCACGGAGCAGTACCTCCTGCGGGAACGCCATAAGGCCTACGAGTCCGTGACCACGCCGGACTGCCGCACCCACTGCAATGGCTGCGGTGCCAATCTGCTGGTAGGAGGAAAGTGCGATGTCTAAGCTGCGGCTGCTGTTTATCAAGGAGGCTCAGGCGTCCTATATCTCCCATCTGGACCTGCTGCGCACGTTCCAGCGCGCCTTTCCCCGCACAGAGCTGGATATCAAGCACTCCCAGGGCTATCACCCCCATCCCATCATCTCCATCGTCCTGCCCCTGCCGGTGGGCCAGTCCAGTGACTGCGAGCTGCTGGACTTCGAGGTGACGCAGGATACCGACGGCAGCGGCATCGCGGAGAAGCTGAATACCGGCATGCCCAGCGGCCTGCGGGTGCTGGACTGCTATCCCGCCGTCCGTCCCGCGCGGGAGCTGACATATCTGCGGGCGGACCTGACACTGGAGTACGATAACGGCGTGCCGGAAAACGCCGCCGCCCGTCTGACAGAGCTGCTGGGGCGTCAGGAGCTGGTGATCCAGAAGCGCACCAAGCGCAAGGAGCTGGCGGATGTTGATATCGCACCGATGATAAAGGACTTTTCCTTTACAGAGATGGAGGGGGCCGTTACCGGTACGGTGACGGTGTTGGCCCAGAATCCCGGCTTGAATCCGCAGCTGCTGGAAAAGGCGGTGGCGCGGTATCTGCCCGACCTGACGCCGGACTTCCTGCGGGTGCGCCGCCGCGCCGTGCTGGACGCTGAGGGCCGCGACTTCCGCTGACCGGCTTTATGCTGCTCCGGAGGAATATCACAAAAACGCCGCGAAAAATGTAAATTTCCCCTTGCTTTTTCCGGATTTCTGTGCTATTCTATCATGGCGTAAAAAGGGCGGTCCTCTGTCGCCGGTGTCCTGAAAAGTGCGGACATCACACAAATAGCGGCATGAACACCTATATTTTTAGGAGGAAAAATCCATGGATCTCATCAAAGCTCTGAACGAGAAGCAGCTGAAGGAAGTACCCCAGGTACTGGTGGGCGACACCGTCCGCGTACACGTGAAGGTCAAGGAAGGCGCCCGTGAGCGTATCCAGGTCTTCGAGGGCACTGTCATCGCCAAGAAGCACGGCGGTATCGAGGAGACCATCACCGTCCGCCGCCTGTCCTACGGCGTCGGCGTGGAGAAGGTGTTCCCCGTTCACTCCCCGTCCATTGAGAAGATCGAGACGGTGCGTCACGGCTATGTCCGCCGCGCCAAGCTGTACTACCTGCGTGACCGTGTTGGTAAGGCAGCCAAGATCCGCGAGAAGCTGTAAGCGACCCCCTGAGATCAGAAAAGCGCCCACGTCTGTGGGCGCTTTTTGCCGTCTTTCCCCCTTTGCAGCAGGGGAAAATTATGCTATACTGTTGGAAAATTCATCATGAAGGGCAAATACGGAAATAAAAGCTTCCTGATGCATTCATGATGAACGGAAATATTTACCAGAGGAGGTGTGCGCCGTGCAGATCGAAGGGCTCAGCTGGTTTCCCGGGCACATGACAAAAACCAAGCGGATGATCGTATCCGAGATCGGCCACATGGACGCGGTGTGCGAGATCGTGGATGCCCGTATCCCCCAGTCCAGCCGCAACCCCGACGTGGACGAGCTGACGGCGGGCAAGCCCCGCCTGATGGTGCTGAACCGCGTGGATCAGGCGGACCCCGCCGAGACGAAGAAGTGGGCCGCAGCCTTTCGCGCACAAGGCTTTGCGGTGCTGGAGGCCAACGCCAGGGGCGGCGTGGGTACGGAGAAATTCGCCGCCGCCGTGCGGGAGCTGCTGAAGGATAAGCTGGCGGCCTACGCCGAGAAGGGGCAGGTGGGCCGCACCATCCGCGTGATGGTGCTGGGCATCCCCAACGTGGGAAAATCCACGTTTATCAACAAGGTGGCCAAGCGCAAGACTGCCAGAGCCGAGGACCGGCCGGGTGTCACCCGCTCCAAGCAGTGGGTGCCGGTGGACGCCACGCTGGAGCTGTTGGATACGCCGGGTATTCTGTGGCCAAAGTTTGATGACACAGAGGTTGGCAAGCGATTGGCCTTTACAGGCGCTATCAAGGATGACGTGCTGGACATCGAGGAACTGGCCTGCTATCTGATGGACTATTTGGCCGCCCATTACGCCGACGTGCTGCGGGAGCGGTACAGGATCGATGTGGAAGAAGGCGACAGCGGCTACGAGCTGCTGGAAAAAGCGGGACGGAAGCGGGGCTTCCTTATGCGGGGCGCGCAGGTGGACACCGAACGCATGGCCCGTATCCTGCTGGATGAATTCAGGGGCGGCAAGCTGGGACGCTTTACACTGGAGACGGTGGAGGACTGCGGAAAATGAGAGAGACGGCGGACCTCTGGGCCTATGAGCGGGAGGCGCGGGAGCAGGGCTATACCGCGGTGTGCGGCGTGGACGAGGCCGGCGCGGGCCCGCTGATGGGGCCGGTATATGCAGCGGCGGTGATCCTGCCGGAGGACTATGACCTGCCGGAGCTGAACGACTCCAAAAAGCTGACGGAGAAAAAGCGGGAAATGCTGTTTCCCTTGATAAAAGAGCGGGCCATCGCCTGGTCCGTTGCATGGGTAGAGGCATCGGAGATCGATGCGACTGACATCCTCAGTGCCCGCATGAAGGCCATGCAGATGGCCATCGACGGCCTTTCCGTGACATCGGACATGGCCCTCATCGACGGCAATCGGGACAAGGGACACAGTGCCGCCATCTCCACAGCGCACCGGTGTATCGTGGGCGGCGACGGCAAGTCCGCGTCCATCGCGGCGGCGTCCGTCCTGGCCAAGGTGAGCCGTGACCACTACGTGACGGAGGTGCTGGACAAGGCGTATCCCCAGTACCAGTTCGCAAAGCACAAGGGCTACGGTACCAAGCTGCACTATGAAATGCTGGACAAATACGGCCCCTGTCCGGAGCATCGGCGCAGCTTCCTGAAAAAATGGGAGGCCAGGCGATGAAGCCCGAGAAGTCTGCGGCCCGGAAGGGCGGACGGTCTGAGGGGACGTGGGGCGAGGCGCTGGCGGCGGAGTACCTGCGGCAGCGGGGCTGCCGGCTGGCGGCCCACAGCTACCACTGCCGGTTCGGCGAGATCGACCTTATCGCCTGGGACGGGGACGTCCTGTGCTTCGTGGAGGTAAAGACCCGCTCCAACACGGACATGGGTCTGCCCCGGGAGTATGTGACCCCGGCCAAGCAGAGACGGCTGAAAAAGACAGCACTGTACTACCTGTGCGAGAAGCAGTTGGACTGTCCGGCACGCTTCGATGTGGCGGAGGTCTATGCGGACAGCCCTTATAGCCGGGAGAACGTCCGCATAGAATATCTGGAAAACGCCTTTGAATAGGGGAGTGACCAAACGGTGATATCATATTTCGACGCCCACTGCGACACCATCTGGCGCTGCATGGAGACGGGGCCGGTGGCCGACTACGGTGAGACGGAGCAGGAGCAGAGGGCCTTTTTCAAGACCGGCGGCGGCCTGCGGCAGAACTGCGGCCACGTGGACCTGTTGCGGGACAGGGGCTTTGCCAGACGTGGCCAGTTCTTCGCCCTGTACGACGACGTGAAGCGCCTGCCGGAGGGCACGGCGTGGCAGCGCTGCTGCCAGATGCACGACTGGTTTTTGCGGGAGCTGGCGGAGAACGGCGACATGGCCGTGCTGTGCCGCAGCGGCGCGGAGGCGGACGCGGCGGCGGAGAGCGGCAGGACGGCGGCATTCCTCAGCGTGGAGGGCGCGGACCTGCTGGACTGCGACACCGAAAAGCTGCGTCAGGCGGCGGCGTGGGGCGTGCGGCTGGTGAACCCCGTGTGGAACAACGCCAACGCCCTCAGCGGCAGCTGCGCCGACGATCCGGACCGCGGCCTGTCGGTGCAGGGACGGGGCTTCATTCGCGAGATGGAGCGGCTGGGCATCTACGCCGACGTGTCCCATCTGTCGGACCCGGGGTTCTGGGATCTGTACCGCATGACGGAGCGGCCCATCGTGGCGTCCCACTCCAACGCCAGAGCCCTGTGTTCCCAGCGGCGGAACCTGACGGACGACATGTTCCGCGCCATACGGGACACCGGCGGCGTGGTGGGACTCAACCTGTACCGCGGCTTTGTGGGCGGCGCGTCCATGGACGCGCTGGTGGCCCATGTGGAGCACTTCCTGCATTTGGATGGGGAAAAGACCCTGTGCATCGGCGGGGATCTGGACGGCTGTGAGGCGCTGGCGGCGGGGATGAACGGCGCGGAGGACGTGCCGCAGCTGTACGAGGCGCTGGAGAAGCAGGGGTACGGGAAAGCCCTGCTGGAGGACATATTCTGGAACAATCTGCGCAGGCTGCTGTGAAGCGGCGGCCGGAGAAAGGAGGGACGCCATGGCGCTGTATGCCATCGGGGACCTGCACCTGTCGCTGAACAGCGACAAGCCCATGGACATCTTCGGGGAGAAGTGGCATGGCTATGTGGACAAGATCAGGGCAGGGTTCGCACCGCTGCACGAGGACGACGTTACCGTGCTGTGCGGCGATCTGAGCTGGGGCATGAGTCTGGAGGAGTCGCTGGAGGACTTCCGGTTCATCCACGCCCTGCCGGGAAAAAAGATATTGATGAAGGGGAATCACGACTACTGGTGGAACACCGTGGCCAAGATGCAGCGGTTCTTTGACGAGAACGGACTGGATTCCTTTGAGATCCTGCACAACAACTGCCTGTTCTACGGGGACAAGGCCCTGTGCGGTACGCGGGGCTGGTTCTACGAGCTGGACAGCGAGGGGACCCACAACGGCAAGATGCTGGCCCGTGAGGCGGGGCGGCTGGAGACATCGCTGCAGGCGGCGGGGGATCGGGAGAAGCTGTGCTTCCTGCACTATCCGCCGCTG
>OIXQ01001107.1_pt1 | contig 10912 bp, 6 predicted proteins | sample 1587791 | NCBI WGS metagenome assembly OIXQ01 (sample SAMN03283273) | human gut metagenome | biome: human-associated habitat; material: feces | host: Homo sapiens | place: Peru | collected 2012
TTCTGTATTCCGGCATGATTTGCCTTTGAACCGGTGGTGTTGATTTCCCTGCCCATTTCCTGGATGATGAATCCAAGTTTCTTTCCGGGGAAATCTTCACCGTCGATGGTATCCATGAAATATTTGCAATGCTGGCGGAGGCGGACTTTCTCCTCATTGATGTCCAGCTTTTCGAGGTAGTATATCATTTCTTCCTCGAAGCGGCTCTGGTCAGGCTTGAGAAGAAGGTCGGAAATGGCTTTCTCAATCTTCGAGCGTACAGCGGCAATGCGCTCTCCCTCGAATGTCTCCACCTCGTCTTCCAGTTTCAAAATATTGTTGACGCGGCCCGTAACATCCTTGTACAGAGCGACTCCCTCGCGAGCTCTGAACTCGTTTGTGTTCTCGATCGCTTTCTCTATCGCAGCCTCTACCTCAGGCCAATTCTCTTCCGTGATTATATCCTGTCGGGTATTGTCAATGACATCCGGGAAACGGAGAATCGAGTTCATGTACAATGCCGTGTCCACCGGGATTCCCAGCTTGTCGCCCAATGTCGTTATCTGACGGAAATACTCTTCGGCGAGGTCGGCATTGATATGCTTGGCTGAAGATACTGCATTGGCTTCGAATGTGACGAAGAAATCGATTGTACCCCTGTGCAGCTTTTCTGCAAGCTTCTGGCGTACAATAAGTTCCTTATCTTTAGGCAGAAGGGTGGACTTGATGTTGACATCAGCAGTCTTGCCGTTCAGCGTTCTGATTTCTATGGTCAGTTTGCCTGCTTTCAGGCTGGCCTCGGCCTTGCCGTATCCTGTCATTGACTTTATCATACTACATTTTCGTTAACCGACCGCAAAAATACGAAATATTTTAGAATTGAACGGATTTTTCGTAAGTTTGTAGGTTGTGAAATAAATGAAATGAAATCAACTATATGATGGAAGAAGTCAAGAATGAGGCAGTGGAGCCAAAGAGGCTGAATTTCCTCGAAGAAATCATTGAATCCGATCTCAAGTCCGGGAAAGTGGACAGCATTTTGACCCGTTTCCCTCCGGAGCCGAACGGCTACCTGCATCTTGGACACGCTAAGAGTATCTGCATCAATTTCGGACTTGCACAGAAGTATGGAGGAAAGACGAACTTGCGTTTTGATGACACAAACCCAACAAAGGAAGACACCGAATACGTAGATTCCATCAAGGAGGACATCCAGTGGCTCGGTTTCCAGTGGGACAAAGAAAAATATGCTTCCGATTATTTTGACCAGCTTTATGAATCCGGTTATATGAGTAAGCAGGACGCATACCAATGGCTGGCCGATCTGATTATGGCGCCGCTTTCCGAAGCGCACATTGGGTATCTTGGCGAGTATTACTGTAAGCAGGTGATCGAAGAAAGCAGAAAGCTCTTAGAACGGCGGAAAGCCAAAACGCGGGGGCGATATTATGCACAGAAAGGAGGCGCACTGGCATCATGACCCTGACAGCAGAACAGCAGAAAAAAGTGGAGCAGAATATTCGGTTGGTTCAGAAAGTGATTAACGATAAGGTCCACGGTCCATATCAGTTGGGCATTTATACATATGATGATATTTTTCAAATCGGCTGCATCGGTCTCTGCAAGGCCGTGGCAACAGACAAAGGCGGAATCTTCTCTACCTACGCCTACCGCCTGATATGGAATGAGATCTGCGATGCGCTGATCTACTCGACCAGGCGGCAGGCAACGGAACTTTCAAGTGATATGATTCCTTTGGTTGTAGAAGAGCCGACCATATCGATTGCAGATGTCGCAACGCAGTTGGATGTGCAGGCTGCACTCAAAGCAGCAAAACAGGAAGCTTCGCCGTGCGTGCTCAAAGGAATCGATGCGATGATTCAGATGGCCGAGGGACGCTCCAGCAAGGAAATCGGAAATGAGTTTGGTGTGTCTGCCAACCTTGTTTGTGCCTGGGTATCCAAGGCGAGAAAATACCTGAAAAGCCGGCCGGAAATATTAGCGCTGGCAGAAATGTAATATATACAACATGGCCGCTGAGATATGTTTCTCAGCGGCCTTATTATTTACTCGAAGGAGATGTATATGGGAAGACTCAAGAAACTGTGCCCTATTCTTATTCCGGTCCTTGCATCCATCATTATAATTGTTCTTTTTCAAAGCGTATTTTTGCTCGGCTATGTGCCGACTGCATCAATGGAGCCGACACTTAAAACCGGAAGCTTGCTTCTCGGACTAAGGCTCTTTGATGAACTGGAAACCGGCGATATTATCATTTTTCATCACGACGGTTCCTGCCTCGTGAAAAGGATAGCAGCATGCGAAGGAGACACTTTAATTCACAAAGATACCGTAGTAACTGTCCCTGAAAACTGTTTCTATGTGCTCGGCGATAATACGGAGAACTCCCATGACTCCCGGTACTGGGATGATCCGTTCGTATCTTATGAGAGTGTTATAGCAAAGCTGCTTTTGCCAGTAGGATGAAAAAGGACATATCCTGTAGGGCAGTATGAAATCATGGGCTACGGCATTCTGCGCCCATAGCAGTAAAAAAGTGGTGTCGCCCTAACGGTGACACCACTTTTACCACATATCGGCGCAGCAAACGAATTGACGACAACATGCCAAACAGTATAATGAATTTGTAATGAACCTTGTGGGAATGAGAAGCGATTGTCTTTCGTAAATTTATCCCATTTGCGATAGAGTCGTCAAAAGCTGCTGGTATCGGGGCGCTTCCGGATGATCTGACGGAGACGGTGACGGCGAACAGTCCGGGTCCAACACCGGTGCAAGGAAGCAAATACTCTGAATTACCCGCATTTTGTGCTCCAAGGACGAGTGAACATAGATCTGGAGTGTCGTGCGGACATCTGTATGACCAAGCATCTCGCTCAGGCTCTTGACATCGACTCCACGCTCCACGCATCGGGAGGCATAGGTGTGCCGCAACACATGGAAATTTCGATATGGAATACCCGTCGCCTTTAGCAAGACCTGGTATTGGTATTGTAGTGTCCGTGGCTCCATAGGCACATTTTTCCCGGTCAAGAGGTATTTTTCTCCATCGGGATGAGACTGAACAGCCTTTTTCAGGAGGGTGGCCATGTCCAGCGGCAGGGGGATGGTACGATGAGCACTGTTGCTTTTGGGCGGCAGCACGGCCAGACGAGTGCAATCCCCGCTGCGGATACGCTGCACGGTTTTGGTGACATGGATTACCCCGTTTTGTAGGTCAATATCCTTATATTGCAGGGCGCACAGCTCTCCAAGGCGTAAGCCGGTGTTTAGCGTCAGCAAAATAGCGATCCCGGTGGTCGTCGGCTCAACTACAATCTTCTGTGCCAATCGCTGGATTTCATCCGGGCAGAATATGTCAATCTGCTTTCTCCGATATGCTGGCAACTCCACAGTCAGGCCCGGACAGGAACAGCCTGCTTTTGGGGCGCTGTATTTCAGAATGGATTTCAATAACACCCCCACATCTCTGGCGCTTTTTCCGGAAAGACCATTTTTCTGAAGACGGCGAAGAAAATCGGAAATCTGATTCGCCGTCAGTTGGCATACAAGCACCGCTCCCAAAGCGGGCAGAATATAGTGTTCCAGCATATAGGCATATCGGGCAAGCGTGGACTGCTTCAATTTATCCTGTTTGTCCGCAAGAAACCGCTCCGCAGCCTGATTCAGCGTGAGTGAGGAAGTTTTCGCCGGCAGTTCTTGAAGGGATTCCAGGCGCTGCTGCCGTTTTGCACGGCACTCCCGATAACTCCTGGCATAAACATAGCCGTACTCGGCACGGCCGGAGGACGAGTGGCCCCGGATATACCGTCCCTCCCAGCGCCCATCCTTACGCTTGTAAATATTTTCTCCACGCCTTGGCATATTGATTTCCTCCTTGACGATGTTTTTGACGGCGTATTTTACTAACATTTTAATTTTGATCGATATGGCTCTGCAAAAATGCGGGTGAATTGGGTGCGATCAATGTATACATTTGTGATTTGTGTGCGAATTTTGCTAAATAACCGCATTTCAGGCATTGACAAGCGACAAAAAGGCCGATATAATGTAGATGGTTAAAGAGGAGTTTGCTTCGCAAATGGGATAAATTCACGAAAGCCCATTTCCGGAGGATCTATTGTAGTATTCCCTTAACAAACGAAGTGATACTGGAAAACAGAATAATCGAGTCCGATGATGCTGCACGGCGGTCATCCGAGCTGGAAACGGCCAGGTGATTGCCCTGAAGGAAAGGGGTGCGATTCCCCATGCGGTCGGCACTGTAAGCGCAAGGATATGATCGAGGCGGGAAACCACTGGGACGAAAGTCCGTCATTGCGAGAAAATCGTGAGAAGACAGATCATAAACGCAGAGAGTATCTCATGGCGCAAGTCAGTAGAATTGTGTAGTTAGGACTCAAAGGCAGCGGGCGCTCTCTCCGTGGTGCTGATATGGCAGAAGTGTACGCTGATGACCCGGTATGGGTTTATCAGCGCTTTTTTTGTCATGAATCATTAAGGAGGTGTGCCCATGGGTAAAGTAGCAGGTGCGCAAAATTTTGACGGAGCGAATTGGTACGAGCAGCACATTGCCAAAAGAACACGGGATGCATTGGCTGAGCAGGACCGCGCTTTTGCGGAAAAACACGCAGGCGACAGCCTGGATCAGCTGGCGGCCTATCTCCGGCGCTGCGCCGGACATTGGGGAAAGTCCCCTGCCCCCATCGAGATCGTCGGTGGCAGTTACATCGCAGAGCGCTTTGGCGATTGGAAAGATGCGCTGAGAGCCGCCCATTTGAATCCTATATACAAAAAACCCCGCAATAGAGATTGCGGGCGCTATCAAAACGAAAAGAATATCCAAATTCAGCTGCATCGGAGCGAGCGTGACGCTAAACGGGCAGCACGGGTTGAGCGAGTCAAGCAACGCCAAAGCAAATGCGCTGTTCACGAAGCCACAGAGGAAACCTTCGTTGCAACAGATGTAATGCTTGAGTAAGGTTTGCCAAGTCGAGGGCGGAGATCCGCCAGCTTTCCATATGGGCAGAAGGGGCTTAGCCAGCCCCTTCCGCCCAATCCTCTTAACGAAAGCACCTTTCGCCTTGGACAGATCGGAACGCGACACCAATTATAATAGGGTGTCGCGCCCCTATATAACCTTGTTATTTTCTTATTGGATGCGAAAATGTGCTCGCAGCTAAGGTAATAATGCCGGCAGGCCTTATTATAAAAAATTTTCTGAGAGGAGATTGGAAATGCAAAAGACGGCGAAAAAGTTCCTTTCAATGCTGCTTGCACTCATGATGGTTCTATCCATCCTTCCCACGGCAGTCTTTGCAACGGAACAAGCCACAGTAGCTGCGCCGCTGGATAGTATTGTTCCCTATGGTGCGAATGACCAGACCACAGGAACGGCAACCATCAGTGTGCAGAACCCTGTGACCTTTACCGGCTACTCTGCTTTCGAGAATGTGCCCTACTACTTGGTCACCGTTCCCGCAGGCACGACCTATGTAAAGGCCACCTACAAAGACGCTGCCATACTGACCAATGCCACAAACGGTGTAGCATCCGGCTACTACGCCGATGTGCCGCAGTGGACTGGCGGCGGTGTAGAAATGGCCTATACGGAGAGCAATGGGGATATCACAATCACAATTCCCTTGAACTACTCCCGTACCGCCGAGGATGGGACCACGGTCCAAAAGAGCTTTGTGCTGGGTGCAGATGGTAGCGGAACTGCCTATGCGCCGGAGTATGACAGCAGCGCCAGCTATGCGCCTGTCCACTTCCTCGCCTTCACCTATGAAGGCAAGTCGGCCCCCACGGTCGCTCCCGGTGCGATCACCACAGCCAATGTGACCCTGGGCAATGCCTGGACGCTGGATGTGGCTGAAATGTTTACGGATGCCGATGGCGATGCGCTGACCTATACGGCAACCGTCAACGGCGCTACGCAAACGCTGAACGGCTCTACCTTGAGCTACACTCCCGCTGCGGCTGGTGAGTATACGATCGTGCTTACCGCTACCGACGACAGCGGCACGGCCACCCACACCATTGTTCTGACCGCTGCGGAGGGCACACAGGTCCCGCGGCTGAAGAACGGTGTTCCGGTCACCGCAAGTGCGACCGTGTCGGTAGGATACGCCTATAACCTGTCCGATCTGCAGGCTGGCAACATCTTTGAGAATCCGGACGGTTCTTCCTTGAGCTACACCGACTACTATTACTATAGAACGGTCGGAACTGGCGAAAAGAAAGGTCCTTACTACTTCTCCACGGCTCTGTTCGGTGCTACCACGATCCAAATCACGGAGAACACCGCCGGTACATATGTCTATGAGTTCCATGCCATGAACTCTGCCGGTCTGTCCACGGACACCTGGACGCTGACACTGACCGTAGACGACTCGATCGAGCAGCACTATACCTTCCATGTCGGTCGGGATATGAACTATTCCACCAATAGCAGCAGGTACCCGCTGATCAAGCTCTACAAGACGGCTGGTCTTGACGATAAGGGTGCTGACTACCTTGCTTCCTATGAAATTGGTGGCAAGACCCAGTACATCTATGAGGATACTGGCCTGTCCATCGCCAAGGTTGATGGCAAATATCAGCTTACCATTGGTAATGATACCTATGATTTGGAAGGTTACAGCCCTCTGACCTTTAAGGCCAGTGATTTTACCACGGCTGCGCCCGATTCTACCGGCACGCTGGCAGATAACTACAACAATTTCTATGCCAGCCTGGCTGCCGGCAGATATTCCTTCCGCGCCTATGGCTACAAAGCTTCGGAAACCAGCGCAAATGTTTACCTGGGCGGCCACAGCTTGACCCTGCCCACTGAGACCAATGTGGACGGCGGCACCGGCGGCGGCACGGATATTTATCTGCGCCTGCACTCCATCTATACCACGAGCAAAAAGAACAGCACCGACTACTTTACCGCTGAGGACTATACGGCTCGTGTGGCCATGCCCATTATGGGCGGTGATGTGCAGCACGGAACACCCTATCCTTCCGGCAACTACACCTACTATCCCTTCATGATGTACGCTGCCGGCAACGCGGCTCTTTGGAACGCCTATGTGGAGCCTACCGCAACAACCGCTGACAGCTTCATCTTCACGCAGTCTATCAATAATACGACTGCTGCGGGGTACTCGGTAGTTACCAAGAATCTGTCGCTCTCCCAGGCGATAACGATGACTGCGACAGTCCCCATTTATGCGGACTTCCATCTCTATTTCCAGTTCAACAACTTTAATACGCAGGAGATTACCCCGGCGACCGGGAACGCGATTGCTGACAAAGATGCTGGAACTGCCGGCACAAGAGAATTGACCTACAAGATCAGCAAGAGCAACTCCAACTACACCTGGCGTTTGGAGGACAATCGCTCTGATGTAACGAACTATGTCACCAAGGCCGGTTGGCTCAAGAGCAATTCTGCCGACTTCTCCAAGACTTTCACCTTCAACAGTGGAGATTGCACGAATCAGTACTATCACGAGTTCGACAACCTTGGCACCATTACCAAGACCCGTGACGAGGCGGAGATCCAGGCGTATTTGGACCCCACCGGCTATAAGTACACGAACAACGCTTCGGAGCGTATCCGCGCCTACCGTCTGTGGCAGATCATTGACAGCGATGCCATGAACATCATGATCGAGCCCGAGTTCAAGTTCAAAGTGCTGAGCGGCGACGAAAACGCTGTCACTGCATCGAACGGCGGCAATGCCAAGGGCAACTGGCTGGATGTCACACCCAATGGCACAACTATCGTTGCCGTGAACTATAAGGCGCTGGATGTCTATACGACCGCTGACGAGCACGGCACCCACGGCGGCCTCTACCCGGCCACCAATCCCGAGCGCACCAGTGTGTTCGTGCTTACCAATGATGCCAGCGAAAACGGCAATGCAAAAGCCAATATCGCCTATAATTCCAATGGCTTGACATCTTCCCGCCCGTCTGCTTGGGATTACAACTACGATAACTGGTTCTATCTGAGCTCCGATACCGCTCCCACCCTGGACTTCTCGGTGTCCAGCAGCGGCGATACGACGGTCCAGTACGCCATCGTCACCACCGATGCAAATGACCTGGATACCCATCTTTCCGGCTGGACCACCTTGACCGCGGACTCCAGCGGCAAGTATCACGCAAGCCTCCTGGGCTTCCGTGAGGCTGAGCAGGCCGGCGGTACTGTGATCATCAAGATGCATGATAGCACTGGCACCTCCTACTGCCTGGCTCGCGTGGCCGAAGTGACCGCCACGGTCACCAACGCCTCCAATCCCCAGGAGACGGAGATCATGCCCGGCGATAAGGTGACGCTTTCCTTCGATGGCAGCTACCGGGGCATTTACAAATACAGTGGCATTTTCAACCCCACTACCTACAACCTGTTCTATTCCATCGGCGATACGGCCTATAAGACCAATGTCGCCCAGTATCAGCAGATGGATCAGGCCAAGCTGGAGCTGACAATCCCGACGAATGTGGACTTTGGCTCCGGCAGCACCGCCAATGTTCAGCTCACCAACGGTTATACCTACGGCTCCATGTACTCGGCGGCGAATCCGTTCTCCACCCTGTACAAAATGACGGATACCGGCGTGGGCACGAACTTCAACGCGGTCACGGTGAACTTCTGCTTGAACCGTTTCCCCAATGTGAATGTGGAGGTCACTCCGCGCTATAACTTCAAGCTGAAGCTGAATATTACCAATCCCACCACCGCCACGCCCACTGTGACGCTGACGGATGCCGCAGGCAATGTCCTCACCGCCAACAGCAACGGCGAGTATGAGAACCTGCCCTACGGCACTTACACCTATGCGGTGCTCTGCGCCGGCTGCGACTATGTCTACGGCAGCTTCTACCTGGGCAGCGCAGACAAGGCCAATGTGTCCGGCGGTGTGCTGACCAAGACCATTCCGCTGACGGCCTCTGCTGCCGGCGCATGGGACGGCACCACCAAGACGCAGCCCTCCTTGACCGACGGCGTGTATCAGATCGGTACCGCAGCGGAGCTGGCTTGGTTTGCGGCGCAAGTCAACGGCGGGAGCTATGCCATCAACGGTGCGCTGACGGGTGATATTGACCTGGCCGGCTACAACTGGACGCCCATCGGCGGCACTACCGCCAGCACGGCCTTCAAGGGCAGCTTTGACGGCAAAAATCACACCGTGAAGAACATGGGCATCTACTATAGTGCCACCACTACCTCGGCTCCGTATAAGGGACTGTTCGGCTATGTGAACGGCACCAGCAGCAGCTACGCCACCATTCAGAATCTGAAGGTGACCGGCAAGATGTACCTGACCTCCACGGGCAGCGTTGCCAACGCCTATTCCGGCGGCGTGGTGGCCTACGCCAACTATACCAACATCTCCGGCGTTGTCTCCGATGTTGACATCACCGTTACCCGTGTGAATGGCAACTGGAGCAGCGTGGGCGGTGTCGCAGGCCGTCTGGTGAATTCTAACGCCACCAACTGCGGCAATGAGGGTACCATCCATGCCTACCAGTATGTGGGCGGTATCACCGGCTATGCTACCGGCACCATCACCGGCTGCTACAACAGCGGTGCGATCACCGGCAACGGCTATGTGGCCGGCATCGTGGGTCAGACCACCAAGGGCGTCACCGCTTGCTACAACACCGGCAGCATCACAGGTGCCGGCAACTATGTGGCAGGTATCGTGGCCTTCGCTTCCGGTGCGTCTGCTTCTGTCAAGAACTGCTACAACCGGGCCTATGTGGAGAGCACCGGCAGCAATGTGGGCGCTGTGGTCGGCATGACCAACAACGCCTCCGCTGCGATGTCCAACCTGTACTATTTGGACTTCACCTGTGCCCAGGGTATTGGCAGCGCCAAGAGTACCGCTCAGACGGCCACTGCTAAGACCAGAGCAGAAATGACAAAGAGCAGTTTTGTCAGGGCAATGAATACCGGGCTGACGACAGCTGCATTTGTTTCTAGCCGCTATAGTCCGGCATTGAGCTGGCAGACGGATTTGAAGGGATTGAAAACGCCAAAGGTTGGCAATGTCGATATGGATCCTTTCGGATATGTGGACAGCAAAGATGTAGAACTGCTGCGGAAATATTTGGCAAACGCAATTACACTGAACGATGACCAATTGGTGCAGGCAAATGTGAATGGCGACACTGTAGTAAATCAAGCGGATCTTGATCTCTTAGAGCAGTATGTTGCAGGCACAATTACCACATTCCCGGTTGGCTGATGAGAGGTTGATCTATGAAAAGAATACTGGCATTATTTATGGCAGTGGTTCTTGCAGTAGGGCTTCTCCCCTCCGCCGCATTTGCGGCGGAGGGCGATAGCCCTATGGTTGTCGTTACAGCTGATAAGACCACTGTGGCTATAGGCGATACTGTCACCATCACATACGCGCTTGACCACGACTTGCCTAAAATGAAACGGCTGGATATTGTCCTTTGTTATGACAATACCCTTTTTGATTTTGTGAGCTCAAATATTGAGGATAGTGTTTGGTTTGACTCTCCTACCGTAAATGGAGTTATTGATGTAGAAAATGGAGCCAAGGGCTTTGAGGTAAAACAAAATAAAAATAGCAATAAAGATACAATTCCCGCAGGTAAATTGTGCTCTATAACATTTGTTGCTTTGGATTCTGGCAACAGTGTTGCAAATGCGTCATTTTATAATTATGATGGCACATTTGCTTCAAGTATTAGAGTCAATAGTACGACCTATTATGCGGGTGATGGCAGTAGTTTTGACCATTGTTCGGATGATCCTATTAAGGTAGCCATTACAAAGGATGCAAATATGCCTATCCCCACCGCTACCGGCTATACTGTTTCCATGGGTGCTGACCAGCAGGTTGCTGCGGGCCAGCAAGTGCGTATCCCTGTGGCCGTC
>OIXQ01001112.1_pt1 | contig 10870 bp, 4 predicted proteins | sample 1587791 | NCBI WGS metagenome assembly OIXQ01 (sample SAMN03283273) | human gut metagenome | biome: human-associated habitat; material: feces | host: Homo sapiens | place: Peru | collected 2012
CCCCGACCTTATCAAGAAGGGCCATGTCTATGTTCTGCAGACGCCATTGTTCAGAGTACGCAACAAACGCAACAAGATAAAGGACAAGAAGGTGGTAGAAGCCGAAGGCAAGTCTGCCGGCAAGGGCAACAAGGACTATGTGGTGAGGTTCTGCTACAATGAGGAAGAGCGGCTGGCTGCCATCGCCGAGCTGGGACCAGAGCCCGAGATTACCCGATTTAAGGGACTGGGCGAGATAGACCCCGACGAGATGGCCCACTTCATCGGCCCAGACATCAGACTTGAACAGGTGACGCTCCACAAGAACGACCAGGTCAAGAAACTGCTGGAATACTACATGGGAAAGAACACTATGGAGCGCCAGAACTTCATTATCGACAACTTGGTGATCGAGGAAGATATTCCAGATGAAGACTCTGATCCGCTGGATTAGAATTGATAGTCACGGGTTAACAAAAAGGCACGGATTTGTCTTAACTCCTCAGCGACCGTAGGGAGCGATAACTCCTTTAACTCCTTTAACTTCTGAACTTGCGAAACTTGAATCTAATAATAATTCAAAATTAATTATTATGAAAAAAAATCGTGTTTTATTGTTTTTAACGTTATTCTGTGTTGCAATTCTGAAAGTCCATGCACAGAACATTCCTATTCAGATAGTGAACAATTCTGTTTTTCCTGACGACAAGGTATATGTGGCTATCATTGGTAAGAAAGTGAGTGATGATGCTCCTATTTATTATGACCTCATAGCCAACAATGCAAGTGATGCTGCACTCAGGGCCCTTACTACCAATACAAACACTCTGCATAAGTCCAACGGAGATAAAGGTTATGCCAATGTGTTTACGACGCTGAATAAGATAAAAAACAAAACCATTTACGTAGATAAAACCCATGCTTGCCGTATGTTTTTTGGTTTCAATTCACCGCTTTACCTACACGTAAACGATAATAATGGTGGGTATGCAGGAGCTGACATGCAAAACCCTTCCGACCCGAATATCGATCTGCGATGGGAACTTATTGAATTTACTTATGATAGAAATGGTGTGATGTTTATCAATACCACACGTGTTGATGCATTCCAATATCCCATGGGATTGGAACTATATGGAAATGCTTCGGCAGGTGCCAATAATCCATACACCAAGCGTGGAGAGGTGAATACCTATGAGGAGATTATCAATCGCTGGAAGACACAAAACGAAGGTAATATCTTCTCTAACTGTCTGAAGAACAAGATAACTCAGGATCATTTGGGAGGTATTATTATGCAACCATCTAAAGTGGCAGAGGTGAAGAATACTGGATATTTCGATAGCTACATCAACCGTATCTGGAGCGAGTTTCGCACTAAAGACATACACGTAAACATGGGCAACCAATTAGGTGTTTGGCGTGGACGTGTGAATGGCAACAACTTCGTCTTAAAAAGTGAGTCAGGACCTCGTCAAGGGCAGACGGCCATTGTAGGCAAGCCTACCTCCATTGATGTGATAGAAGGTGCAGGAGAGTTTGCAAAATTCAATGGCAACGATGCAGATCTTCCAGTACAAGCCATGTTCTGTGGAGCGATGAATCGTGGAGTGATAAAAACAAATCTTGCAGATGGCGAACTGCAGTATTGGGGAGATACAGGAAGCTTCTTCAACACCGATGTATATAACCCTTATGTGAAATTCTTCCATCAGAAAGACATCAGTTACGACGGTTATACCTATGCCTTCGCATACGATGACACATTTGACCAAAGTGCAACATGTGCCACCAGTCATCCAGAACGTGCCGTGGTAACTATTGGTGGATTTAAAGGACAGTCTGGGACAGTTCATCCTATACCAGAAGTTACTGCTGCTCCTATCCCTCATCACACAACTGACAATGTGAAATCGGTTTATAGTGATACTTACACTTCGCTTGTTCCGGGTATGTTTATTGGCTCTTGGCAACAACAGACAGTTACACAGAGTGTCAGCCTTGACGGCAACAATACACTCAAGAATTCCAACTTTAGTTATGTCGGAATTGAGTTTGGTGGTTCTGAGATAGACGCAACAGATATGGAATATCTCCATTTGGATATCTATCCTCTATCTTCTTTTACGATCAATGTATACCCAATATGTCGTAACAACGATGGGAGTGTCAACGACCAATTGAAAAAACCTATTAATCTCATAGCTAATCAATGGAATAGCATAGATATCCCTATGAGTGATTTTGTTGGACTCAACGCTTCCAGGATCTTCCAGTTCAAGTTTGATAACGGTAAAGGAGAGACCTTCTATCTCGACAATCTGTATTTCTACAAGAATGGTTCTTCTAACGGAATAAGTAGCATAGAGACCCACACACAGGATAATCATGCGTGGTACAACTTGCAAGGTCAGCGTATGAACGATGGTGCAGGCTCATTGCCAAAGGGAGTGTACATACATAACGGAAAGAAGATTTTAGTGAAATAACATAAAATAATAAAAACTCATGCGGAAGATTCATCCGCATGAGTGATAACCAGATCAGTGACATGAGTCCAGTATGTGGTCAAATAATTAAAAATATGAAGAGACGAATTCTTTTTGCAAAAAGCTTTTTCCTTGTAGGTTTATTGCTATTAACTTCTTTACAAGTCATAGCGCAAAAAGCCCGTGTGATGATCACTACGGAAAACAGCAGTAAACTCTTGTCAGAGACAATACTGAAAACCACAAAAGGTAGTCCTGCATCCAACTATGTGCGTATCAATACAGACCGTCAATATCAGACGGTAGATGGTTTTGGCTTCGCTCTTACCGGAGGGACGTGTTACAATCTTATGCGAATGAGTGTAGGAGAACGTGATGCACTTCTTAAGAAAATATTTTCAGAGCGCCAGGGTTATGGTGCGAGTTATGTGCGCATAAGCATAGGATGTAGTGACTTTTCTCTTTCACGCTATACTCTTTGCGATGTAAAAGGCATAGAAAATTTTGCCCTTCAAAGTGAAGAAATTGCGTATGTGATTCCCATTCTAAAAGAAGTGCAAGCCATCAACCCCAAGCTGAAAATCATTGCCGCACCATGGACTGCTCCTAAATGGATGAAGGTGAGTCAGAAAAATGGGGATGTTCCGTATGATAACTATGTAGGCGGACATCTGAATAAAACTTGTTATTCGGACTATGCGGACTATTTCGTAAGGTTTCTGAAAGCGATGAAAAACAACGGAATAACAATCCATGCGGTGACTCCACAAAATGAACCTGGAAACGGAAACAACGAAGGTGGAGCTATGCTCATGGATGTTGAAGAGGAAATAGCTTTTGTTAAGGTTCTTGCCACAACCTTTCACAATGCAGGACTGAGTACCAAGATATATCTTTTTGACCACAATTTTGATAACGAACAATATGCCGAACAGGTAGCAAAGTCCTTGCGGTCATCATCGTTTCTTGGTGACGATCTTGTGGAAGGTGCCGCTTTTCATAACTATGGGGGTGACCCTACAGCCATGGCTACGTTTTATAATAACACGGGTCTGAAGTCAATCTATACTGAGTCAAGTATAGGCTCGTGGAACGATGGACGTAATCTAAATGGCAAGCTATGCGGAGAATTCAACTGGTCGGGTTTGCGTGCGTTGCAAAACCAGAGTAGTGCATTTATAGCATGGAACCTGCTTCTCGACTATGATGGTCGTCCTACCACCTTATCTAATAGTACTGTGTATGGCAATATGGAAATAGATCCAAGTAGTTATGCGCTCTCTACGGTACGCTACAATCGCGATTATTATATCATTTGCCATCTTTCTTCTGTCATCCGACCTGGTGCGGTAAGATGTGACTATATAGAGAATGGTGTACCAAGAGATGACTGGAACTTCTATTATGTCGCACTAAGAAACTCGGATGGCACCACAGCTTTTGTCATTAGTAATAAGACATCGGTCGAAAAGCATATCAACCTTGCTTCGAATAGCGAATATGTGAACGTAGATATACCTGCCAAAAGTGTTGTTTCTGTCCTTTTGGGAGATACAGAACAAAATGCCGTGACCTTTGGTGGTATGGAGATGATTCCGTCAGATAACCGAAATAGTTTTTCTATCAATACCTATCTTGAAAAGGGCAAAACATACACTGCTGTAGGCGATGATGCCTTCAGTTCACCTGACTTCTATGAAGATCCTGATTTTTTCATCAAGTTAGGAAATGGTTGTTTCAAGTTTACGGCTCTCAGTGGTTATTATAACATCAAGTTTGTCCCCGCAACGAAGAGTTTTCGTATATACGCCTCTCATGAGAATGGGAATCCATTGAGTCTTAATGCAGATGGCACCGGTGCCTTATGGGCTATTGGCAGTGATGGATTGCATAAACCGTATTATAGTATCATAAGCAATCAGAGCTGGTGGACTGATACCGACCATGCTACATGTATGGCACCCGTGGGCAACAAGAGATATCAACTGACACTTACTGCAGGTCGTCAACTGAATGTAAATCATGTTGACTTTAAATTTTTCGGACAGGCAGGATGGGGTGTTGAATTGAATCCTACAGGTGAATACCGCATCTCTTCCATGAGTGATGTGTTTCTCATAGGGCATCAGGCAGTGAATGGGCATAGTGATGGCAATGTGTATGTGGCTGACGGTGTGACGCTACAAGAAGGAAGAACCTTTCGTTTTATCGTTGACATGTCGGTTCCCTCGCATCCAGTAATGTCTGTTGATGATATATCTACGGGCATAAAACATCCTGAAGTATATGCTGATGGTCTTTCCCACGAGTGGTTCACACTTTCAGGTATAAAGATCGAACGGCCACATAAAGCTGGTGTTTATTTATGTAATGGGAAAAAAATCATGATCTTATAAATATCTGAGTGTCTATAACTTCCGCACATGAGAAGGTTCAATAAATCAGGTACAAGGGGGCGTTTCATCAAGATGGAATGCCCCTTTTATCTTAATATTTTTCAAAACGAAGAAAAAGATAAACAACAGATAATCAGTTGCTTGTGCTTTTTTTGTTGCTTCGTGAAGCCACTTTTTTACCCACTGCCGAAAAACGAAACGATAAAAAGAGTAATTTTGCAAGCGAAAACTTAATAACTTAATTGTGCGATTAAAAGAACTATGCTTATGAATAGGAGAATTTACAAATTGTTACTTTTCGGTATGGTTAGCATGCTTTCTGTTTTTGTGCATGCTGCCGACGAAGATGACGAACCGACCTTCGACGGTGATGGAATCATTTGGAATGACTAACAACTTTATTTCACGTTTTTCAAAAAAGTACAAAACATGAATACATTGAAACAAACTCTGTTTTTATTGCTCGTTCTCGTATTTTCGGGAGTGAGCAAAACTATTGCCCAATCCACTGGCGTGTATGTAGGTGGACATATCCGACGTGATCGTCCCGGTACCATCGAGAAATTACGCAATTCTGGTTTCACATACATCATTCTCTTCAATATCAACGTTGAGTCTGATGGTACACTGACTACAGATGGCGAGACGGTATGCAAAGATGGAAAGTATGTGTTTGGTAACACGCAACCCAACTATGTCTCTGACATAAAAAAACTAAAACAGGCACCAACAACCATAAGTAGAATAGAAATATGTATAGGTGGTTGGGGTAACGAGTCTTTTCATCGCATCAAGGATCTTATTAATAGTCAGGGTGTAGGAAGTGGTACCATCTTGTATAAGAATTTTAAAGCGCTTAAAAATGCCATTCCAGAGATTGATGCTGTAAACAACGATGATGAGCATTGCTACGATGTCGCAACGGCTGTTAAATTCCACAAGATGATGTATGATTTGGGGTATAAAACAACTATCGCGCCATATATGAACCGTGGTTTTTGGGAAAATCTTGTTTCTCAGTTGGGCGATAGATGTGATAGGGTACTTATACAGTGTTATGATGGCGGAGCAGGAAACAATCCATCCGACTGGCATTTTGGTAACAGAGCTGTCCATGCAGGAAGAATGAATTACCAAGAAGGTGGTGTAGATGCATGCGTAGCTCAGATGGAGTCATGGAAGAAAAATAATGGAGTGAGCGGAGGTTTTATTTGGCTTTATAACGATGAAACATGGAATCTTAATCAGTGGGCAACGAGGATGCTACGTGTGTTTGGTACAAAAAAGTGCGATGACTGTATAGCAAGTCTTTATGCAGATTCCGACTATCGTGGTTATTCCACATCATTGGGCGAGGGTAGCTACACTCAGGCAGAACTCGCCATGTATGGCATTAGTGCTAAGGATATATCATCGTTGAAGGTCACAAAAGGCTTCAAGATTACACTCTATGAGAATGCTGATTTCACTGGTAATTCAAAGAGTTGGACAACAGACGCTTCTTTTGTTGGTGGGGATTGGAACGATAAGGCTTGTTCGGTGCGAATCGAACCAAATGGTAAGAGCGGTCTATCGGGTAACTTCAAAATCATGAACCGCAACAGTGGTAAGTATCTTGACTTGGATAATAACAAGACTGATAACAATACCGCAATCGTCCAGTTTGATGACGAGGGTGTAGATGCCTCTCAGACGTGGACATTTACAGAGGTGATGAAAGGTAAGGGTGTCTACTCCATCTGCTCCTATGGTAATAAGAACCGAGGTATGGATGTCGTTGATTTTTCTAAGGATAACGGAGCTCAGGTGCAACTATACGACTATTTGGGTAATAATCATCAACAGTTTATTCTCTACGACTGTGGTGAAGGCTATTATCAACTTGTAGCTCGTAACAGTGGTAAAGTGGTAGAGATTCCACAATCAAGCAAAGGAAATGGTGAATGGATAAAAATCTACGACAACAATGGCACCCACACACAACAGTGGGCCGTGGTTGAGAACCGATACGACGAGGCTTCTGCAGTTACATTGTATACCGATGAAGGCTATAAGGGTAAAGCTGTGACCCTTTCTGAAGGCACATATAACCTCAGTCGAATGGGGCTTTACAATCTGACGGACAATGATATGAGTTCTTTGAAGGTCACTCCTGGTTTCAAGGTTACAATCTATGAGGATGACAATTTCAATGGCAAAAGTAAGTCATACATAGCCTCTGAGAGTTTCGTTGGTGGAGAATGGAATGATAAGATGTCTTCGTTGAAGGTTGAGGCATACGGAAAGAGTGGACTATCAGGTGACTATAAGTTGCAAAACCGCAACAGTGGTAAGTTTCTTGATTTGGACAACAACAAAACAGACAATAATACAGCCATCGTTCAATATGATGATGAGGGCATAGATGCATCGCAGATATGGACATTGACAGAGATTGGTGGTGAAAAAGGTGTTTATTCTATATGTACTTCAGTCAACAAAAGGCAAGGTATGGATGTAGCCGATTGGTCGAAAAAAGATGGCGCCCAGGTGCAACTCTATGAATATAACGGCACCAGGAATCAACAGTTCATCGTTGTCGAAAAGGGTGATGGTTATTATCAATTTGTTTCACGTCTTAGTGGTAAAGTGATAGAGATACCGAGCTCGAGCAAGGACAATGGCGAGTGGATAAAGCTATATGACAACAATGGCACCAATACGCAACAGTGGAAATTCGTTAGTCCGTCAGTCTATTCTGGCATCGTAAACACCGAAAGTCTCTCTGGGATGAACCTCAGAAAAGAGGGCAATACCATCATCGTGACAGGTGCAAAAGGCAAAGAATTGACTATCTATGATGTAAGCGGAAGACTGATACGTCGCGAGAGGGTTCTATCGAACGTAGACTCAATATCCATCTATGACCAACCTTCAGGAATTTATGTGATAAAGGTAGCTCAAGAAATATTCAAAATTAGATTTTGATGCAAATAAAGACACTTATAATTGTTTAATACAAAAACTATAGACTTATGAGATTTAAAAACTTATTAACTATTTTATTACTCTTCGTTGCTACATTGCTTTGGGCAGAGCCTATAACACAGAGTACTGCGCGAAAGAAAGCAGTAAACTTTGCAAGTAAGCATGGTAAGACTATAGCTGGAGATGTAAAAAACCTTTTTAAAGTGAGAGGCAAGACTAAAGCACAAGCAATGCCGTATTATGTATTTAATACCAATGATGATAACGGTTTTGTTATTGTTTCGGGAGATGACCGAACAGCGGAGATCCTTGCTTACTCGGATAAAGGTCGTTTTAATGCAGATGAAATACCAGATAATATGCGCGAATGGCTTCGTTATTATGCCCATGTGATAGGTGCGTTGGAATCCACATCGTCTGTCAAAGCGTCAAGTACCACATTATATGATAATGGACTACGTGAAGCCAATAGCGCTATCTCTCCCCTTCTATCTTGCACCTGGAATCAAGGTAGTCCTTATTATGATCGCTGTCCGATAGTTGAAGGGCGCAGATGCTACACAGGTTGCGTATGTACAGCTGCTGCACAAGTGATGTATTATCATCAATGGCCTAATTTTGCTACCACTAATATTTCAGAGCATTCGTTTACATATAATAATAGGAGATACACGGAAAACGAACTAACACCTGTTGTCTTCGATTGGAAAAGCATGAATAACAGTTATCGTGATGGTCAATCAGATCGTTCGGCAACTGCTGTCGCTGTACTCATGCAATATGTAGGGCAGGCCATTAAGTCTGGCTATGGACCTGATGGAACTGGATCAAGTTTTACAGAAGTGGAGAATGCCTTAAAGAACAACTTCGGTTACGATGGAAATATTCAACATCTTTTTCGTAAAAATTATAGTGACGAAGCATGGGAAAGTTTGATATATCGAGAATTGGCAGAGCGCCGGCCGGTCCTCTATGCAGGCACAGCAAGTGGTGGAGCACATGCATTTGTATGTGATGGATATGATGGAAACGGTCTTTTTCATATCAATTGGGGATGGGGAGGAATGTGCAACGGCTACTTCAAACTATCCGTTTTGAACCCTAACGACAATAGTGGCATGGGTGCAAGTAGTTCAAGTGACGGCTATTCCATGAATCAAGATGTGCTCATTGGGATACAACCTCCATCGAAACACACCGATAATCCTGTGGCAACATTTTATTCTGATATCGACTACAAAGGTAAGGCTGTGGACTTACCAGAAGGAGAGTTTTTGCTGTCCTCATTACAGTCATATGGGATAACAAACGATGATATATCGTCGTTGAAGGTGAAGAGTGGTTTCAAAGTCGTTGTCTATGAGAATGATGGATTCGGCGGGAAGAGCAAATCTTACACAGCTTCTACTGCTAATATGGGTTCTGAGTGGAACAAGCAAGTATCATCAATAAAGATCGAACCAAATGGTAAGAGCGGTCTATCGGGTAACTTCAAAATCATGAACCGCAACAGTGGTAAGTATCTTGACTTGGATAATAACAAGACTGATAACAATACCGCAATCGTCCAGTTTGATGACGAGGGTGTAGATGCCTCTCAGACGTGGACATTTACAGAGGTGATGAAAGGTAAGGGTGTCTACTCCATCTGCTCCTATGGTAATAAGAACCGAGGTATGGATGTCGTTGATTTTTCTAAGGATAACGGAGCTCAGGTGCAACTATACGACTATTTGGGTAATAATCATCAACAGTTTATTCTCTACGACTGTGGTGAAGGCTATTATCAACTTGTAGCTCGTAACAGTGGTAAAGTGGTAGAGATTCCACAATCAAGCAAAGGAAATGGTGAATGGATAAAAATCTACGACAACAATGGCACCCACACACAACAGTGGGCCGTGGTTGAGAACCGATACGACGAGGCTTCTGCAGTTACATTGTATACCGATGAAGGCTATAAGGGTAAAGCTGTGACCCTTTCTGAAGGCACATATAACCTCAGTCGAATGGGGCTTTACAATCTGACGGACAATGATATGAGTTCTTTGAAGGTCACTCCTGGTTTCAAGGTTACAATCTATGAGGATGACAATTTCAAAGGCAAAAGTAAGTCATACATAGCCTCTGAGAGTTTCGTTGGTGAAGACTGGAATGATAAGATGTCTTCGTTGAAGGTTGAGGCATACCACGAGTTACAAGTAACCTATCAGATTGGTAACGCTACTGCCGTCACTTCTGGAGTCAGTACTGAAGGCAGTCTTGCCACACTTCTTGGAGGCAAAGCCATGGATGTCACGCAGCTCAGCGTGAAAGGCTATCTTAACGATGCAGACATCAGTCTGCTGCAGAAGATGGCGGGAAGAGAAGGTACAGGCAAACTGGAATCGCTCAATCTTTTTGAAGCCACTTTTATGAGTACAGGCAAGAAAGTGCCCGACAATATCTTCCAGAACTGCAAGAATCTGCAGAAAGTAGACTTCAGCAACATGACCGAGATAGGACTGTGTGCGTTCAAAAACTGCGCTCTTACCGAAATTTCTATCCCTGCCTCTGTCACCAAAATCGGCTACGGTGCCTTTGCCGGCAATTCTGCGGTGACAAAGGTTACCGTGTACGGTGGTACACAGATCGACGCTCGGAGTTATGATGGCGTAGACAACATCTTCTATGGCATGGATCCCAACAAGGTGCAGGTTGTATTTAAGGATGCCGCTGAGTATAATTACAAGAACTATCGCAACGACATCAATGTGGGCAATAATGTTTATAAGAACGCCTTTATGTATCTTCTCACCAAGACTCTCGACGAGAATGATGATGACTATACGGTCGTAGCCCAGCGCCATGCCGACGTCCTCCTCAAACGCACATTTAAGGAAGGTTGGAATACGCTCGTGCTGCCTTTTGGTGCTCGCTATTTAGAAGGAGATACTGAAGCAGACGACTGTTCGCGTATTTTCCAGAAAGCCCTCAATGCATCTAATACCGAGGGTTTTATGATTGCTGCCTATCGTGGTTTGGCAAAGAATGAGGCAC
>OIXQ01001117.1_pt1 | contig 10850 bp, 11 predicted proteins | sample 1587791 | NCBI WGS metagenome assembly OIXQ01 (sample SAMN03283273) | human gut metagenome | biome: human-associated habitat; material: feces | host: Homo sapiens | place: Peru | collected 2012
TCGACTGTTTTTCTTTCTCATCTGCGAGAATATCAAGAGGGGCCACCTCACCAATCCTATTAAAAGCATATTCCGTACCAGTTTGATTGATACGGACATTTCCGCCTAAAGCGGAAAGCAGATTCTTGGTGCCGCTATGAAAAGACAAATGCGAATGCTGATCGTTTGCCGGCGTAGCAATCGGAAATGCGTTATCATCGGATGACATTTCATCCACATTGCGTATATTCGATGTCAGCAGCTCGGGTGTTATCGGCTCAAAGTCTCCGGAAAGGCCATCTATGCGGATAGAATCGAGGACTTGATTCAAGGAATCAACCCATTCCGCCATAGCTTCGTGATCAATTTCACTGGAAAAAACGTGAGAGCTTTTCAGCACATATAAATGATCATCATGCCGCAGATACAGCACAATGGCAAATCCAGTAAAAGTCATAAAAGCAACCGAGTATTCTTTTGTAAGCGACAAACCACGACATTCCAATTGCCCCGGAACCTCGAAAGCAATTGGCGCTGCGCTGGCTTGGAAAGGCGAATTATTGTAATCGCCGTTCTCCACGGAGAAAGAGTATTTCCAAGAAGAAGCGCCATCGTTGCCTATTTCCTCAAGACCTTGAATTTTGAAAGTCTCATTACCGTCTTCATCTTCGTTACGTTCGACCATGTAGTCGTCAGGTAGATCGAATGCCAAGTGTTCATCAAAGTTGTCCATAGAATACCTCCAAATACAAATTATATCGTCTTTGCGGCTGCTCCCATGCTTAATGGATGACTTACAATTTGAAGTTTGCGAAATTACCAATATTGATGCAGCGAAGAACGCTTCTCCTTCCGCAGATAATTGCCAAGAAACGTTACAATAGCAACTGAACGCACCTCCGTTTTCGCATCATTGGCGCTGAAAGCAGGACGCACACGCCACTTGATGGTGAATCCAGAACTGAAAACCATATATCCAATTGGATTATAGCATATATAGAACCAAAAGTAAACTTCAAATCCAGTTTCACACAAATTTTTCGAGGAATATTGGCAGACTAATCGCTGCATAGCTGCTTTTCAAAGAATATGCTCCACTTGAAAAGTGATGATTATCATGGCTTGTGCCATTGGGCTGCTTGTTGCTTGTGAAGGCGGCTTTTTACTTTGGAAATTCACCAAAAATACAGAAATAATGACTTTTCCTAACAAACGATTGACATGCAGAAACTGCTGTGGTAAAATAAACAAGGAGCGTTCGTGCGCTTCCTGCACTGAAATAGGATGGAAAATCCTTATTCACACAGAGGGCGCGAAGAACACCATGCAGTGGAAAAAACACCGGCTGCAAGAAGTGCGGCGGACGGAAGGGGAATTTTGGAGATGTCGGAAACAACAGTGCGGCAAGTGGCATCCACGCGCGAGCAGATTTGGCTCAATCGTGAGCAGGTGCGCAAGGGAAAAACGGTCTATCGGGCGCTGAAGCGCGCGCAGGATATTTTCTTCTCTCTGCTGGCGCTGATTGTGCTTTCGCCGCTGCTGCTGATTGTGGCGATTGCGATTGTCATTGATGACCCGAAAGGCTCGCCGATTTTCACGCAGGTGCGCAGCGGCATTGACGGCAAAGAGTTCCGCATCCACAAATTCCGCTCCATGTGCGTCGATGCCGAGGCAAAGCTGGCGGATTTGAAGCTCCACACGGAAATGAACGGCCCGATTTTCAAGCAGAAGGATGACCCGCGCATCACCCGCGTCGGGCATTTCATCCGCAAGTGCGGCATCGACGAGCTGCCCCAGCTGTGGGACATTCTCGTCGGCAGCATGAGCATCGTCGGCCCGCGTCCGCCGCTGCCCTGCGAGGTCGCGGAATACACGGACTACGAGCGCCAGCGCCTGTACGTCCGCCCAGGGCTGACCTGCATCTGGCAGATTCAGCCGCACCGCAATGACATCACGTTCGACGAGTGGATGGACATGGATATGCGCTACATCCGCGATCGCAGCTTCTGGCTGGACTGGAAGCTGATTTTCGGCACAGTGTGGACGGTCTTCGCGGGGACGGGCGAATAAGAAGCGAATATGCCATCGAAACCGCATAAATATGCTGTCAGCAAAGAAAAGCTGTGCCGGACGCTTTGGCGCTGTCACGATACGCAGAATGAATCGGGTTGTACGACTGGGAGATTCTGTACATCAGCGCGTCGCAGAGGACGGCATCATTCAGCGATTCGCAGCGCGGCGGGACGGGCAGAATCTTGCTAAGACAATTCGGGTCATGATGAACGGAAAGCATGAACCATAGGAAGCGTGTGTACAATCGGTGTCACCACGCTTTTTCTTTTTCAGGGAGGGACGGTCGCACATGTGGTATGTCATGCAAGTCAGGACGGGCAACGAATTTTACATGAAGCAGCAGTGCGAGCGGATGATCAGCCCGGAAGCGGCGGAGAAGATTTTCATCCCGCTGACGGAGCGGAAGGTGCAGCGAAACCACGAGTGGCGGCTGGAAAAATTCCCGCTTTTCGCGGGGTACGTCTTCGTGATTTCGGAGCAGATTGAGCTGTTCCAGACGGAAATGCGGCGGCTGTTCGGCTTCAAGCGTCTGCTTGGCGCGGACGGCGAAATCGTCCCCTTGACGACGGCGGAAGTGACGTTCATGGAGGGTCTCGGCGGCAAAGAGCAGATTGTCGGCATGTCCGAGGGCTTCATCGAGAACGACAAGGTCGTCATCACGTCCGGGCCGCTGGTCGGGCGCGAGGGGCTCATCCGCAAAATCGACCGCCACAAGCGCAAGGCGTTTATCGAAATCGAAATGTTCGGACGTCCGCAGAAGGTCGAGATGGGCGTCGAAATCCTATGGAAGCGCTGAAAAGAAGTCGGTGTCCTCGTGCAAGGCGGCTTCTTTGTGTCACGGCGGCAAAAAGATTGACAAGAAGATGTCACTTCTGGTCTGCCAGATGGGAAAAAACGACTTTCCAGATTTGGCAAAACAATAAATATAGGAAGAAACGCAAGAAAAACAGGAATTTCACTTGCCAAATAACGGCGAATATGCTATAATCAAAGAGCTTGAAGGCGCATCGCGCCCGAAGGCAGACTGCTTCGTCACAGCTCGCGCAAGAAGCGCCCAGAACCGAACGGTTCGTAAAAACTTCTTAGGAGGTGTACGCAGGAAACCGGACGGACAAACCCTCGCGGACTCAAATCGTCGCCCTGCCGCGTTTGAGACCAACAGGCGTCATGATGGGTTGAAAGTCTGCCTTGCAAAAGGCGGAATGGCGAAGCATACCCCAAAATGGACACGACAAAACGGCTCGCTTGACGGCGGGTTTTTTTCGTGGGGAAGTTGGGGGAATATGGGGAAGCGGTGTGTCGACGTGATAAAACCAGTGACAACAGGGGATGACGAGCTGACAATTTAGTGCTTTGAAAAACAGGTGTACTGTCCGAGATGCTATGACAATAAGACCTAACACTTTGCCGGTGAGCTGGCATGAAGGTGTCTACTGTAAAGATTCAGTTGACCAGGACAGGCCTACAGGAAAGATTCAGTGGCGGTCGGAAAAAATAGATGACCACCGTGAGAAAAATGATAACTACAATGTGATAAACGCACTGTTTGATGATAAATTGCTTGGCTCAATATGGGCTTTCCATATAAGTAGAAAAAGAGGAAAAGGTGCGAAAAATGGAGTATAAGAGAAAGGTTGATAAAAAACGCATTCCAACTTGCAATATTATGGGCGTTAATATTGCGGCAATCAATATGGAGTGGTTGGTAGACTATCTCGAAAAAAATATTTCGGAAATAAAAGGAGACTATATATGTGTCTCAAATGTACATACAACTGTAACCAGTTTTGAAGATGCGGCTTACTGTGCAATTCAGAATGGCGGTTTAATGGCAATTCCAGATGGCGGTCCTCTTTCTACTGTTGGTCAGAAACGCGGTCATAAGAATATGGAGCGCACAACAGGCCCAAGTTTAATGGGAGAGATTTTTGAAATCTCTGCAAAGAAGAACTATCGGCACTACTTCTATGGTTCAACAGATGAAACACTTGAAAAGCTATATAAGGTTTTGACCCAAACATATCCAGGAATCCAGATTACAGGAATGTATAGTCCTCCGTTTAGACCGATGACGGCGGAAGAGGACAAGGCAATCGTTGAAAGAATTAATGAAACAAGGCCCGACTTTGTTTGGGTAGGACTTGGAGCGCCAAAACAAGAAAAGTGGATGGCTGCACATCAGGGACGGGTAAACGGACTGATGATTGGCGTAGGTGCTGGTTTTGATTATTATGCTGGCAATATTGAGAGAGCACCAGAATGGATGCAGAAGTGCAACTTGGAATGGTTGTACAGGTTGTTACAAGATCCGAAGAGACTGTTTGGTAGGTATTGGCATACGAACACAAAGTTTATTTTAAATGCAATAATAAGGGGAAAATGATGGAGACAGAATCAAAAAAACAAAATATTTTGATTGTGCATAACTATTATCAGATTCCAGGCGGAGAAGATACTGTTGTTGCTAATGAAAAGAAGCTGCTGGAAGAACATGGTCATAAGGTGATTCTGTACAGCAGAAATAATACGGAATTAAAGCAGATGTCAAGGATTAGAAAACTGTTTCTTCCATTTACGACAGTGTTTAATCCGAAAACATACCGAGATATTAAGAAGTTAATAAGAGAAGAGAAGATAGAAATCGTTCATGTTCATAACACACTTAATCTGGTAAGTCCAGCAGTCTATTATGCGGCAAGACGCATGAAGATTCCGGTTGTGCAGACGGTTCACAACTTTCGACTGCTTTGCCCAGGAGCGACCTTTTATCGAGATGGTCATATCTGTGAAGATTGTGTAGAACATGGTTTGAAATGTGCAGTAAAACACAGTTGCTATCGAGGAAGCAAAATTCAGACGTTGGCATGTGTCTTGACCACAATAATTCACCGTACTTTTGGCATTTATAAAAAAATCAACTATATCTGTCTGACAGAGTTTACGAAGGCAAAAATTGAGTCTGTAGTTGATCGCAAACGGGTGTACCTAAAGCCCAATTTTGTGTATGACCAAAAGGGACTGAACCAAGCGGAAGACTACTATATTTTTGTTGGACGGGTTGAGGAGATCAAAGGTGTAGATATTTTGGTTGACGCTTTTAGGCGTATGCCAGACAGAAAGCTTAAAATTGTAGGTCAAGGAGATTTGAGTAAGCATATTGCAGAACGCATTGCCAAAGAGGAAATTCACAATGTTGAGTTGGTAGGATTCAAACCCCATGATGAGGTGAATGCTTTACTGAAGCATGCAAAGGCACTCATTATGTGTTCTCAGTGGTATGAAACATTTGGTATGGTGATTGCTGAGGCATATAGCAATGGTGTACCTGCAATTGTTGGCAATATTGGGAATATTCGAGATCTGGTAAAAGAATCCATAACAGGTGAGCTTTTTGTTTATAACGAACCAGAGAATTTGATTGCGGCAGTTGAACGGTTTGAACAAAAGCCGCAGGCAGAGTACAGTAGGAACGCCTATAAGTATTATTGTCAGAATTTAACAGATAAAAAAAACTACGCAATGCTCTGTGCAATTTATAAGCAAGTGAAAGGCGAGAGATAAACCAATGTATTTTTTTGAAACTACTGTGAAGTGTAAGGATGTAAAGAGAAAAGACGGCACACATCTTGCAATTTTGAATGGTAGAAAAATACGCTATCTGATTAGTTGTGATAGCGGCCTTCGGAATAGGGCCAGAAAGGTACTGTCCAATAGTGTTTCTCCCTATTCCCGTAAATTGGGGTTGCTGATGGACTGTTTGACATGGATTCCTGTTTTCACTTTGAGGGCTGCTCGGTTGGGACGGATAGTATCAGTAACACTGCCGGAGGAAATACTGACCGCTATGACTAAAGTTGCGGAACGGCGTTGGCCGCAAAAAAAGTGGACATATAACATAATTGTTGGAAGTTATGTAGAAAAACAGAAGATTGTGATTCAGTGTTTTACAGACGATCTGAGGGATGTTCCGATTTACGTCAAAGTGTGTGCAGATAATGCAAGGGTTGAGCTAGAAAATGAAACAAACTATTTGAGTGCCCCGATTCAATCGCAGTATTTCAAAAATCCAAAGTTGTGCTACTCCATACTGCAGAAGGATGGAGTTAGGTTTAATATTCAGGTGACAGAGGAGTTTTCCGGAAGCAAAGTTGAGCCGGAGATGACACAGGAGATATACCGGTTATTTCAGGAAATTGCGAAATTTCGCTGCCAAGAGACGATTGATGGAAGGCTGCTTTGTTTTTCACATGGCGACTTTGTTCCATGGAACTTGAGGCGCACGAAGGATTATTACATCATCTTCGATTGGGAGTACTGTGGAATGCGGTTCTACGGCTTTGATTTGATTCACTATTTGTGGCAAATTCATAACAAGCTGATGGGACAAGATGCGGAGAAGGCAATTCGGGAAAGCATCCAAATAGCGAAAGAATATGATGAATATCTACGCTCTTTGCCAGATGAATATATTGAAAACCAATATTTCACGGAATTAAGGATGCAATTCGGAGAAGTATTGTAAGACAGAATGGAGTAGTTATGAGTAAAAAAGGATTGATGGTTGTTTTCGAGGGGACCGATGGTAGTGGAAAAACGACCATTATAAACAATCTTCCTCGTGCCCTTGGAGGCCGATTCAGTGAGGATGAAATCGTATACTATCATTGGCGTCCCTGGTTTATAAAGAGCCCCAACAAACAATCAAATGAAAACAGGGGAAAGGTTTGTTCCAATCCTCATGGAAAGAAACCGTATAATACATTTGTATCATTGGGAAAGTTTATGTACTTTAACTTTGATTATATTTTGGGGTATTGGTTTGATGTGCGTAAACATCTGAAAGCCGGAAAACTTGTGGAATTTGACAGGTATTATTATGACTATTATCTGGACAAACAGAGATACCGTTTGAATATCCCTGATGCCGTTTTGAATCTCTTTAAACCATTGATACCAAAACCGGCAATCACGTTCCTTCTGATTGGCGATGCCGCAACGCTATATGAGCGAAAAAAAGAGGTTTCTGTAGAAGAAATTCAGAAACAAATTGATCGACTCATAGAAAATAAGGAGCGTTTTGCGAATGCTGTGATTATTGATGTAAATCAGGATGTTGATACTGTCGTTAGAACGGTAGCCGAGGAAATCATGAAACATTGATTATTAAGAGGAAAAAACGAATGAATATACTCCTATCAGCGTACGCTTGCGAACCCAATAAGGGGTCAGAGCCTGGTGTCGGGTGGAGCTGGGCGCTTTCGTATGCGAAGAAACACAATGTTTGGGTGATTACGAGAGCGAACAACCAACTGGCAATAGAGGCATATCTAAAGGATAATACCGTTGAGAATATAGAACATGTTACCTTTGTTTATGTGGATCTGCCTCGAAAATATACATGGTGGAAAAAAGGTCGCCGCGGGATGAGACTCTATTATGCACTATGGCAAAGGAAAGCGTTTAAGGCAGCTCAAAGGTTAGCAAAAGAGATTGCATTTGACTTTGTGCAGCATGTGACTTTTGTATCGTATACACAACCAACGTATCTGTATAAGTTGGGAATTCCGCTGATTTGGGGCCCTGTTTCAGGAGGTGAGAACATTCCTGAAGAAATTACCATTAAAATGAATCCAAGGGAAAGATTAACAGAATTGGTGCGCAAATGTTCGCAAGTAACTGCTTTGTGGATGCCCTCTATCAAGAATACAATGGAGAAAAGCACCTTGATTTTGGTGACGACAGAGGAAACAAAAAATCGAATCCCAAGGAAGTACGCGAACAAGACGACTGTGCTTCCTGCAATTGGAGTGGATAGGTACCCGGATAAAGATGAGATCGAAATTCGTGGTAAAGACATCAAAAAAATCGTAATGGCAGGGCGGTTGATCTATTGGAAAGCATTTGATATTGGCATCAATGCTTTTCTAAAGATTGCTGAAGAGTATGAAGACGTGGAGCTTCATGTTCTGGGAGAAGGAAATCAAAAAGAACAATTAAAGAAATTGGCAGGACGCTATTTCAACAAAAGAATCTTTTTTGATGGTACTGTTCCACACGATGAGATACTTAACTATTATCGACAATTTGACTTGTTTCTAAATACTACTTTGCGTGATTCTGGATGTATGACCATGATGGAAGCACTCAGTGTTGGCATTCCGTGCGTTGCATTGGACACGGGGGGACCCCGTGTTTTGGGGCAAGACAATGAGGCAGTTGAGTTGGTTCCGGTGAGAAGTTATGAAAACACTGTTCAATCAGTAGCGGACAAGATTAGGCACTACCTAAATGCTGAATGCGAAGTTTGTCCCAATACGATTTTAAAAACTTCTTATGATCGAAAATGCGAAATGATTTGTAATTTGTTTGGGAGAATGCATAATGAATGATAGAAAGATACCTGTCGTTTTAGCAGCAGGTGCGGATTTTATAGTACCAACATATATTTCGATATATTCAATGCTCAAAAATGCCGATCCAGATAGAATGATTGATGTATATGTTTTTTCGCCGGGAGATTATTCAAATGATGCGGTGGTGTGGCTTAAAGACCTGGAGAAAAAATTTCAAAACGCGAGAATCACAATTGTTGATATGGGGGATAAGTACAGGGATGTCAACATTAAACTTGCACATGTCAGATATCCGACATTTTATCGACTCTCTATCCCCCAAATACTGTCACAGTATGATAAATGCATCTATCTGGATTCCGATGTGGTAGTTGAAGGAAACATAGCAGAGTATTACGATATAGATATGGAAGGGTTTTGCATTGCGGGTGCGAGAGATATTGGATTTTCCGAAAAAGAGAGTATTGAGCGGATGAAACTGCTAAATATTGACAGTATGGATACGTATATCAATTCGGGATCCCTGTTGATGAATCTTAAGGAAATTCGTGCTATGCATATTGAAGATGCGTTAGAGCAGGGGGCATATAAATACTATCCGTGCGTTGATCAAGATGTGTTCAACTCGCTGTGCTTTGGAAAAGTGAAGGTTATATCGCTAAGATATAATGCTATGACACGATATACATACTATGGTAATAAGGAGTGCCGTGAAATATACGGAGAGGAGTATTATTTTGAGGCAGTCAAGCAACCGGTTGTGGTGCACTATATTGGTGGAAAGGTGAAGCCTTGGGTTAGCCGGTTCGTTCTTGCTGGAAGTCTGTGGTGGAAATACGTGAATGAGTTGAATGTAGATGAACGGAAAACATTCGTTAATCCCTTTATTACAGAGTGCAAGCCGAGTTTGCGGCTGAAGAGTGCCGTACTTGGCTCCAGTCTGCTAAAAAAGATTGGTCTTTACGATGGAATTATGAAAGTAATGAAGGAAACAGGCATATTCAAAAAAATCAAGAAAAGACTATAAGAGGATTAAAACAATGAAAGTAGTAATTCTTGCTGGTGGTTTTGGGACCCGAATTTCTGAAGAATCTGCATTTAAACCCAAGCCTATGATTGAAATTGGCGGTATGCCGATTCTGTGGCATATCATGAAAACTTATGCTGCATATGGTTATAACGAATTTGTTATTTGTGCTGGCTATAAGCAGCATGTAATCAAGGAGTGGTTTGCTGACTACTTCCTGCATACTTCTGATATCACCTTTGATTACACGAATGGCAGCAACGAAATGATTGTTCACAACAAGCATGCTGAGCCGTGGAAGGTGACGGTTGTGGATACAGGTCTGAATACACAGACGGGTGGACGTGTAAAGCGCATCCGGGAGTATATCGGTAATGAGCCGTTTATGCTTACTTATGGAGATGCGGTCGGCAATATAAACATTAAGGAACTGGTGGAGTTCCATAAAGCTCATGGTAAGATCGGCACAATGTCTATGTACAACTTCGGACAGAACAAGGGCGTTGTAGAAGTTGGCGCTAACGGTGTGATTGATGCATTCCGGGAGAAATCCGACATGGATGGTGACCTCATTAATATTGGCTTTATGGTCTTTCAGCCAGAATTGTTTGATTTGATTGAAGGCGACTCTACCGTATTTGAAAAAGGACCGCTGACCAAACTGGTTGAGCAGAAGGAATTGGTGGGGTATATCCACAAAGGTTTCTGGCAGTGTATGGATACGTTGCGGGAAAAACAGAAACTGGAACAGCTTTGGGAAGCAGGTAATGCGCCTTGGAAAGTATGGGAGGAATAATGGATACATTTGATTTGAGTTTTTATAAAGGAAAAAAAGTCTTTGTTACCGGACATACCGGTTTCAAGGGTTCCTGGCTGTGCAAGATTCTTGCAAATGCCGGGGCAGTTGTCACGGGTTATTCGTTAAATCCACCCACCAGTCCTTCCTTGTTTGAGATTGCTGGGATTGAGCAGGATGTGCATTCTGTGATTGGCGATATCCGCGATTACAAAGCATTGAAGACCGCTTTTGACGAAGCACAACCGGAAATCGTGCTGCACTTGGCAGCACAGCCCATTGTTCGTGACAGCTATAAGGATCCTGCCTATACATATGAAACAAATGTGATGGGTACGGTGAATATTTTGGAATGTATCCGAACCAGTAGCTTTGTGAAGTCCTTCTTAAATGTGACGACTGACAAAGTTTATCTGAACAAGGAATGGGCTTGGGGTTATCGGGAGAATGAAGAACTTGATGGCTATGATCCGTACTCCAATTCCAAATCTTGTTCTGAACTTGTCACACACTCTTATAAAAATAGCTTCTTTAACGATAATCATGTTGCTATTTCTACTGCTCGTGCAGGCAATGTGATCGGTGGTGGCGATTTTGCGAATGATCGCATTATTCCAGATTG
>OIXQ01001118.1_pt1 | contig 10848 bp, 7 predicted proteins | sample 1587791 | NCBI WGS metagenome assembly OIXQ01 (sample SAMN03283273) | human gut metagenome | biome: human-associated habitat; material: feces | host: Homo sapiens | place: Peru | collected 2012
GATATTGGAGCTTATGTACATGCCCAGTCCAAGTTCGCTGGAGAGGAGTATTTAACAGTTCCCAAGAAGTTTGGCATCCAGGATGGTTATGTATACCTAGAGCGTACCCCTAAGCTCACAGCGAGTTCTTTCGCTTATTACATCAAACCTTGCTCTGGAGTGTGTGCGGAGTATGTTTCATTCCTTCTTAACTCGTCATGGGCACGTCTGGATTTGGCTCAGACCCCGCCGGAGCCAGTGTCTCTGACCGTCGAAAAACTCAAGGCGATATCGCTTCCCATCATTCCAATGCCTAAACAACAGGCTTACGTGCGTCTGGAGCATGTTCTGGCCCCGCTTGTCGCAAAGGGCCAGGACCGTAATCGAGATGAGAACCTGGAATACAATGTCCTTTCGACTTTACGGGAATACCTATGCATTGAGATAATCCGTCCGGAGTATACGAAACAACACGGCCTGGAGTTTATCTCTCCCTTCATGGACATGATGGAGCTCCTGAAAGACATAGATGACGATAATCTCCCTATCGCTATTCTGAAGACCATCTTTACCACCGGGAATGTTCTGGTGGAAAACATGAAAAAGGCTCGTGTTATTTTGACTGACGATAGCAATAGTTAGCGTATGGACTGGACTCTTCATGAGATAGAACTGAAGAACTTCAAGTTCTTTTACGATTCATTCCCTTTCCCTATGGACGGGAAGCACATTTTGCTGTATGGAGAGAATGGGTCGGGGAAAAGTTCAATTGTATGGGGGCTATATACATTGATAGAGAGTCGCAGAAAGCCAATCCCAGAGGTTCAGAAGTATTTTGACCCTACGCATGATCAGCATCTTAGAAACCGGTACAGTCAGCCAAGAGATGACTCATACGTTAAAGTTACATTTGAATCGGCTATCCCTGGAAACCTTCCCAAACAATATGAGGTGTCCGCTACAAACATAACGACACAAGCCACAGGGGATAACTTCATCAAGCTTACCACTGCCGCTTTTGATATGTTCAACTATCGGATGCTTGCAGAATGGATTTATCAGAAGAATAGTAGAAATATAGATTTGTTCCCTGGGTTTGAGAAGGATATCTTCCGTTATCTCTACTTTAACAATGCCTATCCTCGCATTGATGGGACTCGCCTTCCTGCACCAGATGGCAGAACAGCGGAAGAGTGGTGGACATATATTACCTCGGTTAGACTTGAGGAAACAAAACGGCACCAGGTTAAGAGAGGGACACGTGAGTATCAGCGTTTCCTATCACTGTTGAGTTCATTTAAAACAGAGATGGATACAGTGTTGGGACAAGTTGAGCATAGTGCAAATGATATGCTTCATAACGACCTGGAACTGCCATCCATTGATATAGCGTTGGACATGACACCAGTCTTGTTCAACATTGTGAAACCTGGTTATACACGGTCAAGAGATGGGAAAGTCCATAAACCCTCTATTAGTGTTAAAGCTCACGTTACAGACCCTAATATCCCTGGTTGGTCAACGGATGTCCTTCACCTCGCCACTTTCTTCAATGAATCAAAGCTAACCTGCATAGGTATCGCTATTCGTCTCGCCATTTCGGATTATAAACTGATGACTGGTGCTAATGTTGCTCCGGTTCTTTGTATTGATGATCTTCTGCTCAGTTTAGATATGAGTTCCCGTATCCCGATAATAAAGCTGTTACTGAAGAAAGCCCAGAATCGCCAACTGATAATCTTTACTCATGACCGAGCTTTTTTCGAAACAATGCAGATGATGATCCGGCAGAGACGGCAGGAAGGAGAATGGAACTTCTATGAAATGTTGGAACGGAAGACAAATGTCCCTGGCGCTGTCCCGGCTCCTATGTTCTTTAAAGAGTCAAAGTCCTATCGGGAGAAAGTGGAATATTACTTTGAACACGGAGACTACCCAGCAGCGGTCAATTATCTACGGAAGTATTGTGAAGAACAGTTAAAAAGACTTCTGCCAAAGAACCTTCAGTTTGTTCCCAAATCCAGTGGGGAAGTCTCGTTTGCAGATCTAAGTGGAATGATAGACAAATTGGAGTCAAAATTCTGTGACTTGTATGAACTTCTGCCCACAGATGTCCCCGTATTATCAGTCTATCGGAAACGCCTGATGAACCCGCTTTCCCACGATGATGCTCATACTCCAGTATACAAGGCAGAAATCCAGGACGCACTCGGCGAGATAGATATAATTAGAGACATTGCAGATACTAAAAAGACAATATGCACAGGAAGCGGTTCGGCTGATGATGACTTTCAAATGCTTGTTGTCAACGGTGTCAACTCTGAAGTAATAGAATTCTCTGTTCTTGAAGAGTGGACCTCAATAGAAGTCCTAGGCATAAAAAGATACAAGGATGTAAGAATCAAAGTCACATCTTCAACATCCCTTCGTTGCCTCATACAAGACTACGAAAGCCTTCGCACCGTCTTCAAAACCATCTGTGTATCCCTCGGCCTTACCTCTCCACCCGCCGTCCGTACGCGCTCACTTTTCCGCATGGCCTAAACCGACAGCCTGATTATCTTTGGCTCCAAATCAAAAACGGAGTCAGAAATGAATGAGAATCCAACAATCAACTACGCATTTGCGTTGAAGAACTACAGCCAGAACGGCAAAGGCCGTTCGATGAAGAAATTCTGTGAGGACGAGGGTTATGACTACGACAAGTTCCTTAGATATTCCAGGCGCGGCCAGAAAGAGTGCAGTGTCCTCAAGGAGGCTGACGAGCGTCAGCGTGAGTCCGGAGGGTTCATCCCTCTTGTGGTGGACGGATCTCCGGAGCGAGGCCTCGGTGTCGCCGAGGTGCGCGTCCGATTCACGAACGGGATGGAGCTCACGCAGGGCGAGGGCGACATCGACGAGCTTCTGGGGATGGTCAGGAAGATGCTCGCGTAGCGCCATGGTGACGATGTCAAGCGAGTACTCGATCTACCTGTACAGGGACAGGGTGGATCTGCGGAAAGGGATAACCGGCCTCAGCGGGATCGTCCGCGACGAGATGGGGATGAACCCTTACGCGGCGAGGAGCATCTATGTGTTCAGCGGGAGGAACCCGAGGATAAAGAAAGTTCTTGTGAGGGAACACAACCGCTACGAACTGACTCAAATCCGCCTTGACAACGGAAAATTTTTCTCGCCCGTGATGGACGACAGCCGTCGTTTTGGCAAAATAAGCTGGTCGGACTTGGTTATGCTGACAGAGGCCTCCGTATGCGGCAACGTGAGGGTGAAATACATTGACCGAGCGACGGTAAATCTTTGTCAATCAACAAAATAAGTTGCGATTTCTCTTGCGAAAGTCGAAGAAAATGGCTAACTTAGAGGAAGATATGAACGTAGAGGCACAACTCCAGGTGGCATACTCGACGAACGCCGAGCTGCGTGATCAGATAGATGTCCTGAACAGGACGATCTGGTCGCTGGAGGAGCGCCTGCGCATATCGGACGAGAGCCGGGAGGATCTGAAGAGGTTCTATGAGAACCAGATGGACGCACTGCGTGCTGATCAGCAGAAATTGATAGACGCGGCAGTGGCTCAGATAACCAAATCCTTCGAGGAGCAGATATCGAAGCTCATTGCGGAGCGCGACGCCGCGCTGCTGTCGGCGAGGCGTTGGCGCGGGAAGAAGTACGGACGTGGCTCAGAACGCAATGCCGGCCGTAAGGATGACGGGAACAGTGACGCGGGCGAGAACCGCGAGTCGGAGAAGGCCGACTTCGTGAGTCCTGAGGACCAGGCAAGGAAGGACGCCGGGAAGACCTCGGCGACGACCTCCGACGGGGAGACGGTGGATGTGGCGAGGGAGGTGGCGAGGCTCAAGAGACGTCATCCCGGAGCGGAAGTCCGCGCCGAGCGGGTGGACTACGGCAAGGTCTGCAGATACATGTCCGACGAGAATGTGTTCATGCATCCCCTTGAGGAGTACTTTGTCCTGGGTGAGGGCGAACGCTTCCGCACCACGAAAGACGGCGAGGTCGAGAAGAGCTACTACCGCATAATCATCCGCTACCCGGAGCGTTACGAGCAGCACATCTACGAGGCGGCGCATGTCCGCGGCAAGGACAGGGACGAGTACAAGACGACTGACGTCCTTGAAGAGATGCGCCGTCCCATAAAGACCTGCATCTTCGGCGCGGAGACCCTGTCCTACATCCTATGCGAGAAATATGTGTACCACACACCGTTCCGCCAGATAGTGAGGAAGCTGCGTCATCGCGGCCTGGACATCCCGAAGGGAGTCCTGGAGGCCAATGTCCACAAGGCGATAGACTGGATGTCGGATAGGCTCCGCGGGGTGTGGATGTCCCAAGTGCGCAAGTCATGGATATGGATGGTGGACGAGACCCGCACCCTTGTGGGCTGCGCGGACGAGGAGACAAATGAGCGGAGATACAAGAACAAGTACATGTGGGGGATCCGCGCGAACAGCGTGAACCTCGCGTGGTTCATCTATGAGAACGGCAGCCGCGGAGCGGAGGCGATCCGCCCGTTCCTTGACGGGTTCCTCGGGTTCTATACGACCGACGGCTACGCCGTGTACAAGATCTTTGACAGCAAGTCTTCAGCGGATGATGGCAGGAAAGGCCGCCGCTCGGCCTGTCTGGTGCATATCCGCCGCGGCTTTGTCGACGCGATACCGGAGAACAGGGCGGAGGCCATGTGGTTCATAGACGAGTTCGGGAAGATGTTCTCGGTCGAGCATCACTGCATGACGCATGGCCTGACGGGCGCGGCGAGACTGGTCGAGCGCCTGAAGAAAGGGAACACCGCCGACATCATGGCCAGGATAGAGGAGCGGCTGGAGGTGTTCCGACGATCGGACTACGCCGGCTGCGGGGAGATGCTGACAAAGGCGTTGAAATATGCGGTCGGCGAATGGCCGGCGATGAAACGGGTTCTTGAATGCGGAGACGTGGAGCTCTCGAACAACCTGAGCGAGCAGATGATGCGGAGCATCAAGATGAACCTGAAGAACGCAGGGAACATCGGCAGTGAAGAATCGGCCAGGCACAACGCGTTCATGTTCTCGGTCATCGAGAGCTGCCGGATGTGCGGCCGCTCGGTCGAGAGATACCTGGCCGGTCTCCTGGAACGGCTCAAGGTGTCGAAAGACGGCGACGACATGACCGGATGCCTGCCTTGCTTCATGCCAGCCTGAAGAAAAAAATCAAAAAAAATGAATATAAAGCACAGGCCGAAATCACTGAGGCTCAGTGGTCTTACGGACATGTGCGGAAAAGTGAGCGTGTACCATTCTTTTCAGATTATCAAGTAATATCGTAGACTTTTTTCATCAAGACTCTTCCTTCCAACCATTCCACGAACTCCAGTTCTCTCTTGAAGTCCTCGATAAAAGTTCGATAATCTCCCACGATTCCGCATAAGGGGACAACATCATCCGAGGCTGTCCTTTTTTCATTCCCATAACCCACCGAAAATCCATCCAATAAATCAAAACCTAAATGAAAAAATCAAGAATCCATAAGAAACTAAAAATGAATATATTCGTAATTCCTGCTAGTCAAAAATGACTGGCAGAATCCTGTATATCGCTATGAATCAAGGAGTGGTGTTTCACTTGCTGACATTCAAGCTATTACGGATCAGTGCTAAAGCCGCTCTTGAAAAAAGGGCTAGACATTGTTGTTTTCAATGGATCTACTTACATATTCATTAGGGAGACGTTTCAGGCGAGTGGGAGATAATATATTGTTAATGAGAGATATAGAGGTTTATCTTCAGCGGGAATACGCTAAAGGCGGATACCGAATCAACTGACTTACAAGTAATTATAAAGCACGTCATTTTCTCGTTGCAATTCTACCGAGGGGAATTTCACGACAACTCTTGCCAAAACTTGTATGGCGACAAAATCAAACTAAGTCAAAGCCCTTGCCTCCCAACCGGACAAACTAATGTAAAAGCTGATGGGATGAACTTCTATGGCAAAGCCTTTGAATATGCCCTTGCCACCTAACCGGGCAAACTAACGCAAAAGCTCCCACCCGAGCAGACTGGCGGGAAGTTTAGCATTGTCACACCTATATACAACAAGGGAGCACACGCATTCAACAAGGAAAGCAGACGCAACAGTGTAGTGCGGCTACGCGAAGAGGCGGAGGTTGTCGAAGGTGGGGGCAAGGGAGCCGGACTCGATGCGGTGGATGATCTCCACGACCTTGTCGTTCATCGGGGTGGGGCAACCGACTTTGCGGCCGTAGGCGCTGACGGCACCGTTGATGGAATCGACCTCGGTTTTCTTGCCGCGCTCAAGATCCTGAAGCATACTGGCTTTCAGACGGGCGTGCTTGCGGATGGCTATCGGGATAATCATAAAGGAGATGAACTTCTTCACGGGATTGCTGTAATCCAGAAGCTTGACTACATCCTTTCCTTGGATCGGCTCGATGGTTATGCCGCCCTTACGGCAGACATCAATGCATTCCTTGATCAAGGCCTGCACGACCTTCCTTGAGGAACGGTCCGAGGCGGCCTCTCCGAAAGTGCAGCCCAGGACAGCGCTCATTCCGGAGAACGCGGCGTTGATCAGGAGCTTGCTCCAGCGGGTTCCGAGGAAATTCTCCTCTACCTCGACCGGGCCCATCTTCTCAAGGAGGGCCTTGACCTCGGCGAAATGCTTGTTGACATTCTCGGAAACCGCGCCCAACGAAAAAGTGAGGCTGTCCGGCGAACTGGTCAACTCACAGACTCCCGGGCCAAGCATCGTGGCTCCCCAGGCGACAGTGCAGCCAAGCACACGGGACGGACCGACGATCTCGGAAATCAGCAGCTCCGGCAACCCGTTCTGGAGAGTGACGATCACACCATCCTCAGCAAGGAAGCCTTTGAGCATATTCACGACCTCGGCATTATGCAACTGCTTGGTCATAAGGAATATGACATCATATTCACCAGTCATTTCCTCGTCTGTCAGGGCGGTCACCGGCTGAGTGAAATTCACGGTGCCTACCACTCTCGCACCTTCGGCACGCAAGGCGGCGACGTGAGCCTTGTTATGGTTGATGAGGTCAATCTGACCTCCGTTCTTCGTAATATACGCGCCCAGAATGGTTCCCAACGAACCGGCGCCATAGATGGCACTTCTCATATTCCTTGAATATTCAAATTCCGCAAGCAGGCAATCACTTGCCGAATACAATCCGTTCGAGGGTGATTGCCCACCCTTGTCAATGAATATCTCCGCGGCAAAAATAGTGATTCCCTTCCGGATGTCAAAGCCGTTCAGCAGAAATCAGCGCAGCCAAATTGGATTTCTGATCAGTAAGGGTTAACTTTGCATTGGGGAAATATTCCCGGAAAACAAATAAGTTTGAAATGTTCTTTGAGGTGAACAAATTTTCAAACTAACGAGTCAAAACAGCTTCTAAAAAACATTAGAATAATGAACAGAATTGTAAGAATCATCGCGGCTTCGACGCTGACATTCGGACTCTTGCTCTGCGGAACTTTCGCTTTCGCGCAGAAGAGCCCAGCGTTCGAGGCTAAGTTCAAGATCGCGGAAGGCGCTGACCTTCGCATCCTTGACGACAACATCTGGGACTACAGCAAGGACACCATTCCTCCGAAATGGAAGGAAATCGGAGAGGATCCGCGTGACTGCAACAGGGCCCCGCAATTTGCCAGGCTCGTAAACGACTACCTTCCTGATGTCTTCGCGCTTCAGGAATATTCCAGCCATATGCACAAGGAATTCTACCCTCTGGTGCAGAAAGACGGCTATGTCATCGCCTGGGAATCGAAGAAGGACTGGAACAACACTCCGATCTTCTACAACAGCAAGACGCTTGAGCCTCTGTACGTCAACTACAACAAGTACACTCCCGAGCAGTGGTGCAACCACGGATCCAAGTCCTTCACCTCGGCTGTGCTGAAAAGGAAGGCCGACGGGAAGATATTCGCGATAATCGGCACCCACCTTTGGTGGAAGAGCGAAAAGTCCAAGCCGGGCAGCACGATGGCGAGAGCCTCACAGCTCCGTCTGGTGATGGCGGAGACCGACATCATAAGAGCCAAATACGGGGATATTCCTGTTTTTGTGATGGGGGATATGAACTGCGAGGAGGACACCGTTCCGATCCAGCAGCTTATCCAGGGCGGTTATGTGCCTTGCTACAAGGCCGCTACCGTCTATGGCGACAACCACAACGGACATCACATATGCAGCCCTGGGGACGGATATTCGGTCGAGAGCCGCAGACGTGGACCTGACCGCGCCACTGGAGCGATCGATCACTGCCTGATCTTCGACCCGAGCGGAAAGGCCGAGGTCAAGGTCTTCGACTGCATTATGGAGAAATACACCATCAAACTCACGGATCATTACCCGAATCTTATTGATGTGAGATTATAACCGTTTCGGTGGGATATTATTCAACAGCTTACATTGCCCGGAATCTGAATACCGGACGCTGATGTAGGCTGTGATTGTGTATTTTCATTTGCCGCTGCGGAATAGATTTCGTACCTTTGTTATCCGTTATGAAGTACGGATTCGACAACGAAAAGTATCTGCGGATACAATCAGAACACATCAAGGAACGCATTGCCAAGTTCGGAGACAAACTCTATCTTGAGCTTGGAGGCAAATTGTTTGACGACTACCACGCCAGCAGGGTCCTGCCGGGATTCCAGCCGGACAGCAAGCTGAGGATGCTCCAGCAGCTCAGCGACTGCGCGGAGATCGTCATTGTCATCAGTGCCAACGACATCGAGAAGAACAAGATGCGCGCCGACTACGGCATCACCTACGACATGGATGTACTGCGTCTGCGAACGGAATTCCAGAACAGGGGCTTCCTTGTCAGCAGCGTGGTGATCACCCATTTCAACGGTCAGGCCAGCGCCAAAGCTTACAAGGCCAAGCTCAAGAAGATGGGCATCAAGGCCTACTACCACTACACCATCGAGGGTTACCCGAACAACGTGGCGCTGATCGATTCCGAGGAGGGTTACGGGAAGAACGACTACGTGCAGACCACACGTCCGCTCGTCATCGTGACGGCTCCGGGGCCGGGTAGCGGCAAGATGGCCGTGTGCCTTAGCCAACTCTACCACGAGCACAAGAAGGGAGTGGCGGCGGGCTACGCCAAATTCGAGACGTTCCCTGTCTGGAACCTTCCTTTGAAGCACCCGGTCAACATCGCCTACGAGGCCGCCACCGCTGACCTCAATGATGTGAATATGATCGATCCCTTCCATCTTGAGGCGTATGGGGAGACAACAGTTAATTACAACAGAGATGTGGAGATATATCCTGTACTTGCTGCAATGTTTGAGGCTATATACGGTTCATGTCCGTATGCGTCACCTACAGATATGGGTGTAAATATGGCAGGGAACTGTATCGTTGATGACGAGGCGTGCCAGGAGGCTTCAAGACAGGAGATCATCAGAAGATATTATCAGTCGTTGAACAGAATGGTCCTTGATGAGGCAACAAAGGATGAGGTATATAAGCAGGAGCTTCTTATGAAGCAGGCTAAGATCACTGTGAATGACAGAAAGGTTGTGCCTGTTGCCATGGCTCTGGCTGAGGAGACCGGTGCAGCGGCAGCGGCTCTTGAGCTTGAGGACGGCAGGATAATCACCGGCTCAACAAGTGACCTGCTTGGACCTGCGTCAGCCGTACTGCTTAACGCCATAAAGGTTCTCGGAGATATAGACAAGAGTATACATCTTATTTCCAGAAATTATATTGAACCGATACAGCGTCTTAAGACAAACTATCTTGGAAGCAAAAATCCAAGACTTCATACAGATGAGGTGCTTATTGCCCTTTCAATGTGTGCCGTATCAGATCCAAATGCAAAGCTTGCCCTTGAACAGCTTCCGAAGCTTGCAGGCTGCCAGCTTCATACGACAGCAATGCTTTCATCTGTTGATATGAACACCTTCAACAAGCTGGGTATACAGTTCACAAATGAAGCCGTGTACGAGAAGCGTGACGAGTAGATCGGACTTGGAATGATCATCATAAAAAAGAGATATATCAGAATATAAAAAAGACCATGGAGTGGATAGTATCCGTAATATGTATCGGGAATTTTGTATACATATCGGAAAGAAATCTGTTTCATGGTCTTTTAAATTTTCTCTTGTTAAAATCCCCATAAAAGTTTATACTATAATTTAGTGCAATTTAAAGCGTTGAAGTGACGTAACTACAAAGCAGAAAATCATTTGCAGAATGAAGAGGATAAACACCTGACATGATAAAAATATGCTCAGATGTCTGGGATGATCTTTCAAAGAAATTGGATAATTGATACTATGCGGGATTAACCGTTCAATAAAGAAATAAAGAGAAGGAGTTTTAGAAATGCCGATCACACAATATTTAGAGAGAAATGCCAGGGAGTATGGGGACGATGTTGCCCTGGTAGAGATAAATCCTGATGTTCAGGAAACAAGAAGGGTAACATGGAGAGAGTATGAGCTTATTGAGTCAAACCCAACTTGCTGTTACAGAAGAGAGATCACATGGAGCGTCTTTAATGAGAAGGCCAACAGATTTGCAAATTTACTGGTTGCAAGGGGCATACAGAAGGGGGACAAGGTAGGAATACTTATGATGAACTCCCTTGAGTGGCTTCCGATATACTTCGGTATACTTAAGACAGGAGCACTGGCAGTGCCGTTTAACTTCAGATATGACGCAGAGGAGATAAAGTATTGCGTAGAACTTGCTGACGTTGATGTTCTGGTATTCGGACCGGAATTTATAGGTCGTATAGAGACAGTTGTGGATGAGATCGCAGAGAAGAGGATATTGTTCTATGTGGGTGGAAACTGTCCTACATTTGCAGAGG
>OIXQ01001120.1_pt1 | contig 10842 bp, 9 predicted proteins | sample 1587791 | NCBI WGS metagenome assembly OIXQ01 (sample SAMN03283273) | human gut metagenome | biome: human-associated habitat; material: feces | host: Homo sapiens | place: Peru | collected 2012
CCAACGACCCCGAGATTACAAATCACGTGCTCTGGCCAACTGAGCTAAAGAGGCATTCGATTTATTTCTGCATTGTTTTTCTCTCAAATGCGATGCAAAGGTAGCGATTTATTTCTAACTTGCAATAGTTTTATTCACATTTTTACAAATTATTTTATCGCATTGTCGCCAACCTTTTGTGAATTAATGCATTTGGAAGTGGATAAATTCAGGAAGAGGACACGCCCCGAATCTCTATCAGTCGTGGCGTGCCCTCTTTTCATGTCTTGTGCCCGTTCAGTCCGGCATCAATTCACTTTCCATTCTATCACGCCCCCGGATTCCCCTTTCTGCAATTGGGCTGAAATTTTCAAAGCTGTCGTCTTGACTGGCTTGAAGTCCACACTGTTGTAGCGGTCTTTTGCCACGCCGTAATGGTCGGTCGTTTCCACCTCCTTCCATTGTTCTCCATCCTTGTAATATAATTTCCAGCTCTCCGGTACACGGAAGTTGCCATCGTAATGGTCATAGTCCAACCAATAGACCTGCACGTTGTGTACTTCTGTCAGCTCATCGAACTTATATGAGATTGTTTCCATCGTCCCCGTCTTTAACCACCAGTAGTGGTATGGCTTGGAGACATCCGAAGAGCTCTTAGGCTCCCATTGGTCGTTCACTCCGAAAGTTTCCTCCTCTATTGATGCCGACTCAGGGGCATCCTTTTGTATCGGAGCTTGGATAGTCACGCTATGAGCACGGCTGGCGATGGTCGGTGTCGGAGTCGGGCGGGTGTACACGGGTGATTGCGGAATCCAAATTGCCATGTTGTCCCTTCCACGGTTGTTCCAGGTGGAATATGGAATCGCCTTGAAGGTCGTCTCTTTGATATCCCCGTTCAACATCACCGCTTTTGCCTTTCCGGTCAGCGTCACCACTCCGCCCAAAAGGTCAGCGTCATATTCAGCCTTTATCGGTGTGTTTTCTTGGATATATTTGTCGAACACGCTCTTGTCCGGTTGGTCTTGACCTTCCAGACAGAAGATGACCGGTCCCCGTTCGTAAGCCAGTTTGCCCCGGTCGTCCACCGCATTGTCATTGGCGCGGATTGTCCTCACCTCCATCGGCAAGTTCAATTCAACCTTGTCCCCCTTCTTCCATTTACGATGGATATTGAGGTATCCCTTATCCAAAGAAGCAGTTTCGACTGTTTCCCCGTTCACTTTGACCGTATATGGCTTGGCAGGGATGGTGTAAGTATATAAATCTGTCGGGACAGGTCTCTCCTGCACCCATTCCGGGATACGCAGCTTGAGGGTGAACTCCTTACTTCCTTTCGGATTGACAATCAAAGACACATTCCCGTCCCACGGGTAATCCGTCGCCTGCTCAATGGAGACGTTGTTGCCATCCGCATGGATATCCGCCTTGCCCTGGATATACAAATTCACATAAATATCCTTCCCTTGGGATGCATACATGTAATTAGGGACGGAAGCCATGAAGCGGGTGATATTGCCCGGGCAACAGGCGCATCCGAACCATGCCTCGCGGTTATGCTGCCCCATCGACTCCAACGGATTGTCATAAAAGAAGCGGTCGCCGCTCAGCGATACTCCTGAAATCACACCGTTATACAAAGCTCGTTCATAGACATCGGCATATTTGGCATCCCCCGAATAGAGGAACATGCGGTAGTTCCAATAGACATTGGCTATCGCCGCACACGTCTCGCAATAGGCAGTCATGTTGTTCAGTTCGTAGTTCGGTCCGAACCCCTCCCCTTGCGGACGGGAACCGATACCACCAGTGACGAACAACTTCTTGGATGCCATGTTCTCCCAAATACGCGCCAAAGCCTCTTGGTAAGCGGCATCATGCGTCAATGAAGCGACATCCGCAACGCCTGAAAAGAGGTAACCGGCACGCACAGCATGGCCGACAATCTCGTCCTGTTGCAAAATGGGCATGTGGTCTTGTGAATATTCGCTCGGCTTATGCCCGTCCGTGCAACGCCCCGTCTCTTCCACGAAATAACGGGCTGTCTGTAAATATTTCTCATCGCCAGTCACATTATACAGCTTGCAAAGAGCCATTTCAATGATGGGATGTCCGGACGGACGATGGATTTGCCCTTCATTGGGACCAAATGTCTTGCACACCAAATCGGCATTCTTGATAGCCACATTCAACAACGAGCGTTTGCCAGTCGCTTTATAGTGGGCGACCGCAGCCTCGTAGAGGTGCCCGCTGTTATACAACTCATGGCTGTTGATTTTCTCCCATCGATGTGTTCCCCACCATCCGGACAAGCGGGTGCATTGGTTGGTGACGCAAGTGGTCAAATAGCCATCCGGCTCTTGCGCCTTGGAAATGATATGAATCACGCTGTCAAGGTAATGATCCAGTTTTTTATCATAATGCGAAGCCAATGAATAGCTTGCACCTTCGATGACTTTGTAAGGGTCTGTGTCGTCAAAAGAGAAATCACCTTTGTGTTCCCCTTTTATCAATCCACCGGCAAGGGCGAAATTATCGAATCTACCATTGATTTCGCATTGATGGAAAGCGGACGGGATAGAGACGGTGCGGTTGACTTCGATTCTCGGAGCCCAAAAATTGTCACTCAAATGCACTTGGGTAAAAGGCACTTCTTTTATTGGATTGCCGCCCTTTGGGCCATCCGCTGCAAAAGCCACTGCTGGAAGTCCCATGGAGACAACCCCGAATAAGATAACTTTTAGTTTCATACGCATATTCGTTTATTACCGTTCTTAAAAAAATTCTAAGCAATATCGTTTTTCTGCGCAAATAAACAAAAAAAACATCAAATATCGAACAAAACGTTTATTTTTTCTTACCCGCACTTACTTTTCATAAAATTCTACCGGCAAACCGTCCGGGTCGCTGAAGAAAACGAACCGCTTGCCCGTATATTCGTCAGTGCGCATCGGTTCGTGCGCAACTGCTTTGCTTTCAAGTTCACTTATTGCCGCCGCAACATCATCCACCTCAAAGGCAAGATGCCGCAATCCTGCCGCTTCGGGATAGGAAATCCGTTTAGGAGGGTTGGGAAAGGAAAACAATTCAACGACATACATGTCGCCAAGCCAGCAATCAGCTTTCCACGAATCACGTTCCTTGCGATAGTTTTCACTCTTGATTGTCAATCCGAGTACTTGGGTGTAAAATTGTTTCGACCGCTCATAGTCGGAGCAAATCACTGCCACATGATGAATGCGATTTAACTTCATATTTTTTCGTCAATTACCGTTTTTGAAAATTTATTTAAGCAATTTCATCTCCTTGCGCTGCTTATAGTCGTGAGGACTTCCATAGCTTGTTTTGTTAAAATTATTTTTTGTTTGCCAACCGAAATACGTCACCTGTTTTCCCATCCACCTCTGCAAAGGTACTGAATCGTTTCAGCGAATGCAAGTTTATCGGCATTTAATTTCTATTATTAACATTTGTTTACTTAACAGCTTTTTGTTAAATTTTTTCTCTTTTCTCTCGCACATGCGCAATAGAGAGAGAAAATTATTCTATTCTATTCTATTCTATTCTTTATAGCGCTTTTTTTTCATATTTTTTCGAGTTTAAGTGTGTTTTTTTTCGTTTTTGCATCAAAATTTCATACATCATCGAGGTCAACTCATGTTTTTGTCAACATTTTACGCATTCATCAAATTTGCAAAAATGGTATAAACAATTAAATTTCAATTCATTAACGCCATTTCGAAAAACTATGATTGTTCTATTTTTTAGATAATTGTCCGATTTTTATTATCATGGTCATTTTTTGCCCCTTTTCCATCTATTTTACCATCAAAAAAACACGTCAAAAACGTCCAATGTTTTTCTGAAAACGTCCGATGAATTTTCAAAAATATCCGATGTTTTTCCCCAAACAACGGTTGTTTTGAAAGAGAAAAACAACCCGGTTCCAGGATTAATATGTGAATATATGCAAATACACATAAATACTATTAACTATTTTTATCCGCATTGTTGGCAGAAGCGGCTGGATTTTTCCGGCAATTAGGGCATATTCCTTTTATCACAACCTCACATTCTTCCACTTTATATGCATCAGGCAAGTCGTAATGATAGGCAGGGACATCCTCCAAACAGGTGACCGTATGGCACACCTTGCAATAGAAATGAGCATGGTGGCACTCTTCTCCTTTGTTGTTAATGGCATATTCAACCACCGTTTTATCAACTACGACACGATGCACTATTCCCGCCCCTACAAGAGTCTGCATGGTCCGATAAAAAGTAATGCGATCGTACAATTCTCCCATTTCCTCCTTGATTTCCTCTTCCGTGAGGGGTCTCATCCTCTTTTGCAGTGCATCAATGATAGCGATGCGCTGAATGCTTTTCTTCAAATTCTTCTTTTTCAATATGTCTACAGCATCCATCTTTTATCTATTAGAATCGCATAGCAAATGTAGTCCAAAATTATTTTATATGAAAATTTAACAGGAAATAATATGCAACATTGTTTCATATTATCGAGATATGATTATTTTTGCAGCAGGATATAATGATGAAAAGAAAACGGAAAAATAGAATTATCATCGCATGGGTTCTGTTGATGACCTTGATGCCGATAAGTATCGTGAAGGCGACGCACCATCACGATATTGAAGAGGTTGTATCTTCTCAATCGACGGATCCAGGGCAAAAAAACAGCGGGAACGACTACGACTCCTGCCCTATTTGCCATTTCCTTTTATCGCCTTTCATCGAATCCCAATCATTCCATTTTTTCTATTCCGCACAACTTATCTTTGTCTTTATTGCGCAACCTTGTCCCGGGAAGAAAAAGACATCTTTGTTGTCGGCAACCTTGCGGGCTCCTCCCTCACTCTCACTTTCCTAAATTCCCTGGCGGCGTGTCACGTTTGCAAATTGCTGCGGTGCTTTTGGAATTTGACACCAAACTTTTACATCCGTAAAATCCTGACGGTCTCATTCTCTGCATCCAACTGTTTGCCTGCTCCGACACACCTTCGAATGAATGCATCAAAACAACTGTTTTGAGACAACTTTTCGACATTCTCATTCAATAATAAGATGAAAAAGATTGCCGCTTTTGCGCTTTTTCTTTTCATCCTTCACCACTATTTGCTTAAGGAACTTGGCTTTTAGGTTGTTTGCATGAGATAGAGAGGTTGACTAAATCTAAAACAGTTTCTTATAAAACAACAATATTAAACAAAAAAAACAGTATGAAGACAAAAACAAAATTTGCACTTCTCGTGCTTTATGTAATGCTTTTGCCTTTCCTGGCACAAGCCAACGTTATCCAACAAGCAAGAACAGATGCCAACATTTACGGGCACGTGATAGACAAACAAAATGGAGAGCATCTCCCCTACATTTCCATATTTGTAAAAGGAACAATGATCGGCACTACGACTGACGCATCGGGGCACTATTTCTTGAAGAACTTACCAATTGGCACACTTTCGATTGAAGTAAAGTCAATAGGATACCGGACTGTCCAAAAAGAGATAGAAGTAAAAGCAAACTCCACGTATGAATTGAATTTCGAGTTGGAGCATGACGACGTGGCACTCGATGAAGTGGTCGTATCCGCCAACCGTAATGAAACCCAGCGGAAGCTCGCTCCCAATTTGGTCAATGTCATCAACTCAAAATTATTCGAGACCACGCAGTCCGTCTGCCTTGCCCAAGGGTTGAACTTCCAACCGGGAGTCAGGACGGAGGACAATTGTCAAAATTGCGGTTTCACCCAAGTGCGCATCAATGGATTGGACGGCCACTATTCGCAAATATTAATAAACTCCCGACCTGTGTTTTCGGCATTGAACGGGGTCTATGGACTTGAACAGATTCCGGTCAACATGATAGACCGCGTGGAAGTGGTGCGTGGCGGAGGTTCTGCCCTGTTCGGAGCTTCAGCCATTGGAGGAACAATCAACATCATCACCAAAGAGCCCACACGCAATTCGGCAGAAGTCGGGCACTCTTTCATGTCCATCGGAGGGAAAAACTCATTCGACAATGCGACTTCGGCAAATGTTTCATTGGTGACAGACGACAACAAAGCCGGATTCTATGCATACGGGCAAAACAGATACAGGCAAGCATTTGACTATGACGGGGATGGATATAGCGAATTGCCGGTAATCCATAACCAAACGATCGGTGTAAACTCTTTCTTGAGATTAAGTCCTTACTCAAAACTGACAGCCCAATACCACGGCATTCAAGAGTTCAGACGCGGCGGCAATATGCTTGACCGTGTGGCACACGAAGCAAACATAGCCGAACAAGTCGAGCACAATATCCAAGGCGGAGGCGTGAGCTTCGATTATATCTCGCCAAACGAGAAAAACCGCCTCAATACTTACTTCTCATTCCAAACGACGGCACGTAAGAGCTATTACGGAGGAATCGGCGAAGGTTCGCCCGAAGACAAGGAGGCAGCCCAAAAAGCATACGGCACGACACACGATTTTACGCATGTCTTGGGAGCACAATATATCCACTCGTTCGAGAAGCTGCTGTTCATGCCGTCCGATTTGACATTGGGTGCTGAATACAATTATGACGGGCTGAAAGATATCATTGTTGGCTACGACCGCAATTTCCGTCAGAAAGTACGCATAGGAAGCGTTTTCTTCCAAAATGAATGGAAAAACAAGCGTTGGAGTTTTCTTGCCGGCGGAAGGCTTGACAAACACAACCTGGTAAGCCATGTCATATTCAGCCCCCGCTTAAACTTGCGCTTTAATCCGACAGAAGACATCAACCTGCGAATAAGTTATGCCGGAGGTTTCCGTGCCCCGCAAGCCTTTGACGAAGATTTGCACATCGGTCTTGCCGGAGGTGAACGTTTGGTCACTAAACTTGCTGATAATTTGAAAGAAGAGCGTTCAAATAGCTTAAGCCTCTCTGCAGACTTCTACCATAAGTTCGGCAATGTGCAGACGAACCTGCTCGTAGAAGGTTTTTATACCGATTTGAACGATGTGTTCGCACTCAAGCAACTTGACCAGCCGGATTCACAGGGTAACATTGTACAGGAGCGTTACAATGCTTACGGAGCAAAAGTGTTGGGAGTTAACATTGAAGGCAAAGCGATGTTCACGAAATGGTTTTCCCTCCAGGCTGGTGTGACTCTCCAGCAAAGCAAATACGATGAAGCCATCGGATGGAATGATGAAGTGCCGCAACAGAAGTACCGCAAGATGATGCGCACTCCGGACACCTATGGATATTTCACAGCAACCTTCACACCTCTGAAGCGTTTCACCACTTCATTGACAGGGAATTATACAGGAAGCATGCTCATCGGGCACAATGCGGGTTCGGGTGTGGAAAAACCTGTTGCGGTAAACACTCCTGACTTTTTCGCCATGAACTTGAAGGTCGCATACGATATTCCAATTTATAAAAGCCTTACGTTGCAAGTCAATAGCGGAATACAAAATATCACCAATGCTTATCAAAAGGATTTTGACAAAGGATGGAACCGTGACTCAAATTATATTTATGGGCCATCACTCCCAAGGAGCTTTTTCATGGGAGCCAAAGTGATTTATTAATAGCCAATCAACGGACGGTTGACCTTAAAACGATGACGGGGCTGTGTCAAAGCGATTGTTTTGATGCAGCCCTTTAAGGTGCGTCACGATTAGTAAAATGCCAGATGCCGAGCCCAGATTCCGAAAGCGGCTCAGCAGTTTGCAATCATGGCACACCGCAATATAAAAAAGCCTTGTCCCGCTTGATACAGGACAAGGCTTTATTTCAGTTGTACTACCAAGATTCGAACTTGGACAAACAGGACCAGAATCTGTTGTGCTACCATTACACCATAGTACAATGTCGATTAATAACAGTTGTTATCTCTCATTTGCGGTTGCAAAGGTAATGACTTTTCTCGAACAACCAAACTTTTTCCCTACTATTTTTATGCAATATTTCCAAGGCGGGCAACCCTTCCGCCAAAAACGAATTGATTATCAAAAACTTTTTGCAAAGCGAAAGGAGATACTTAAAAAAAAGAAAAAAGGAAGATGAACTTTTGACGGGCTTCTCTTGTTATCAAGAAACAAACGAGATTGCATCCTATTCCGTAAAAATATGGAAGTTTATATGCAAAAACAGATTATTACGAGTATCTTTGCAATCTTGAAAAAAATTAGAACGTTATATTACACAGAATGGATCAAACACAAGTTTTAGTCGAGGCTGTGGTTAAAGGCCTCCAAGAAAAGAAAGGAAAGAACATCGCTATTGTTGATTTAAGACAAATAGAGGGAGCAATCTGCCAATATATGGTCATTGCAGAAGGAAATTCCCCTTCTCAAGTTGCCGCCCTATGCGATTCCGTTTGGGACTTCGCCAAGAAAGAGGCAGGTGAGAAAACGATTTCAATAGATGGCGAACAGCGTGCCGAATGGATTGGAATGGATTATGGGACGGTTACAGTACATATCTTCCTTCCGGAGAAGCGTAAATTCTACAATTTGGACACGCTTTGGGAAGATGCGCCCAAAAAGGAAATCCCCAATTTGGATTAACAGTACTTTTGTAATTATATGGGAAACAATATAAACAGACCAAACAAGCCAGGGCAAAAGATGTTCCGTTTCAATTTCTATTGGATGTACGGAGTCATCTTCATGATTTTAGTGGCTTTGTACATGACCAATGATTCGTCCATGTCCAAAGAGATTGGATGGACCGAATTCCAAAAGCTGACGAAAGAGAATGTCTTTGAGAAAATGGTCGTTTTCAACCATAAGAACGTGGTGGAGGCGACAGTCAAATCAGACAAAGTCAACATTGTCTTTCCGGACGAGAAGAACCGGAATACTTTGTCGCCAAAGGTGTTCATCAAAATACCTTCATCCGACAAGTTCGCCGATTTCTATGACGATGCTGTCAGCAACAGCCATATCGACACGCAAGTAAGTTTTGAAGAGGGAGATGACACCATTTGGAACTTTTTCGTCTCATTCGGTCCGATCCTCCTCTTCGTCCTTATCTGGATTTTCTTCATGCGGAGGATGTCCGGAGGCGGTGGCAGCGGGCCGGGCAACGTATTCAGCGTAGGCAAGTCCAAGGCGCAATTGTTCGACAAGGACAATGACATGAAGGTCACATTCAAGGATGTGGCAGGATTGGCAGGCGCAAAACAGGAAGTGGAAGAGATTGTCTCTTTCTTGAAAAATCCTGCCAAATATACGGAATTGGGCGGTAAGATTCCGAAGGGCGCATTGTTGGTGGGTCCTCCGGGAACCGGTAAGACTTTGTTGGCGAAAGCAGTTGCCGGCGAAGCAAACGTGCCGTTCTTCTCCTTGTCCGGTTCGGACTTCGTGGAGATGTTCGTAGGTGTCGGAGCTTCCCGCGTGCGTGACCTGTTCCGCCAAGCAAAAGAGAAAGCTCCTTGTATCGTCTTCATCGATGAAATTGATGCCGTGGGGCGTGCAAGAGGTAAAAATGCCAATATGAACAGCAACGACGAGCGCGAGAACACCTTGAACCAATTGCTGACTGAAATGGACGGTTTCGGCTCCAACAGCGGTGTCATTATTTTGGCGGCTACCAACCGTGCCGACATCTTGGACAAGGCATTGTTACGTGCCGGACGTTTCGACCGCCAGATTCATGTGGATTTGCCTGACTTGAACGAAAGAAAAGAGATATTCAACGTGCATTTGCGCCCGATCAAGATAGACAATTCCGTGGATGCAGAATTGTTGGCACGCCAGACTCCTGGTTTCTCCGGTGCGGATATTGCCAACGTATGTAATGAGGCTGCTTTGATAGCTGCCCGCAACAACAAGAAATTCGTACAAAAAGAGGATTTCATGAATGCGGTGGATCGTATCGTGGGAGGTTTGGAAAGAAGGACGAAGGTAATGACAGAGTCCGAAAGGAAGAGCATTGCCATCCATGAAGCCGGACACGCCACCATCAGTTGGAAATTGGAATATGCCAATCCATTGGTGAAAGTGACCATTGTTCCCCGTGGCAAGGCTTTGGGAGCAGCTTGGTATTTGCCTGAAGAGAGACAAATCACTACCCGTGAACAGTTGTTGGACGAAATGTGCGCCACGTTGGGCGGAAGGGCTGCTGAAGAGCTGTTTTCAGGAAGGATTTCAACCGGTGCATCCAACGACTTGGAGCGTGTGACCAAACAAGCCTACGCAATGGTAGTTTACTTTGGCATGAGCGAACGTCTTCCTAACTTGAATTACTATGACACCACGGGACAAGAATGGGGCTTCACCAAGCCTTATAGCGAGGAGACTGCCAAACTGATAGACATTGAGGTGCAGCGAATCATCCGTGAGCAGTATGAAAGGGCTAAGGAGCTTCTTTCCACGAATGCGGAAGGCCATAACCAATTGGCAGCAGCTTTGTTGGAACGTGAAGTAATTTACAGTGAAGATGTTGAAGCCATATTCGGCAAACGTCCTTGGGCTTCCCGCTCTGAAGAGATTTTGGAAAGCCAGCAAGCGGCAGAAGAAAAGAAATCAAAAGAGGAGAAAAAAGGTAGTGACAGCGATGACTCTGCAAATGATAGTGACGCAACAACTGACGGTGATAAAACTACCGGCAGTGACGTGGAAACTGAAGCAGCCGGACTTCTCACGAAACAGAAGTGACAACACAGAATGAGGAATAATTATCCTCTTTTGGGAAAATAGTCCCATCAAGAAAGGGGCTGTGTCAAAATGGTAAATTTTGATGCAGCCCCTTTAAGGTATGTCAGAATTGCAAACTCATTCTTAACTTTTTCCATGTCATCAATAGTTATGCTAAAAAACATACCGTTGTTTTGAAAAAAACATTGGACGTTTTTGAAAAAAC
>OIXQ01001133.1_pt1 | contig 10784 bp, 12 predicted proteins | sample 1587791 | NCBI WGS metagenome assembly OIXQ01 (sample SAMN03283273) | human gut metagenome | biome: human-associated habitat; material: feces | host: Homo sapiens | place: Peru | collected 2012
TTACTCTATTCAAATGGTGTTTGCAAATTCTTTAACAGACTTTTTCAGTGGCCTCCCCGACTGGACATCCTTTTTTTTGTGCCATAAAACCAATGTGATGCTACTTATTACTAGGCGGATTGTTGCCGCGGTCTCCACCGCTTGGGTTTCCTGTTGTTGAAGGCATTCTTCCGCCTTCACCTGCGTGGCTGTTGCCTGCTTTTACAGTTGTCTTTCCCATTTGTATGTTCCTTTAAAATGAATTATAAGACAGTAGTCAGTCCTGTGCTAAAATCTAATGGTGTAAGCGTTCCTGTTTTCAGTGTTTCTTCTTTAAGTGCATAATATGCGTTTGTAAATGCCATTATTTTGTATGACCAAATAAGATTAAAGGTAATAATAACTGAAAGTAAAGAAAGAATACTGATGAAACACATAACAATGATATTAAGGTTAGGTACAACTATAAAAAAACAAGAAGGAATAATAGCAAATGTAAAAAAAGAAAGAAAATGCCAGCCAACAAAACTTAAGTCCATAAAAAATAAATCAGCTTTATGCTTTCTAGTGAGAATCTTGCTTATTTTCATTGCTTGATAAGATGAGAGTTTTGGATTTTCCGCTAGAACGAAAAACATTTGTGAGTATGAATAGCTTTTTATAATTCCTGGAAAAATGAAAAGTAAACGCCAAAGAGTTGTAAATAAAATATAGCGAAATGCTCCTGCAAAATATATTGGTAGATGCGAAAATCCTTTTAGAAAATCTAAAAACTTAACTTTGATTTTTGTATTGTAAATTTGAATAAAAATCCTATAAATGGGAAATACCAATAGGCAAAGTAATAAAGAGGATAGAAAAGAAATGCAAAACGAAATCGACAAATAAGTAATAAAGCCCATTTTGAGAGTCGAATAAGTGTCTATGCTACACTGTATAATAATTTGCATAATGCATATAATAATAATAATAATAAAAATGCTTATAGAAGCAATGAGTGGAGTTTTCAACTTTCCTTTTAATTGTTCACGGGCTTTAGCTTTGTAATAAGTACGATTAAACATAAAATAACTCCTTGTTAATTTTGTTATCCAATTTTACCCCCCCCGGCACTTTGTCAAGCGATTTGTTTGCCTTTTTATAGTCTTTTTTATTGCATAAGTTAACTTAATTAACTTGTTAAAGTAAGTTAATTAAGTTAATAACAAATACTGTCCTTATAAATCCCATTGAAACAACTTTGTGGCTGGTTTATAATCTGCCAAGATTTTTTATGCGAGGTTTATATGGCAAAGCTTCCTTCTTACGCTCTTGATGTAAGGCTTATTGCGCTTGACTTGGACGACACTCTTTTGGATTCAAATCGGAAAATCAGTGATAAAAATGTGCAGGTGCTTCAGGAATGTGTTCGGCGCGGAATTTATGTTGTGCTTTGCTCTGGGCGTGCGGAAGATGGAATTCTGCCTTTTGTGCGCAGGATGGACATTGCGGGTAGCGAGTTTGGGAAATTCATAATTGCAATAAACGGATGCAGTGTTTTTGATATGCACGAGCGCAAGCAGATTTACACTTGCAGCGTTGATTCCTCTGTTCTTTTAAAGGCTAATTCCGAAGCTGAAAAAATGGGGCTTAGAAGTGAAGTTTATTCACCGGACACAATTTTCTATGCTGAAGAAACTCCCTGGACGCGCAAGGATGTTGATATGTGCGGTTTGAAAGGCAAAGTTATAGACGACTACGAAACTTTCCTGCGTGAAAAAAAATTTCCCAAAATGCTTGTTCCGGGCGAGCCTGAAACTCTTCAAGTGCTGCAAAAAAAACTTAAAGATGAACTTGGAGATTCCGCCGTTATTTTTACAAGCAAACCGTACTTTCTTGAAATCCTTCCGCCGAACTGCGGAAAAGGAGAATCCATCAACTGGCTTGCTGACTACATTGGAATTCCACGCTCGTCTACAATGGGATTCGGAGACAGCATGAACGATGAAAGCATGATTGCAAAATGCGGCTACGGCGTGTGCATGAGCAATGGAATTGACTACATAAAAAACGACGCTGACTTTATCACTGAAAAAGATAACGATTCAAGCGGCGTTGGCGACTTTATAGAAAAATATGTTTTGTAATTTTTAAGATTCAATGTCCGCTTTTTTCAGAAGCTCTGTTTCCCATTCGAGCAGGGCTTTTTCTTCTTGCGTCCCGTTTCCTTTTACATCGCACATAATTCTAAAGACTGGCTCTGTTCCGCTTGGACGCATCCAGATAAATGCGACTGGCTGATTTTCACTGTCCATAAATTTTACTTTAAGTCCGCCGTTTGCGTTGTTCCAGTTTTGATCGGCTGCAGTTTCTTTTGTGCCGTTTGTTGTGAATGCTTCGTAGCTTGCGATTCCGTATTCAGTTTTGAGCTGCTCTTTTTTTTCTTCCCAAGACGAAATGAATTCTTTTTTGAAATTTTCCTTTAGCTTGCCTTTGTCTTGCATTTTTACTTGAAGAACTGCGCGGCTTTCGCTTACGCCAGTTGTTGTGTATTCGGGCAGTGTTGAAATAACGTCATCGAGTGTAAAGTTGTCTTTGTATTTTTTTTCTTGGCCGGACATCTTGCACCACAAATGGAACAATCCAATCTTGTTTTTTGTGTCCCGCAGCGCAAGAAGCTTTACAAGCGCAAAGATTGTAGCGACTGGATCCCTTACCGCAGAAGGGTATGTTATGTTTCCGCCGTTGCTTCCTTCCCCGAATATTCTTACGTTGAAACCTTCGCTTCTTTTTTCACGTGCAAGGTTCACTACATTGGCTTCTCCAACTTCCGCGCGGAATGCTTTTGCATTCAGGCTGGCGCAGATTTCGTCAATTCTCATGGAAGTAGGGCAGTTTACAGCTACCGCAAGATTTTTAGCGTCCGGATTTTTCCAGTATTCAAATGCAAGTTCCGACATTACACACAGCGCGAACACTTCTTGTGCTGGCACTGTTTTTGCCTCTTTGCCGTTCCAGTAGACAATGTTTCCGCGGTCGCCGTCGCAGTCCGGCATATAACCAAGCAGGGCTGATTTGTTTCCTTCTTTCTGAAGCTCATTGATTTTCTGCGCGCAATGCACAAGATTTTCTGGCTCTGGAATTATTGCATGGACAATTTTATCTTCATTGAATGGAATAAAACCGATTCCGCTTTCCGGGATAAATTTTTTATCTATTGAAGTTGCTCTGGCGGAACCGTTCATATCGCACACAATGCTAAGTGGGTTTTTCTGCGCTGCTTTTTTTAAAATGCTGAACAGCTTATGCTGAAATAAAATTTTTGGACTTCCGGCTATTACGGTCTTTATAAATTTTTCGTAGGCGGCAAGAGACTTTTTTTTATACTTGGCGCATTTTGCGTACACATTTTCAACTTGTGTCTTTTGCGCCTTGAATGCAAGTGAAAGCGCGTGTTCTTCTGCTCCGGCTGAACTGCATTTTGCTGCAAAGTTTTCCGCGAGTTTTTTTGATTCCCCGGCTTCAAGAACGCCTCCGTTGTTCAGACCGAATTTTATTCCGTTGTGTCCTATTGGATTGTGGCTTGCTGAAATGTAGAGGAATCCGTCATGCTTTTTTGAATATGCCATGATTTCCGGGGCGGCGGCAGTTCCAAGATAAACAACTTTTATTCCGCAGGCGCAAAGTCCTTGAATTACATTGAGCGCGATTTCTTTTCCTGTGGGGCGGGTGTCTGTTGCCACAACAACTGCCGGCTCTTTTTTGCCCGTCTTTGAAATTATATATTCAGCGAATGTTTCTGCGATTAAAAGACAGAGAAAACTGTTTGCTTCTCCGATTTTTGGCGAAGTATCTTCCGCATCCATGCTTTCTGCAAAAACTTTTCTCCAGCCGGACGCCGATAAAATCATATTGTGTTCCATAATATTTCTATTATAACGCTTTTGCCGCTAGTGTGGAAGCGAACAAATTTACAGATTCTTATAAAGATAGTAAGTGTTTGAATTTTTTGTTATGCTTGTTCATGTCTGAAATTCCTTATGTTGGAGATAAAATGAGAAAATTACTTTTTATGATGACGATTTTTCTTGGTTTCATTGCTTCATCTTTTGCCGTAGATTTGTCCAAGGACAAATATCTTCGCTTTGAATTCACATGGGATTCATCTTATTTTCTGACTCCTGAAGCGATATATCGAATTTGCTGGGAAGGCAGCTTTTATGAGAAACTTAGCCGTAGCAATTTCAGGCTTGACGAGAACGGCTGGTTTTATTATGACGAAATCATGTTCATTCCGGAGCTTGCGGTCAAGTTAGGCGGAAATTGCAAGAATAATGAATATGCGCAAATGCGAGGATATTTTTACAATCCGTGGTTCAAAGTTACATATTCTGCATCATCTTCGCTTTCTGAAAACACGAGGAGCGGCTTGGTGGTCTATTCAGCCGAAAATCTTGGCACATTTGCTTTTGCGCCCACTGACCATTACGAGAGCCTTTCATGGAATTATGACCATATTCCCTGGGTCGAGGGTGAAAGCGGTTACGGAATCGGCACAGTTATAAAAATGACTTCGGAAAACCCTTTCAAAAAAATTATGATTCTGAACGGCTATGTTGATGCAAAGAAGCCGGAATTGTACCGAAAGAATTCCCGCGTAAAGGCATTTTTTGTCCGGGACTTGGATAACGGCAGCGAATACACTTTTGAGCTTGAGGATTGCGTGTGCTTTCAATTCTTCAACCTGAACCATGAAACAAAAAAACTAGAGTTGAAAATTGCGGAAGTCTACAAGGGCGACAAATGGGAAGACACGTGTGTTTCGGCGATTGTTCCCGAATCTCATAACGACGGCACAGAGGCGTATCCAGCATATCAGAAATATTCCTGCTTCGACAAGAAAGAAGATATACTCAAAGTGATAGACTTGTACACTTCCGAATACAAGTTCCGCAAATATGAGCCTGACCCATACAAATAAGAATTACGGCTTTTAGAGATGCAAGCCTCGAATTATTGTAAGAAACTTTTTTAACTTGTATAATCTGACAAAAATAAAAGAGTGCATTCAGATACTTGCATTCGCCGCTTTTATGAATATTATGGGGTTGATCTAAATGAAAAAGTTAATTTTACTGATTGTTTTATTTGTTTTACGTTCTTTATGCTGTTTTGCTGAGAACGAAGGTAAAATAAAATTTATTCTATATCAAAATAATTATTATAAATACATGGTCAATGAAAAAATGTTATTACTCTATGACCACTGGGGAAGCATTGATACAGCAAAAGGAATATTTTTTTTCAAAGAAGATCATAGTGATAAATCAGCCCCTGCAAGAGATAGGGAATTTGCATGTATGAGATTTTGGGATGTTCCTGTGTTAACTTTCTACCCCGAAAGAGGATATTATATGCTTTGGTCATACGGAGTTGAAGCCGATTCCTCAGACTTTACAATACCTGAAATTATCGGTGAAGTTTATCTTGAAGAAAATTTTATCAACGAGTTTCTTGCAAACGACTTCTATTTGAACTTCATTAGAAATATTCCAGAGGAAGATGCCTATTATTCGTCAATGTTAAGAGAAGAATACTGTGAAGAGGGTAAAAGAAGGTTGCGTGAATATTATCTTCCAAACTTAGATAAAAGCCAGTTTCGTATCCTTAGAAACACTATATATGCTTATTACGGCTATCGCTTTGTCTCAAAGGATTTGCAGGAGCTTTTTAATAAATGCACTGTCTATGGAATGAAATGGTACAAACCTGTAGATAATTTTGACGAGTCACTTATTGCTGAGCCTCATAAGGAGTTTATTAAGCTGATAAAGGAATTTGAGAGTGAATTATAAATTGCTTAGTGCAAATTAATTGTTGGTTTTTTAACAGTACTGGAAAAGATTGGTGGTTTGGAGGAAGGAAAACGGCGATAAAATCGCTTCGCTTACGAATTAGTTGGTTTTTCTCCCTCCAAAAACCTGCGTTGCACATTGCCTTTGTTTTCAATATAATAATCCGCATTATGTCAGAAAGAAACGAAAAAGAACTTTGCCACTGGGCAGACCAGCAGGCTTCAAGAATTATCAAGCAGAAAGGCGACCTTGACCTTTACACCTGCGCTTCTGGAATTACACCGAGCGGAACAGTTCACATTGGAAATTTCCGCGAAATTATTACTGTAGATTTGATTGTGCGCGCCCTCCGCGACCGGGGCAAGAATGTGCGTTTTATTTATTCCTGGGACGACTACGATGTTTTCAGAAAAGTTCCGGGCAATATGCCTCAGCCGGAAGTTCTTGAAAAATATCTGCGCTATCCGATTACAATGGTGCCGGATACGTTTGGACGGGACGAAAACTATGCGCGCCATCACGAAGTTGACATTGAAACGCAGCTTCCGCGTGTTGGAATCCATCCAGAATTTTTGTATCAGGCGAGCCGTTATCGTGCAAACCGCTACGCTGAGGGAATGAAAAAGGCATTGCAAAACCGTGAGCTTATAAAAGAATGCCTGAACGAATACCGCGATGAGCAGCACAAAATGAAGCCGGAAGATGTTTACTGGCCAGTAGCCGCTTTCTGCTGCAAATGCAATAAAGACGAAACTGAAATCCTTGACTACGACGGTGAGTACGGCGTTACGTATAAATGCAAGGCTTGCGGACATGAAGAAAAAGGAGATCTTCGCACTTCAAAAGAATTTAAGCTGGGCTGGCGTGTTGACTGGCCTATGAGATGGAACGAAGAAAAAGTTGTATTCGAGCCGGGCGGAAAAGACCACATTTCTCCGGGCGGAAGCTACGACACTGCAAAACTTGTAAGCAAAAAAGTTTTCGGTTGGGATGCTCCTGTTACAATGAAGTACGACTTTGTAAAACTCAAGGGCGTTCCTGGAAAAATGTCATCCTCAAAAGGAAAAGTAATTTCTCTTGTTGACGCTCTTGAAGTTTATCAGCCGGAAGTTTTGCGCTACATTTTCGCCATGAACAAAGTTGACCACGAGTTCAGTATCAGTTTTGATTTGGATGTTGTTACAATATACGAAGCTTACGACAAGACAGAGAGAATCGCCTGGGGAATCGACAAGGCAAAGAATGAAGATTTGTTCCTCAAGGAAAAACGCATTTACGAGCTTAGCCAGATTGAAAACGGAATGCCGAAAGTTCAGCCGTACCAGATTGGATTCCGCTTGCTTACAACTTTGCTTCAGACTTATTCAGGCGACATCGATGCTGTTATTGCTTCTCTCAAGGATGTAAAGGAAGAACAGAAGGAAACTTTGCGCCGCCGCTGTGTTTGCGCATGGTACTGGATAAAAGAAAGCGCTCCTGACTGCGCTCCGGATTTCTGCTTCACTTTAAGAGAAGACGGTTCTAAGGCTGAAGATATTTCGGGTGAAATGCTGACTGCTGTGCGCCGTGTGCGTGATGAAGTTGTTCCGCGCCTTGATACTTTTGCGGTTGACAAGGAATGCCAGCAGGCGATGTACGACATTGCGACAGAACTTGGACTTGAGTCAAAAGCATTGTTTACAGCTTTGTATCATGCCTTGATTGGAAAAGATCAGGGACCGCGCCTTGCAAGCTTCTTTAGGATTATCGGAAAAGAAAAACTTCAGAAAATCCTGAGCGTATACTAAAAAAAGTTTGTCCCGATAAATTAGCTGTCTTGGGTTTTTAAATGAAGAAGAAAATTTATTTTTCACTTGCGCTAAATATTTTGATTACCGCATTCGAAATTTCCGCTGTGATTCTGTCCATAATTGAATATGGCGGATTTAGTTTCTTTAAATTTTATACACAGGACAGCAATATTCTTTTGGGGATTTCGTGCGCTGTTATGGCATTTTGTAAAATCCGCTTTTTATGTTCAGGCAAAAAAATTTCTGATTCAGTAAAATTATTTACTTACATTGCAGTTTGCTGCACAACACTCACGATTGCAGTTGTCCTTGCCTTGCTCATTCCAAATGCCGGCGGATATACAATGAAGAATTTCAGCCATTATATGCTTGAAGGTTCCGGGCTTTTTATGCATTTTGTTTGTCCTGTTCTGGCATTGGTTTCGTTCATTTGCTTTGAAGAAATTCCGCTGAAATTTTCGCATACTGTTTGCGCTATTGTTCCCACGCTGATTTATGCGGCTGTTCTTTTTGTCTTGAATATCGCCAGTGTTTTGGTTGGTCCGTATTTTTTTCTTCACGTTTATGAGCAGAGCCTTTTGGCTTCCGTGGGCTGGACGTTTGTTGTAATCGGCGGAAACTATTTGATGAGCGTTGGAATCTGGACGGCATCTAGGAAGAAATCATTTTGAAAATTGCATTTTGCGTTGCAGTTGCGAATGGTTTCTTAAGTATGTTACAATAAGTTATGTTAAAAAATTTTCTTTGGGTGTTTTTTATTTCGATGGTGCCTCTTATAGAACTTAGGGGCGCGATTCCTGTTTCGCAGGCGTTAAAATTGCCGGTGATTTCTTCTTATGTTGTCAGCATAATTGGAAATATGATTCCTGTTCCTTTTATTTTCTTGTTTGCAAGAAAATTTTTGGAGTGGGGACAGGATAAACGTCTTGTGGGCGGAATCTGCCGTTTCTTTTTATTGCGAGGAACTTCTGCCGGTGAAAAAATGCAGGCAAAGGCTGGACGCGGACTTTACTTTGCACTTTTTCTTTTTGTAGGAATTCCGCTTCCGGGAACTGGTGCTTGGACTGGAACACTTGCAGCTAGCCTTCTGGACTTGGACGGAAAAAAGACATCTCTTGCCGTTATGGGAGGCGTTTTGCTTGCCGGCGTGATTATGCTTGTTTTGACATTGCTGGGAGTCGGAGCTGCAAACGCAGTCGCAGGATAAAAAGTTAAATTAAAAAAGCTGCCCGTTTAGGACAGCTTGTGTTTGTTATGCTGCTGTCTTGTAGTCAGTAACAGCAATTTCTGTAACACTTTCTTTTAGCTTGTTTACAATTTTTTCAATATTTTTTGCAACTTCATCAGTAAAAAGTTCTTCGCCGCATTGAGAGCATTTTAGGCATGGAACATTGCGGATAATTACAATGCATTTTCCAAGATCTGCCATGAATGTTGTAAGAGCTTCTTTCATTTCTCCTTTGCAGAAAAAGCAGTTTTCATTTTTCATTGTATTCCTCCTGTCTTTTTTCTTGTATCAAAATTTTCATTCCAGCTTTCTGAACTTGGGTAGTATGCAGTTATCATCCATATATATTCTTCATTCGAACTACAGCAGATGTGCAGACTACGGTTTGCTCCTGTTTTTCCAAGAATAAGACAACTTGGAACAGGATAGTCATCTGCGTATTGCTCTATAATTCTGCCGTTCATTATAGCATTTTCAACATCAGCTTGGCTGATTCCTCGCTGAATAAGCCTTGTAAGAATGTGCCTTGTCCAGCGGATTTTATGCTCTTTGCAAAGTTCCTGTATTTTTTTCAAACTGATATTATTTGATTCCATTGCATTTATATTATAGCATAAAATTAAACAAGCTGCCCGTTTGGACAGCTTGTGTTTGTTTATGCCTGCAATGCTGTAACTGCTACAGTTGCTACGATGTCGTCAACGTTGCAGCCGCGGCTAAGGTCGTTAAGCGGTTTTGCGAATCCTTGGCATACAGGTCCAATTGCCATCCAGCCGCCCATTCTCTGGGCAATCTTGTAACCGATGTTTCCTGCATTGATATTTGGGAATACAAAAACATTTGCGTGTCCTGCAACTTTGCTTCCCGGAGCTTTTAGCTCGCCGACTTCAGGAGCAACTGCGGCGTCAAACTGAAATTCTCCGTCCAATGCCAAGTCCGGTGCCTTTTCCTGCGCAAGCTTTACAGCTTCCTGAACTTTTGGAACGCTTTTAAAGAATTTGTCATCGTTTCCGCTTCCTTTTGTGCTGAAGCTTAACATGGCGACTCTTGGCTCGATTCCTGCAATTTTCTTTGCAGTGTCGGCTGTTGCAACTGCGATGTCTGCAAGCTCTTCACTTGAAGGCTCGATGTTGATTGCGCAGTCAGCAAGAAGTGCAACGCCTTCCTTTATGTATTTGTTTCCGCATTCCGGTGCAACCATGATAAAGCTTGATGAAACTGTCTTTATTCCAGGCGCAGTCTTTATAACCTGAAGTCCCGGGCGCAATGTGTTTGCAGTTGAATGGCAAGCTCCGCTTACAAATCCGTCCGCATCTCCTGCCTTGAGGATAAGAGCTCCGAACATTGTGCGGTCTTTAAGAATGTAGTTTTTTGCATCTTGAACTGTAGGATATTCTGCCTGTCCAGTTTTTTTGTTGATTTTGCCTTCACGTGTCTTGAATAAAAGTTCCGCGTATTTGTCTGTATCAGGGCTTGTCGTTGGATCTACAAGCTCAATTCCTGAAAGGTCAACTCCCGGGGCTGCTTTTGCGCATTCTTCTGCGTTTCCAATAAGGATGATTTTTGCAATTCCTTCCTTTACGATTTTTGCAGCGGCTTCAACAACACGCTTGTCTTCGCCTTCGCAAAGAACGATTTTTTTTCCAGCCAATTTAGCCTTTTCCTTTAACTGTGAAACAAAATCCATAATGCACCTTCTTTAATTGTTTTATTTGAAAATCGGGCAACCGGAATTCGAATCCGGGACCTCGTGCCCCCCAGACACGCACGCTAACCAACTGCGCTATTGCCCGAAAAGCACTGCAATTATATCAAATCCAAAACTGATTGGCAACTTGAAACGCTTTCTCTCTCTCTCAGGGCAAACGCATTATAAATGTATTCAACATAAAACTGGTTCCCAGGCACGGTTTCCTGGTTCAAAATCGCGCAATAATGCGCTACACGCTGATT
>OIXQ01001138.1_pt1 | contig 10759 bp, 13 predicted proteins | sample 1587791 | NCBI WGS metagenome assembly OIXQ01 (sample SAMN03283273) | human gut metagenome | biome: human-associated habitat; material: feces | host: Homo sapiens | place: Peru | collected 2012
AAAAATAAGTCAACATATAGGAATTAATTATAATGACTTAATGTATGCAGCTGGACTTGGTTTTCAAGTTACACCCTTAAATCCATTTTTAATTAACTATTATTCAGGTTTAAAAGGAGATCAAATTGTTGATGCTATACTTAATACTTCATCAGTAATTAAAAACTGGGAAGAAATGATAGAACAGTTTAAAAAAGATTTGAAGGAGAAGGATTATACTGAAACACAAAGAGAACAAATAGAACAGACTATTGAAGATACAGAATATCAAGTTAGAACAGCTAAAGAAATAGTTAATGTTTTAAATAGTGCTAGAAGAAAGGAGAATATTGAAAATGCAAAGAAAAACTAAAAAGATATTTGATGTAATTAAAATTATTATAAATTTAATTATGCTTATACTTATGATTTTAGGCTTAACAACTAATAATGATAATTATTATGCCTGGTATTGGATTGTCGTTTCAGTAATGCTTGTACTTGAAACATACTACTTGTTTAAATGGACTAAAGTTGGCGAATGGAATATCGATAAAAAAGATTCTAAATCTATTAGATATTCATTTGATGGAATAACAACGGGAACACTATGTACATCTGGACTTCTATATTTACTTGTTATGGGATTAGAATTAGTTAATAAGAGTATTAAAACTAATGTATATGTAATAATTATTGTTTCTATTTTACTAACGCTATCAGTAGTATTTAATTTATTAGCAGTAAATACAGCAAATAGAGAAAGTAGAGAACTAGCTGAAAAAATGTTTAATTATAAAAAATAATGACAGCAATGACAGAAAAAAATGGGAGATACCCACCCAAAATTTGCCGTCATGCCGTCATCTGACATAATAAAAATAGTATGTTTCAAATTAATGATTCATACTATTTTTTTGTTATTAGTTCTACCAACTAACCAATCCATAGAAACATTGTATGTTTTACATATTGAATAAGCAGGCATTATTTTTATTAAACTATAACCATTTTCATAATGATTATATGTTGATTGGTATAAATCACATTTGTCTGATAATTCTTGTTGAGTTAGATTTAATTTTTCTCTTAATAACTTTAAATTTTTGCCTATTAACTTTTTATCTAATTTAATTGTTTTATTATATTTAATATTCTTTCTAGTAAAACCAACTAGAAAATCTAATGAGTAGTCATATAAATTAGCAAATCTCACTAACTTATTCAATGGAATCGGTGTATAACCTGTCTCCCAATTTGAAATAGTTTGTTTACTAGCACCTAATATTATACCTAATTCTTCTTGTGTCATTTCTAATTCCTCACGACACCATTTTAAATTATTATCTATCATACTCATCACCTATAATAATTTTCCCATTGAATAGATGATTATTCATAAAAGTACGACACAATGAATAATTTGTGATATAATTAATTATGGTAAGTTTAGGTTTTATAGAAAAGGAGCTATAGTGTATGAAAAACGAAAACAATGATTATGCAAATAAAATTACAAGAAAAATGGTATCTAGTTTAAGTCAAATTGTAGAAATACAAGAATATAATTTAGATGATTTAACTATATTAATTAGAGATTTAAAAGAAAGTGAAAAAGAAAAAATAATTGAGGAAATAATAAATAATCAACTAATAGAATTAAAAGAAAAAACAGAGAAAAAAGTTAAAAATGTTTTTAAACAAGTTGATGAAATAACAGATTACTTTATTAAAGTATATGATGATTCCGATATTATTAATGAATCTGATGATATTGCAAATGATTTATTGTTTAAAGTACTAGGAAAAAATGGAAGGAAATTAGAATTTCCTATAAATATTTCTTATATAAAAAATTATTGTTTATCTTCTAATATTAGTGATAATCAATTATATGATTCTTTAGTTTGGATTGCTCTAAGACTAGTAGCAATTAATTATTGTATTAAATATCATGATAGTCTAGAAGAAGATAAAAACGAGTAATAAAATAGCAGTACTCCTTAAACTTACTTATTTTTTAATATACAATGTATACAATAATATCGTTTAGAAGGATTTATTAATAATTTCTTTTTTTTATTAGTTTTAATGAATATAATGATTAAGAAAAAAATAAATGTTATAATATTAAATAGATAAATAGTAATTTGTATGGGTGATTTTATGAAGGAAACTTTAAATAAAATAAGAACTACTGATAAAAATATGAAAATAGAGAACAAAATTTTAAATACTTTTTTTATCTTTTTATTAGGAATAATATTAGGCATATTTTCTAAATGGCTAGACAATATGAGTATTAATGATACAATATGGTGGCAAAACATATTAGGAATATTAGATTTAAGGAATGTATTTTCTTTATTTGGAATATGGTTGTTTATTGCTATAACAATATCTGTATTTAGTAAAACGCCATTAAGAGCTAGTTTAAATGTATTTTTATTCTTTATAGGGATGACAACAAGTTATCATTTATACACAATCTATTTTAGTGGCTTTAATCCCATGAAATACATGATGATATGGTATGGTATAACATTGATTTCTCCGTTACTAGCTTATGTCTGTTGGTATGCTAAAGGTAAAAACAAAGTATCGATGATAATAAGTAGTCTAATTCTTTCAGTAATGTTTATATCATCATTTCACATTGGAATATGGTATTTTGATTTAAAAAGTATAATTGATTTATTGATTTTTATAGGAACAGTCATTGTGTTATATGTGAATCCTAAAAATACTATTTATAGTTTAATTATAGCATTGGTCTTGTCGTTTGTAGTTAATGCTATATTATAATACAAATTACAATTTAGTAATTAGTTAGAAAAATAGTAATTTGAAAGTGAACTAATAGTATGTTTAATATTTAACAAATAATTGATATATTATTCTTGGAGAGTGATAAAATGAATCAAGAAAAAATAGGTAAATTTATTGCTGAATTAAGAAAGCAAAAAAAGTTAACTCAAGAACAACTTGCTGAAAAATTAGGCATAACAAAAAATGCTGTAAGTAAGTGGGAAAGAGGATTAGGACTAATGGATTTATCATTATTGAAACCATTAAGTGAAATTTTAGGCGTTTCGGTTACGGAAATATTAAATGGTGAAAAAATTGATGAAGAAATTGATTTAAAGAGTGAAGAAATTTTAATTGATACACTTGATTATTCAGTTAAAGAAATTGAAAAAGTAAAAAAGAATAAGTTCTTAATTATATTATTAACGATAATTATTACAATATTTTCAATTATTTTATTAGACACAATTCAAGCAGTAGCATTTAAAAACAGTCCAATAATAAGTTGGAGAGTTGAAGATGTAAATGATAGTGATAGTTATGTAGATAAAGGATTTTTAATTGATACATATTATTGTGTGAAAGAACAAGATATAGTAACAGTAATACCAACCTTTAAAAACACAAATTATAATTGCCCATCAGAATAATAAATTACAATTTAGTGATTTGCTAGATAGATAATAATTTATAAAAAATGAAATAATTTATTGACTTGCACGTAACGGATAGTGATATTGTGTTAGTGAGGTGAAAGTATATGAGATTAAATGAAGTTATTAAACAAGTTGATTTAAGTAAGAGAGCAATAAAATTCTATGAAGAAAAAGGTCTATTAAAAACTAAAAGAGATAGTAATGGTTATAGAAATTATACTGATAAAGATATTAGTTTATTAAAAGAAATTTCATCATATAGAAAAATGGGGATAGGATTATCAGATATTAAGGAAATTTTAAATGATAAGAGTGTATTAAAACAAATTCTAATAGAAAAGAAAAAAGAAATAACAATTTCGCAAAATGAGTTAGAAGCATTAGAAAAGTTTATAGAAAATAATAATATAGAAGAATTATATGATTCTGTTGACTATAAAACTCTTGCTGATGCAATTCAGAATTCTATTCCTGGTTTTTATGGATATTATTTTTTAAATCATTTTTTACCATATTTACAAATAAGAATTCAAACAAAAGAACAACAAGAAGCATATAATAGACTTATTGAATTCTGGGATAACACAAATATTAGAATTCCATTTTTAATGAAATTAAATTCTTGGATTTTGTTTAAATTGAATTCTAAAAAATCACTTATAGTTCAAATTGAGCAAATTGATTCGCAAATCAAGGAAATGCTTAATCCAACTGAAGAAGAATATGAAAAGTTAAAGAAAAAGGTTAATGATGGATATAAATTAAAAAATAGTATTTTTTATAAATATAGTTTAATAGGAATAAGTCAAAGAAAATTTATGAAGGAATTACAAAATAAGGGATATAATGATATATTTATTCCAAGTATGATTGCATTATCACCAAAATATAAAGAATATCATAATGCTTTAATGGCAATTAATAAAAGAATTTGTGATGATTTAGATTTCTATTATGACACCAATTTTAATTTAATTAAAAAGAAAAAATAATTCAAATTCCAACTTAGTAATTAGTTAGAAAAATAGTAATTTGATAAAATGTTAAAACTCTTTGACAAACTTCCAAAAAACTTATGTAGATATGTTAAATGCTAATAGTATATAATTTTTGTGAAAGGAGAAAAAGAATGAATTTAGGAGATAAAATTTTACAATTAAGAAAGAAAAATGGATTTTCGCAAGAACAATTAGGTGAAAAAGTAGATGTTACAAGACAAACTATTTCTAATTGGGAATTAGGTGAAACAACACCTAATCCAGAGCAATTAAAAAAAATGTCAAAAGCATTTAATGTTAGTGTTGATGAAATCTTGGATAATGATTCAAAGGAGTTTTTAATGAACAAAATAAGTAATACAGAACGACTAGCAGGAATAATAATCAAAATATTAAAAGTAATAGGATTTGTATTCATTGGATATATTATATTTATGATAATTGCAGTGATTGGACTAGGAACTTATACAGTTGTAAAAAAAGATAATGCTAATGTGGAAAGTAGTGCGACAACAATATGTTCTATTGATAATAAAAAGTATCAAATAGAATTTGGAACAAACAATTATTTTAAATGTAATAATTGTTCTAAAAAAATGTCAGATGAAATAAATGAGATTGTAGATTTTAACAATATTGACAATTCAATGATAAATATAGAAAATTATTTTAAAAATAATAATGGAACTTGTGAATAATTACAAATTACAATTTATCGTTATGTTAAAAAGCATTGCTTGCGGCAACGGGTATTTTTATAATAAACTGAATTTGATGAAAGGAGAAAGTGTATTATGTTAAAAGATAATTTAAAAATATTAAGAAAAAATAAAGGACTTTCACAAGAAGAATTAAGCATCAAATTACATGTTGTTAGACAAACAGTTTCAAAATGGGAATCAGGTTTATCTGTACCAGATGCTGAAATGTTAATGACTATATCAGAAATATTAGAAACACCCGTTAGTGAAATTCTAGGTGAAAGTATAGAAGAAAAAGAAAAAAATGATTTAAAAGTAATATCAGAAAAGTTAGAAGTCATTAATGAACAATTAGCAATGAAACAAAAGCAAAAAAGAAAAATGTTAGTTAATACATTAATAGTTGCTGATGTATGTTTAATAATATTATTTATCTTATTAGCAATATTAGGAAGTCCATATCAATCATGGGATTATAGTGATCCAGAGTGGTCAGTAATTGGAACTTTATGGCATTTGTTTGAATGGGTATATTTCAAAGTAGCTCCACTTATAGTTATTGTTATAACAGCAATACTTGGAATAATATTTGTTAAAAGAAATAAATAATAAATAATAAATTACAATTTATCGTTGAGATCAACTTTAATAGTTGATCTTTTTTACTTTTTATAAATAGGATGATTTCATATATAAATATTAGTATATGTGAAAAAGCAGGATAAGAAACTTGTGCAACTATACTAAACTTTTCCTTATTTCATAAGGGTTTAGTGTTACACAAGACTGATTTCGTACTTACGAAATTCAACCTGCTTTGTAGGTTGATATTAGGATGATATGAAAGTTAAGCCTTATAAAATAAGAGTTTTAATATTTATAACATCATCCTATTTAGTTATTTTTTGTAAAATTTATAGGATGATTAAAGACTTACACTATTTTGTCTATGTTAGTCTTTCTTTTTCTAATTTATCAAATAGTTTCTTATAAATTTCTTTTCCATCTTTATCTTTAAACATAGATAAGTCCAAAGTAATAACCCCTAATTTAAAATCATCTTTTTTTCTCTTATCTCCAATACCAATTAATCTAATTATTTTTTCGATATTGTTATTTTGAGTATAATTAAATCTATTTTCTTTTTCATCAATCTCACTTATATAATAATTTAATTTATAATCTCCAATATATTTTTTTAATCTTTTAAAATAATCTTCTGCTTCTTTCATAGTTTTAAGTTCATGATTTAACTTTCATGGTATTCCGTATTCATCTTCATACATAAATAGATTATATGGAGTATTATATTTGTAATGATTACTTATTATATCCTCTAAATAATTTTTTCTAAATTCAATATTGACTATTTCAAACTTATTATTTTTCTTTTCAATAGTTATATTATCAATATATTTACCAATTATTTTTTGTTTATCTTCTTTCGATTTATTAGACCAATTATTTAAAACATCTGGATTAGTATAGAGTTCTATTTCTTGAATATCTTGTATAATTAATAAATCATTAAGAGTAAAACTTAAATTATCATATTGTTTTTGTTCTTTCTGTCTTTTTACTAAATCGGCCTTTTGATATTCAATATGTTTTATTTCTTTATCAAAATCTTCTAATTTTACAATACCTTTAATATAAGCAGTTTTAATTCTATCTAGTTGCTTATCTAACTCTTTAATTTCTTTTTTATAATCTTCTGTTTTATCTTCTAATTTTGATTTAATAAATGGCGTATAGTAATTATTAATAAGGTCATCTTGTTTAGCGAGTTCTAGCATAAATGCTTTTAATTCTTTTTCAATATCAATTTCATTAAAATAAGTTTTACAAGTATTACATTTATAGTAATAATATTTTTTACCATTGGTTTTTGTAGTAGCACTTCCACCTAGAAAATTACCACATTTAGAACATTTTAACTTATTAGTAAATAGATAAGTTGCTGTTCTTTCATAATGTCTAGCATTTCTTAATTTCTGATACTGACAACTTTCCCATTTTTCTTTTGAAACAATAGGTTCAATAACATTTTCGTAATAAGTGGGGTGTTTTGTTCTTTTACCATTAACATAATCGCCCTTATAAAGTTCATTAGATAATATTTTTTGTATTGTAGAATCATACCAATTAGTTTTTCCTAATACTTTTTCTTTATTATAGATATTAGCAATTGCTTGATGACTTTTCCCTTCTAAATATAAATCAAATATTCTAACAATTATATCTTTCGTTAGTGGATCAGGTACTAACTTTTTATTTTCTCTTTTAAAACCTAAACCAGTTCTGTTAGGAATATGACCATTTTTAATCGCACCTACCATACCAAACTTAGTTCTTTCAGAACATTTTTCAATTTCATTTTGAGAAACACTAGTCATTATTCTCATAACCATACGACCATTAGATGTAGTAGTGTTTGATTCATCAGCCATACAATCTATATCACATTCATAATCATTAACAAATTTCATTAGTTTTTCAATGTCATATACAGAACGAGTTAATCTATCTAATTTTAAAGCAACAATAACATTAATATTACCATTTTTAATATCTTCTATCATTTCTTGATAAGCAGGTCTTTTATCATTTTTAGCACTTATTCCTGCATCTTGATATACTTTATAAATATTATATCTTTTAAAATTACAAAACTCTTTTAGTCTTTCTTCTTGCTCTCCTAAACTAAATCCTTCTCTTGCTTGGTCAAAAGTAGAAACTCTAATATATATACCAGCACTTTTGATTTTTTCATCCATATTTGTATCAACTCCTTTTTTTACTAAAAAAGGGAGTTAAAAACACTAGTTTAAACTAATATCTTTAACTCCCTATAAAATTCAATATAATATTTTGTTTTCTTTTTCATGTAGTACCTCACTTTCTAATAAAAGACTAGATACTGCTTCCTTTATTGGTTTTATATTGTATCATTTATTTTTAGTTTGTCAAACCATATTAGTTCATTTTTAAGTATTGTTCTAAATCTTTAAACTTAATTTTGTTATTATAACCGTTTATAAAGACATTTTCACTATCTTCAAATATTAAGTAATCATTGCCTTTAACTTTCAAAATATGTGGTTTTACATAGGCTATATTAGTGTTTTTAAGACTTATAATACTTCCGTTTGTAAAAGAGTATTCTACATAAGCAAATTTACATATCATTTCAACCTTTCTTTTTAATTCATTACTTATTTTAAGTTCTTTAGTCTCCATTGTCATAACTCGATCACTTTCCTTTCTTAAATAACAAAAAAACTAACTATTTCTAGTTAGCATTTATTACTTAAACTCGAAAAGTTCGAGTTTCCTATCAATCTGGTGCAGGTGAAGAGACTTGAACTCCCACGGATTAATCCACTAGATCCTAAGTCTAGCGCGTCTGCCAATTCCGCCACACCTGCGACTTATGGTGGACCTCGCAAGACTCGAACTTGCGACAACTCGGTTATGAGCCGAGGGCTCTAACCAACTGAGCTAGAGGTCCAACGACAAACTAATAATATCACAAATAAATGTGATAGACAAGTACTTTTCACGAAAAAAATATAAAAACTTGAGCAACCCCCATTAACTCAAGTCCTTATAATTATTTATCTTGCAACATATTAAGTAAATCAATCTTAAACATATCTTTAGAAGCATTTTCTTTAGATATCATAATTCCTTTATATGTTGTAAGCTCAGATCTATGTCCCTCTAACAAAATATCAGAAGGAGTAATTGTTTCCAGTACCACAACTTCATCTTTCTTATGTACTGTATAAATTAGTTTAACATCTCCATGAATTTGAGCAAACATCTTATCGCTCGGTAACTTAAGTTCATACTTTTCAGTACCATTTTTTTTATTGACAGAAATTACTTCTCCAACAAACTTTCCACTTCGAAGCGCTGGATAGTAATCAAACATAAGCTTTTTAAAAGCTAAAGTATTATACTTCTTAAGTGCCCTTTCTAACTTCTTAAATTCGTTCTCACAAACGTATTCTAGTACATATCCTTTCATTTTTCCATACCCCCTAATTACTCGAACATCTAAATTATACCACTTTCTGTAAATTTTGTCAACTTTCCGCAAATTTATCATGTTCATAGTATTGCCACAATGGGTTTAAAGTATACCATAAAACCTTAGAACTGTCAAATTTCTGATTTGAAAAATTTAATTACAAACGCACTTCCTTTATCTTTATTATTTAAAGCAACAATACTTCCATTATCTTTATTAATTATTTCTTTAGCAAGAGAAAGGCCAATTCCAAAATTATTATTTTTATAATTACTTTTATAAAATCTATCAAAAATGTGTTTTATATCTTTATCTTTAATACCTGGCCCCTCATCGCTAATCTCTATTTTAACTGAGTAACCAATATCAATAAAAGAAATACTTATAACACCATTTTCTGGGCTATATTCGATAGCATTTTTAATTATATTGGAAAGAGCTTCCTTTTCCCATTTATAATCGGCATAGATAAAGGCATCATCGCTTCCCGTAAAATTCACTTTAACATTTTTAGCCTTTGCAAGCGTATCAACAGCTTTTACAGTATCTGAAATTAGCCTTACCAAATATACTTTTTCTTTTTTAAATTTAACCACACTTGCATCAAATGAAGAAAGTTTAAGCAAAGCCATAATTAAGAAATTAATGTTTTCAGTTTGCATTCGCATATCTTCCAAAAATTCATATCGCATACTTTTTGGCACATCTTCCTCGAGCAAAGTATCAAGCATAATCATAATTGATGTCAAAGGTGTCTTTAACTGATGCGAAATATTAGCAAGATTATCTTTAATAATACTTTTTTCTTTTAATAAATTAGCAGCATTTTCTCTTAAGGTTATCGTTGTTTTATATATTTCATTTTTAAGTTTTGAAACTCTTCCCTCTTCATTACATGTAAGCTCTAAATCATATATTCCCCGGTTAATCTTTTCTAAATAACTAATAAGTTCATCTATTTTTTCTTTCTCTTTTTTCCTATAATTTCTATAAACTATAAAGCCTCCCAGAAAAAGCCCACCAAAAAGTAAAGAGTCCAAAGTTAAAGTTTGAATATAAGTTTTATTCAAAGCTTTTATAGAAGCTTTTTGGGCTTTAATGGCGCCTGTAATATTATTGTTAGGCATTATGCTTGGAATATTCACTCCAACGGAAGCTGCCACAGTTTCCGCATTTTACGCTTTAATTTTAGGTTTATTCGTTTATAAAGAGTTTAAATTAAAAGAATTGCCTAAATTAATGCTTATGGCTGTAAGCACAAACGGAGTGGTATTGGCATTGGTAATGACGGCTATGGCGTTCGGTTATTCCTTAACTATAGCTCAAATTCCTCAAATGGCGGGCAATTCGTTATTAGCTTTAACATCCAACCCTTATATAATATTATTTCTAATAAATATTTTCTTGCTTTTTATAGGATTATTTATGGAATCAACGGCTGCGATGTTAATACTAATTCCTATATTTATGCCCGTTATTAATCAAATGGGTATAGACCCCGTTCAGTTTGGCATAATAATGGTTTTAAACTTAATGATAGGAACTATAACGCCTCCCGTTGGGGTAGTTTTATCGGTTACG
>OIXQ01001140.1_pt1 | contig 10746 bp, 25 predicted proteins | sample 1587791 | NCBI WGS metagenome assembly OIXQ01 (sample SAMN03283273) | human gut metagenome | biome: human-associated habitat; material: feces | host: Homo sapiens | place: Peru | collected 2012
GTTTGCATCTGACTGCTTTATTATCTCAGTAAATGCCGTTGCCAAATTGTATGGCAGGTTCTCATCCCTTGTGGGGACATTGAGAGTGTGGGTTATACCTGCACACTCAAAATTGATTGTTAGGTTGTCTATCATTGTTATATCTGTTAATTTTATTACAATATTTTCCGTCACACCAGCTTTGTCTGCCTTGTGTGTATGCGCAGCTTGCGCAGATTTGTTCGTTACTCTGTTGTATCATTTTATAGTTCTTTGATTTCTTCTTCGACTTCTTTTATACATCTGTACACAGCCAAAATAAATTCACATTCTAAAGTTTCGGGCATTTCCAATCCCTGACTTCCAATACTGTCAGTCCGGAAATAAAACCGCTCTTTTTTGCAAGGTTTGCTAAGATAATTTAATATATCTTTAAGTTGTTCTAAAGACCTGTTCAGCTCAACTGCTCTTTTAAGTTGTTCTTTTGTCATAAGTTACTCTGTCTTGTCTTTATTCTCATTTCCTTTCTTCAGTTCTTCGATTAAATAGTCTGCTATCTTTACAGCATTCCTTGCGATGTCATCCATAGGCGGATTAGGGTCTATACCTTCCACCACAGGCGCAGCAAGCAAGCCATTCACTGCCTCTTTCGCTATCTCGTATCTGCGCTTCTCCCAATCAATACAGTCTTTTGTATCTTCTATTATATCCTCAAAATGGTTATATTTGTTGAGGTCGGTGTGATGTAACTCACCTTTGCTGTCGTAGTAGTCTGTGTAACTTCCAGTTGCACCCCAAGAAACAATATTTACTATCTCGCCTGTGTCTATTCTTTTAGCCTTTGCCATATTCTATTCTATTTTTTTTTTTTAGGTTCAACTTCTCCTGCCACTCCTTGTCGTGGATGCTGCCGACCAACTCACAGTCCTCAAGTTTCTGTTGCGTGATTTCGTCAGAGATGCCGTCAGAAATGCCACGCACAGCGGATTTCGGGTTTTTGACACAGGTGAGCAGAAACATCGCCTCTTCATCACTCCACTCTATAATGCCGAAGTAATTATCACGCGCATCATCCTCCATGCAACTGAAGGGGTATTCGTCCGAGCGAAGAATATCGCCCTCATAAATCTCCCTACCGCTCTTGTCGAGGAAGCCGGTGAACTGGCAGACGGTATCAGGGTCAATCAATACCGCTTCATTACGATTAAGCATAGAATCTTTCTGTCTGTCCTCAATGATGTAGGTATTATCACACTCCTTATAGTAATAGCCTTCAATCCACTCACTACTATCAACACTCTTACCTTTGAATTTGATGGTTCTCATAATATCTAATCTTTGCGTTTCTTTTTTTTTACGCTTCTTCGATGCGCTTTTTTCTTTTAATCTCTCGCTCTATCTTCTCCCTTTCCTGCTGCATCTTTTTCAAACGAATGGCAAGCTTGTTGTCGGTGCCATACTGCTTGATGAGCTGATGCGACTCGTACACCTTTATGTAAACGTAAAAAAGGAGTACGAGGATGTTAAACACCACAATTAAGAGCATTGGCAGAAGAACTAACCACCACGACCAACTGATTGCTCCGCAGAGTTTCATTACGATGAAGGCTACCTGAAGCGATGCCATCATAAAATCAATAATTCCAAATTTCATATCTCGTTTATATATTTTTTTTTAGTTCTGCATCCAAGCCAAGCACCCAAAGGATATGTTGGAGCTCGTGGACGTATTGAATGTGGCGTAATAAAACCGAGTCGGGCATTTTTTTGTATCTGATGAATACTGCCCAGTCGTTACGTTTACGTTCAATAGCAATATTTCGTTGTAAGAAGTTTGCATATCCTATCAACTTTGTGTAATATACCCTTGATACTCTAACCTTAAACCCGTTCTTTTCGAGAATTTCGGGAGTGATAGGTATGCCTTCAATATTACAGCACCAAGTTCCCCAAGGACCGTCGTCTTCATCGTTGATAGCACTTAGACTGACAACACCTTTTTTATCCTTATGTTCTATCTCGGTACGTATATCGGCAACAGTGCACATGGTGCCTTTCGGAAATATGCAATCGCGGCTTAACCTTACCAGGTCGCCTATTCTTAGATCTTCGGGGTTAATCATTTCTCACCTCCTTTCTTGCTATTCTCTAAATTAAAGTCAAAATCAATTCCCAAACCAAAGAGTAAGTGCTGTAGCTGATGAACATATTTTATTTTTGTTCTAAATGCATCGGAAACAAAATAGTTACCTTCAGGATATAGAAGACATGCACCAACAAAATCCTGCCCATCCCACTTCCATCCGTTCTTCTCCAACATTTCATAAGTTAGGGGAATAGGCTCTACTTCACTGAAATTCACCATGCCATACCCTGATTCCAAAAATAGGAAATTCTCTCTTACCTGCCATATTTGCACATATTTTAATGAGTTATTTCCTAAGTATTTGACCCAATCGCCTGGGATGTATTTTTGTCTCATAAGCTTTAATTTTTACGATGATTATACTTCTTCTCCACCAAGGATAATAGTTTTATCACAATATCCTATATCAGTGATATTAATGTTTCTAAACTGCTTTACATTAAATCCAAAACTTCCACCATTATCTATAGTGCTAAATACAACATCAAAATTTGGGTTCTTTAAAAGCAGTTCTGCTAATTCTTTTGCTTTCATACTCTTTACTTTTTTTACGATGATTATACTTCTTTATAGCATCCTTCTTTGAAGCAGCCATAATCTTCACTCCCTTTATGGTGAACTCATGTTGTACCTTTGGCTTACACTTCAGCTTGTCAGAAGGTAAACTAACTTTCGGAGTATTGGGTCTAATACGTGGAATATCAAATGGGGAATTATCTATTTGATAATCTAATTCTGTCTGTATTCCAATCATTGATAATAGTCCACTCATACGCTTTATGTTTTATTTAGATATATCTTCGATGTAGCACCATGTAAAATTCACCCCGGCACACTCGCAGAAGTTGTCCCATTGTATTTCCCTGTCGAAATCTGCAAGGTCTATATCCGTTGTGGTGTTGAAAAGATTGTAGCCTCCTACCGTGTTGTCCCATTCCAAGCCTTTGATGAGGATGATTTTTCCGCTTTCAGGAATTTCATCGTCGGTGTGCCAAAGGGCTTGCTTGAACCATGCAACACCGTCCATGAAGGATATTCTCTCCATTTCCTCATGGAATCCTTTATCTGGATTATACTTGCTGGCTGCTGCCATTATTGCTTTATCGTCAATCATTGTTATTTTCCTTTTTAGAAGATTTTAAACTTGAGGCTCGTAGGATCAATCGTTATTTCCTTTTGAAAGAAATGTCTGTTCACCCATTTTTCAGCTTTCTTTCTTTCCCTTCCGAGCCTCATTGTCTCACGTGAGAGAGTAAAGGATTTACAACCTTCGCAGATTTCCCATCGACTTTCTGCGATTTCATCTGTGAAGTGTTGCGTGTATTGTGGTTGTCGTGCGCATACAAAAACTTGGCGAGGAATATTGCAGTATTCATAATATGGCACTTGCTCGTCATAAGATTTATTATGTGCGCAGTTAAGTGAAACATATTCATATTTCTTTCGCTGTCTACTATTCATGGCTACTCTCCTTTCTTTATATAATATTCAAGTATATCTATCATCTTGTCAATAAGCATAAGATACATTTCAAAAAAAAGACCTTTAGTCTTTCCTGTAAAAAGGAAAACGAATGGAGAAATCAGAAAGCATATCGGCAGTCCTATGGCAACATAGACTAACACAGGAAACCAAAGCAGGATTACCAGTATTCTGTATAGTATTTTCATGATTCTTTATTTGTTTTAAATGAAACATAAAAAAGCGATACTCCATAATGGAATACCGCTTGAAATCAAAAAGGAGCAATGCTTTTGCACCGCTCCACTATTTATTTAAAAACATTAGTGTTGTTTAGCTTATAACCAAATTGCCTTTTATTAAATCTGCAACGTTTATAGGAGGAATAATTACATTGTTGAATTGTGTGCTCTCTGTTTTACAGAATAGAACACCTCTTGCTGTGCCGACAGTATGAACTGCAAAATACTCCAGTAATTCCTTTGGTATTACAACTTCCTCATTATTGTTGAGCTTTTCCCAGTCCTCTTCATGTATTTCAAATTCACAGGTAACACCAAGAATCATAATTTTTACCTCTTGGCTTGTAAATTCAAAACCTGCCGTGCAGGCTATTTTTTTCCCTTTATCGGCATATTTATAGCTTAATTCAATATTCATTCCCAAATCCCCATCACTTTTATTTGAGGTGAGAATTGCGAATTGATCCAAGTGTATGCCGAACATTCTAAATCTTGTCATATTATGCTGATTTCTTAGGTAGGTCAAAAACCGTGATACATGATGTCAAATCTTTACAAGTAGCAGGCTTGGTAAGACTATTCGCAGTAGCAGTCCAACTGTATTCCTTTTCTTTCTCAATAGAAACATTTTTGAATTGGCTTCTCTGCATATCCTCTTTGACGTAATCTTCAATGGGTATGAAATCAATTTGAGGAACAACTCCAAATGCTAGTGCCAGTTCAAAGAACTTGGAGAGACGATGGTCATAGTCACCATTAAGCAGTTGCGAAACATACCCTTTGCTTACACCAAGGTATTCTGCAAGCTGGCTTTTGTTCTTGCCTGTTTTTTCCATATATTTCTGGGCTTGGCTGTAAAGGTCAACTTGCGTCTTAGCTGTCCAATATTCAGGACTGTTTAATACTTCTTTCCTTTCCATAGTTTTTTCTAATTAAAAGTCATTGAACAGGTTGTCTATACGATTAATATCCTTATCTTGAGTGCCCTTATACCCTCCAAGGATAACAAATATATTCGGTTTCTTCATTAACACATAAACACGGATGTCTTTGTTCTTAAACTCATATACATCCTTTCTCCTTAACCCTTTAATCTGACGAAATTTGGATGAGGGCAAAAAATTTGAAGAGAACGAATCCATATAGGCATATATTTTAAATAATTTCTTTTTATCTCTTTCTTCTTTTATCTCATCCAAGAACCTTTGACAAAGGTATTTACCGTTAACAGAAACTTCATAGAAATCATATTCCGCATTGTTCACTGGCTCAAATCTACGTGTTTCGTACTTATTAGCCATACATTTTAGTTATTACTAAACTTGTGCAAAGATAGTCTTTTTTTGTGTTCTCTGCAATATTTCAAATTTAATAATTGAAACTTTTAACATTTCTACCTAATTATATATAACGGTATTCCAATATGTCAAAGAACGCTTTCTTACCCTCTCCCTGCTGTCACCAAGGAGAGGATGGTTAGTTACTTGTTTCTTTCTTTTCGTCTGCGAGTATGCCTTCCACGTACCGCACAACCCTTTCGTATTCCCTACCCGATATTTCGCTATCAGCATAGGCTTTTTTAATCAGTTCATCGCCTGTTCCGTAGAAGCATCCGACACACCACTTGTTGTTGGAACGAGTCCACGTGAAATATCTTCCACTACTCCAGAAATTTTTGAAGACTATGTAATCTGCATTGTTACAGACTTTTGCGTTGCCACCGATCACTGCCTGGTCACGAACCCAGACATTACCAAAGATCCTGGCATTGTCACGGACCCTTGCTTCATCTTGGACCAAGGCATAGTCAAAGACCTCTACCTGGTCAAAAAGCCAGACATGGTCAAAGGCCCAGGCATTGTCACGGACCTTTGCATTGTCGCAGACTTTTGCATCACCATAAACTTTTGCATAGTCACGGACTATTGCATCACCAAAAACTCTTGCATTTCCGTATACTTTTGCGTTGTCATAAACCCAAGCATTACCAACTTGAGAAAGGTTTTCTTCTTTCTCTATCCATCCGCCGAGTTCTCCTTTTTTTATAGAGCCAAAATCTTTTAAAGCCTTTATTCGATGTAACGTATATATTTTATATCGTAGGGTTTCTGATGTCAATTCATATTTGTTCATAGTGCTAATCTTTTATACGGTCTGGAACGTCTGGATGTTCTGGATATTTGTTGTATCTTTTCAGCTCGGCTTCGAGCATTGTGATGCTGCCAAGGTCGATTGTAATCTTGCCGACAAAGTTGATGAACTGGATGATGTCTGGAAGACCAAGGAAAGTGATTTCACATTCGCAGAGATGGAGTGCTTTGCCCCAAACGTGTATCTCCCCTGCCTCATTCAGAAATTTAACCTTGAACCCTGCTTCCAGCAATCGGAATATCAAGGTTCGTTCGACACCCATCAGTCCGTATTCGGGAGGAAGCTGGTTGAGTCTGTATGTTATCATAATATTGCTATTTTATTCCAATTGATGAAACATTGGAAAGTTTTTCAACCTTCTGTGTCAGTTCATAGTTCTGCTTGTTGAGGCGGTCTCTTTCAGCCCTCGCCTTGCCGATGTTGACGTGGGCTATGATTACCGAAGCAATCAGAATCGTTACAATCCATACGTATGGGAAGCGCCTTATACAGGTATCGAGCAGCCTGCCGATGGAGCCGATGGTCAGCCAGATGCCCTTTGCTATCAGTTTCAGACCCTTGCGCAATGAGGCAGAGGGAGTGAATGTAATTGTCTGTTCTGTCATAGAATTAAAGTTTTATTGTTTTGTTTCTCACTATAAAGAAGCCTCCGTCGATGCACTTCCGGAATGCTTCTTCATCACCTTCGTCGATGGTAGCGATGCTTTCTCCGTTTACCGTAGTGCCGGTGATGTGAAAGCGTCGCTTTATTTTATCCAGAGCGTTTTGGCTCAGTCTTCTGTGCCAATAGATAACTTTCTGCATCATGAAAGATTCAATATATTATTTTATCGTTTCTCCCCACACCATTGCAGAGTAGAGAGCATCAGAGACAAGTCCGGCGGAAACACCGAAGTCGATTGCTATGTCATAGGCCATCCTTTCCGCCCATTCCTTTTCCTTCTTGTATCTTTTCTGTTTTCTGCAAATCGAGTTCTGCATCTTCACATCATACGAAGTGACGAGTCCCCCCCCCGATTTGTAGTTCGTATAATACACCTTCTCCTCCTCCGTGAGGATGTCGAGAAAGTTCCTGTTGTGTTTTCTGTTCATAAATATCTGCTGTTTCGTTCCACTTCGTGCTGCATCCTCTGCACTGCGATATATTCGTCGGACGGCGGAATGTATATCCCTGCCTTTTCGGATGCGAATTTGAGGAACCTGTCGATTGCCGTGGTCATCTCCTCCTTGGTGAGATCCTTGGAAGACCTCATGAAGGTACGTTCGCATCCCAGGATATTGTCAAACCTTGTTCGCTGGAACAGGTCGGGATTGCACACTGCCTTGAAATACACCTCCTTGACCTCCTGCATCGGCAGTCCGATCTGCAATGCGAAATAAGCCATGGCGCAATGCAGATATGCGTTCTGCGCCAACGTGCGCTGCTTCTTCTCCGTAAGTTCCACCCGGAAAGTGTTTCCCCCAGGGGAAGATTTCCCCATGAGGTACTCCACTCTGGTGGTGAACTGTTCACGTTCAAGACAGTCTGACAAGTCGTATACCATACTTTTCGGCTATTCGTATCACCATGTCCGCCGTCTCGTCAAAATGGCAGGTCGTCGTCTCCGCTCTGCGGTGGCTGCTGCGTTACTGCCGGAGCCGCCGGAGCTTCTGGGAACGCCGTCTGCTGTGGTACCGGTTGTTGTGTCTGTCCTGCTCCGGGACGTTCCACCTTCCATGCCTTTATGGAATTGAACCATTTGCCGTTCCATTCATGTGCATCCACATCGAAATACACCTTCAGTTCCTCCCCCTGCCGGATGTTCATCTGTGCTATGCGGTCAGGGCCGTAGACCTCGAACACCATTTTCTTTGGGTACATACCGTCAGTTTCAAGTACATAAGAGGCGACCTGCCACTGTGTGCCGGTTGCGGAAACGCCGGAGCGAGTCTCCAGCACCGCGATGATTTTTCCTTGTATATCCATTTTTTCAAGTTTTTATTTTTTAAGTTTAATTCTCAGGGATGCAGCGATTGTGCTTTCCTTGGCATACTTGTCGTAGAGGTCAGGGTCATCCTCCTTCAACTTGGCCGAATCGAATTTCTTCCCCGTTGTAGGAGGAACGTAAGTGAAAGAGCCTGCCGCCGTCTTGTAAGACTTGGCGTTGTTCTGCCGCATGAGCGCCAGGATCTTGTCCTTCACGGCAGTCTGCCGTTCCTGCAATCCTCCGATCTTCCGCGAGAGCTCCACGAACTCCTGTTCAAGAGCGTAGAAGCCGCCCGGTATTTCAGGAGTGTAGGAATAAGACAGGTCCTCGTTAAGGTCGGCACGGATGAGATCATCGAGCACTCCGTCGCTTACCCTGCCCAGTTCCACATACCTGCCCTTGTCGCCTCTTAGCCACATGCAGGCTATGGACTTGACCTTTAGTCCGCGGTTCACCATCTCGAAGAAGCGGGCATAGATTGAGAGCTGCAGCGCCACACTCTCGTAGTAGAGCTGCGAGGTGGTCTTGTAGTCAACCAACACAATCCCTCCGTCGGAGTCCGCATACACCCCGTCGATTGCCGAAGCGTAGTCCTTAAAGTCGGTGACGATGTATTCAGAAGCCAGACATCTGAGTCCGTTGGTCTTTACCATTCCGACGTAAGACCTCAGTTCCGGCGTCCAGTCGTCGGCAGGGAACATCGAGTCGTCTCCGTCGAAGATGCCGTTGAACATTTCAATCGACGCATGTACCACCGACCCCCTCTGAGCCGCAGCGTCAAGCACAGCCTGCGGAATGTTGTCGTAAGTGGAAGGGAACGCTCTTTTTATGAGTGTAGACGTAACACCCGACAACTCTTTCCCCCCGAGGAAATAACGGTGTTGCGACTGGTCAAAAACCACCCCGGAGTCAGCCAGAGAGATGTTACCTTCCGTAGGATTTTCCTTTTCCATTATATCATTTGTTTACAACGTGTTATGAGAATATGCTAAAGTTTTCATCCGATTTTCAGTTCCTTCTTTTTCTGGGTGCACAATCCCATGAAAGTAGGGTCCTTCTGCAATGGTGCGAAAGTGACGTAAATCCATTTCAGCTGTTCCTTTGTGGTTGCCTTTGCAAGGAACTCCTGTGCCTGGAAGATGTCGTTTGGGTTTATGCTGTTTCCGTTCTTCGCCGGCTGTTCCTGTGGAGTCTGCTGCGATGGCTGCACCTGGCCCATTGCCAGCTGCTCGTTCATGTTGTATTTAGTGGAAGAGTCCACTATCTGTGCCCCTTTGGAGTAGTAGACGTCAGCACCTACGCCAAGCGCCTTCATCGCCACCGAGAGAGCGTCGGTGAGCGCCATCTTGTAAGCCTCGTCGTTGACATAGACACCGTTACGCTCCGAGCTGACCACGGCGGAACCTCCAGTTCCCGGTATCGGATCAGACCAGTGGCCTTCAACCATGACGAAGAGATTGATGTTACAGAACACCTTTGTCTCGTTTCCGTAGGTTTCAGCCCATTGCTTCACGATTTCGTATTTCCATCCGAAGCCGCAGGTCCCGAACGCTTCAGTCATCATCTGTATTCTCCACATCGGGTTGATGTCACTCATGCCTTTCAGACGTCCTGCCTGTATATTCTTCAGCGCCTCCTGCGGCACTTTGCGGAGTCTGTTGTAAAGTTCCATTGCGGCTGTTTCATTCTTCTGTTCCTGCTGCGCCGCCAGTTCAGCCTGTTCTGTCTGTTTTTTAGTTGCCATTGTTTCTCTTCTCCAATATTCTGTTGATCATGTTCCTCGCATCGGGAGAAGACACCGCTTTTGCCAGGTCAAGTACTTGGCAGAGCTCACCGTCTTCCATTTTGAGGATTATCTGTATTATGTTCCTTTCACGCTGCGTCATATCAGAGGACCGTGACGATTTTGGTTTCAATTATCGCTTCGACCGAGAAGTCAACCTGCGTATCCCTCATTGCCTCGTCGAAGTTCGTCTGTGCGTTTCTCGTGGAAGTTCCCATGACGAGGAAACACATCGTCTGTTTCCTGTCCTTTCCTGTGCGTTCGTCGGGTGCGACAATGTTTATCTTAACCTTGTAGTATTTCATGTCTTCGTCACTCTGCACGGAGAATATCTCCAAGAACTGCGCCCTGCTGATGTCGGCCATCTCGACGCCGTGGAACCCGTCCATTTCTCCGAGGACCTTTGCTTCGGCCTCTGCGAAGCTCTGTGCGTCGATTACATAAGGCTCTTTTACTTTCTTTGCTTCCACGTTCTCGTATGCCACTGTGCAGACGAAGAACGTTCCTGTCTTTCTTGTGATTTTTTTTTCCATTTTGTCTTGTTTTAAAAGTTCATTCATATCTCCACTCCCATTTTGGACACTTCTCGCCGCATTTCTCGTCAGGGGTGGGACAATTGCCCACATTGTGCGGTTCATCGCGCCACAGGCAATCGTAGCAGCCTCTACGGCGATATTTCATAGCAAATCCTCCTTGTATGCCCACTTCCAGGCGTTGATGTTCTTGATTTTTTTTTTTTGGCGTTCCAGGGCTCCACTCCGTTGAATGTCGCGTGTACGAAGCGCCGTCTTACCTTCGTGACAATCACGATGCCCTTTTCCGGATGTTCCGGCAGCTCATCGGCAGGATGCCAAGCCGCCTTTGCCCTTCCTTCAGCCCCTTTCATGTATGCGAGCACTGCGCATTGCCTTGCGGTGCGCTGCCCGTCGTCTATCCTGTCGGCGAAAGCCTCCGCCATTTCCCTTGTCTTGTCTTCCATATCAGTCAGTGGTTTTACATTCGTCTTTTATCTTTCGT
>OIXQ01001141.1_pt1 | contig 10743 bp, 6 predicted proteins | sample 1587791 | NCBI WGS metagenome assembly OIXQ01 (sample SAMN03283273) | human gut metagenome | biome: human-associated habitat; material: feces | host: Homo sapiens | place: Peru | collected 2012
CTGCTGCCCTTGCAATGCCGCCGCCAAAATGGTATGATGGAAATGAACAAAAAAAATACAGAAAAGGAGTCTTCCACATGCGTCATTTTCCAAGGGGAAGAATACTCACTTGATAGTGCTCTTCGGCGCGGGACTTTCTTTTCGCAGGGCGTTTTGCTATAATAGAATTGCTTTTTGCTTGCGTGACGTCGTTCGCCGCCTTTTTTGCGCAGGTTCGGTGTGACGCGGACGTTTTGCGCGAAATAATGAAAGAATGTCGCAACTGGTGAAGTAAAGAAAAGAAAAAAACAAGAATGCCCTTTGTGCAAATATATCATTTTGTGTTCATTTGTGCTATTGTGTCAAAGATATTCTATTGTTTCTGGTGAAAACTTGTGCTATACTATTATCAATAGAACCGATAGGAATTCGGTTCAACAATTGCAAAGGAGGCTTCCCTATGAAGAAATTCCTCTCCGTCGTATCTCTGCTGATGGCGCTCATGATGCTCTGCACCAGCGCGCTGGCGAACGAACAGAAATATGATGAACCCGTGACGGTGCATTTCGTTCGTTCCACGGACGATACGCTCGACGCGAACTACTTCTCGCAGCATCCTGACAAGACCATGACCGACAACCTCTGGTGCGATCTGTTCCGCGACGAGCTGAACATCAACGTGGAATACGACTGGATCGTGAAGAGCGGCGACGAATACGACCAGAAGCTGGCTGCGGAGTTGGCCGTCGGCGCCATTCCGGAGTTCGTGAACGTGACCGCTCTGCAAGCCAAGCAGCTGTATGAGGCGGGTCTGATTATGCCGCTGGACGAAATCTACAACGAGTACGCAACCGAGCAGACCAAGCGCGTCATGCTGGAAACCGGCACTTCTCCCTTTGACGCGGTCACCTTCGACGGTCAGCTTTACGCGCTGCCCGTGGTTGGCGAAACGCTGATGATTGCCGACCTGCTGTGGATTCGCACGGACTGACTGGAAAAGCTGAACCTGCCCGTTCCCACCACCATGGACGAGCTGATTGCTACGGCGAAGGCCTTCGCTGAGGCTGACTTTGACGGCAACGGCGTGAACGACACCATCGGCATGGCCGTGTCCAAGACGCCTTGGGATCAGCTGTTCACGCTGAAAGGCTTCTTCAATGCGTTCGATTCCTATCCCGAAATCTGGGTGGACGACGGCACGGGCAAGCTGGTCTATGGCTCTACGCTGCCCGGTACCAAGGACGCGCTGGCGACGCTGCATCAGATGTATGTGGACGGTCTGCTGGATCCTGAATTTGCCGTTAAGGACGACGGCAAGGTGGCGGAAGCGACCGCTTCCGGCAAGTGCGGCATCATGTTTGGCGCACAGTGGAACTCTATTTACCCCCTGCAGAACAGCAAGAACCTTGAGCCCGAAGGACAGTGGCAGGCGTTCCCCATCGTAACGGCTACCGACCACAAGGCGAAGGCGCAGACGGACGTCGGCACTACCGCTTGGACCGTGGTTCGCAAGGACTGCGAGCATCCCGAAGCCGTTGTGAAGATGTACAACCTCTTCATCGACAAGTGCTGGGGCCCCAACAACGAGAACGGCGTGTACTACGCGCCCCTGGATTCCGAATCCATCTGGAAGCTGTCCCCTGTGACCCCCACCAAGCCTGACAAGAACCTGAAAGCTTTCCTCGATCTGGAAGCGGCGCGTCAGTCCGGCGATTTCTCTCAGGTCACCGGTGAAGGCTACTCCATCCTCCAGAAGCTTCAGGCGTTTGAATCCGGCTCCGAGGAAGGCTTCGCCCTGTGGGGCTGGGAGCGCATCTACGGTGCGGAAGGCGCTTACGGCGTGCTGAACTACTACAAGGAAAACAATCTGACGCAGGACATGATGTTCGTTGGCGCGCCCACCGAAAGCATGACCCTGTACATGAGCTACCTCAAGGACCTGCAGAACGAAACCTTCGTGAAGATCATCACCGGCGAGGAAACCATTGACGCTTTCGACCAGTTTGTGGAAAACTTCTACGCCAACGGCGGCGACGCGATTACTGAAGAAGTCAACGAATGGTATGCTTCCTTGAAGTAATCTGACCGATTGACTAACGGGGGCTGGTGACAACATCAGCCCCCGCTTTCAAATCAATCCCAGCAGGGGGCGACGACTGTGGAAAAAAGCATTGTAAGCAAAAATTACGTCAACCTGAAGCGCGTTCGGAGAAGAAAACGCTTGTGGCGCGAGCTGCCCTTTCATCTAATGCTGCTGCCCGGCGTTATTCTTGTCTTCATCTATATGTACCTTCCCATGATTGGGCTGAAGATCGCATTTGAGAACTTTATTCCGGCGAAGGGGCTGTTTGGTCCTCAGAAATTTGTCGGCATGAGGAACTTCCAAATGCTGCTGCGAAATCCCCAGACGATGCCTGCGCTCCGCAACACGATCATCATCTCGGCGTGGAAAATGGCGCTGCATCTGCTCGTGCCTGTCATCGTGTCCATTTTGCTCAATGAAATTCAAAGCAATGCCTTCCGGCGCATCTCGCAAACCTTGATTTATCTGCCCCACTTCCTGAGCTGGATTATTCTGGCGGGTATTCTGATTGACCTGCTGTCGCCCAACGGCGGTCTTGTCAATCGCTTCCTGAAGCTATTCGGCGCTGAACCGATTTTCTTCCTTGGCAGCAACAAATGGTTCCGATTTACGCTGGTGTTTACCGACGTATGGAAGGAATTTGGCTTTGGTACGATTGTGTATCTGGCTGCTATTACCAACATTGATCCCACCCAGTATGAAGCCGCGACCATTGACGGCGCCAACCGCTTTCAGCGGATCATGCATGTCACCTTGCCCAATATGCGCATGATTATCGTGCTGATGATGGTGCTGAGCCTTGGCAACGTGCTCAATGCCGGTTTTGATCAGGTTTATAACATGTACAGCGAGGCTGTCTATTCCACCGGCGATATTCTGGATACGTTCATTTATCGCCTGAGCTTTAAGAACGGTCTGTGGGGACAGTCCGCCGCTGTGAGCATGTTCAAATCCGTTGTATCGACACTCTTTATCTCTGTAAGCTATCTGTGCGCCTACAAGTTCGCAGATTACAGAGTTTTCTGATGAGGAGGCGCGTGGTATGGTTAAGTCAAAGAGCTTCGGAGCCCGGGTATTCGTTGTGGTCAACGCCCTGGTAATCGGTTTGCTGGCCGCGTCTTGCCTGATTCCGCTGATTCACGTATTCGCCATCTCCCTGTCAGATAAGTCTTCTGCCTCCGGCGGACTGGTTACGCTGTGGCCGGTGAATTTCACGCTGGAAAGCTATAAGTATGTCATCAACCGCGCTCCCTTCTGGGCGGCGATGCTTGTTTCGCTCAAGCGTGTGCTGGTCGGCGTGAGCCTGAACATGTTTTTCTGCATCATTTGCGCCTATCCGCTGAGCAAGGAAACAAACCAGTTCCGCGCCCGCACGGCGTATGCGTGGTATTTCTTCATTACCATGCTGATTTCCGGCGGCATGATTCCGCTGTACATGGTCATTAACCTTACTGGACTCAAGGGAACCTTCTGGTCGCTGGTGATTCCCGGCGCTGTCCCTGTGTACAACATTATTCTGCTGCTGAATTTCTTCCGTCAGACGCCCCGAGAGCTGGAGGAGGCCGCCATCATGGACGGCGCCAGCCAGTGGCGCATTCTGTGGCAGATCTTTGTGCCCACCTCCAAGGCGGCGCTCGCCACCGTCGCCCTGTACTCCACTGTGTATCACTGGAACGAATGGTTCAACGGCATCATCTACAGCAGAGGTCCGGAGCAATATCCTTTGCAGAGCTACATGCGAACCATCGTCATTGACCAGAAGCTCACGCAGATGGGCGCCGGCGACTGGGAGGCGCTTGCCTTGGTATCCGACAAAACCGTGAAATGCGCCATGATTTTTGTAGCATGCTTCCCGATGCTGGTGCTGTATCCTTTCTTGCAGCGCTACTTCGTCAAGGGCATGGTGCTGGGGTCTGTGAAGGGATAATTGCGCATGCATAAACAGCCGCTGGGTCTAAATCGCCGTGGGTTCATCCGCCTGCTGGCCATCACGGTCGCCGTGGTGCTGGTGTTCTATGCCATCGGGCTTTACCTGAACTATATGGGATTGCAGACCCTTCATGGGAACATGGAGGCGCTTAGCGAACGGGAATGCAGCTATATTGCGTCGCAAATCAATCTGGAGGTCGCAAATCTGATTACCCAGTGTCAGGAGCTTGCGGCGGATAAGGAGCTGCTGCGGTATGTGATCGCCTATCCGCGGCTCAGCGACTATCAGCGCATCGCCAGCATTAACGGGCTGTCTGATAAGCTGCTCCGCATGAAGCGCTCGTGTGATTTGCTGGAAAACGCAAAGATCCTGCTGCCGCAGATCGACCGCGTTATCGCGACGGAAAAATCCATCTATGATACGATGGATCGGAGCGAATACGCGACTTTCCGGCAATTGGTGGACGGAAAGCTGATGCGCATCGCAGAGCATGGGGACAATCTGTACATGCTTTGCAGCCCTGTAACGCGGGGCGAGCCGATGTTCCTCATTTCTGTCTGCATATCGCCGGAACGTCTCGAACGGCGAATGCGCCTGTTGGCCAGCGAAAACGCGCTGGACATGACGCTGTATTGCCGACGGATTGTACCATATGCTTCAGGAGGTGTTTCAGGACAGGCTGGAGGTTCGCCGCTGCTACAGTTGCGACGAGGCGTGCGCCGTGCTGAACCGCAACCGCGTGGATATTCTGCTGACCGATATTGAAATGCCCGGAGCGTCGGGGCTGGAGCTTCACCGCATGGTGCGCGAACGCTGGCCGATGACCCGCGTTATCTACCTGACCGGCTATTCCGATTTTGATTATGCGCGTCGAGCGCTGAAGCAGCGTGCGTTTGCGTATGTACTCAAAAGCGAGGGCGACCAAGTGCTTATCAGCACGGTGGAAAGAGCGGTAGAGAACCTGCAGGAGGAAAGCGCGAGGCTGATGCGGCAGGCGGCGGTGGCGAGCGAATATGCAAGGCAGCTGCGTCAGCTGGTGTTCCATGCCATGCACGGCGGACAGCTGCAAGAGGAATCGCTGCTTGCCGCCATCAAGGACAGCGGCTTTCCCTTTGACGCGCATCGACCGGTGCGTATGGGATATGGCATGTTCGGCGCAGCCATGCGCCCCGAGCTTCTGCATCAGTCGATGAACCTGATCGAGGAGCTGATGCGCCCCCATTTGCCGATGCTGCTGACCGACATGAATGCCCGCTGCTTCTCCATTGTGTTTCAGCCCTCGGAGGAGGACAGCGCACTGCTGGAGGGACACCTGGAGAATGCGCAGCGGATGATCGAGCAGCAGGGACAGCAGCTGACGGTCTGTCTGATGGACTGCGAAACAGAATGGAAGGCATTGGGGAAGGGAGCGGCGCAGATGCTGGAGCTGATCAATCAGGTCAGCCCCGCGTCCGGCGAACTGGTCACGCTGCACGCGACGCAGGCGCAGCCAACGTCCTCGATGCCGCTGGTATCCGTCAGCGACGGACAGGCAAGCCTTATCCGCATGAAGGAATACCTGCTTACCGGTCAGGAGGATCTCTTTGCTGAAGAAACCCCGCGTTTTTTTCAGCTTCTGGCAGATACCAGCGATAAGCGAAGCACCGATGAGCTTTACGAGGCGCTGGCGCAGTTCATGCGCGATTGCAGCGGCGCCTTCCTGACGGGCGACATTGCGTCGCCCGCGCTGGAAAGGCTGGTGATTAAGCCCGGAACGCCGCTCAGCGAGCTGCAGCGCAAGCTGAACCATCTGGCGCAGGAGGTATTCAATGTACGCTCCAAAAAGCAAATGCACCGTCAGCGACACATTGTGCGGCAGATTGACCAGTATATAGCCGAGCATCTGAGCGGCGATTTGTCGCTCACCGCGATTGCGGACGCGCTGCATTTCCATCCCACCTACATTTCGCGTGTGTACCGTGAATGCAGCAGCGTGTCGTTCAGCGACAGTATTGCACAGTCCCGGCTGAAGAAGGCGTGCAGCCTCCTCAGCGAAACCGACCAGTCCATCGCCTCTATTGCGGAGCAGACGGGCTTCAATACCGCCAACTATTTTGCCCGATGGTTCCGGAAATGGATGGGCTGCACCGCGCAGGAGTATCGGGAACGCTCGCGAGATCATGCGTAATACGATTTCCTGATTCAACTGCGCCATCTGCTTGCGCCTTTTCTGCTCTGGCGTCTGCTCATTCCAGTCAGGAATGATGCGGTCAGGATGAATGGTGTTGAAGTTGGCATTGCGGTTGACTTTCCGCTTTACTTCCACTCTGTTATGATCATATACGCATTTTTGTCTAACAAATTCCGACGTTGGCGAAGGGGACTAGATAAAATGCCATGGCAGCAAACATTGATTTATCGAAAGCGGAGCATGCTTATTTATATCTGTCGCCGTTGTAATGAAAAGCGGAGGCTGCACATGAATCCCTCGGTATATTCAAAATACATGCAATAAACGGTGGAAAAAAGCACATATTTTCAATTTGGTAGCGAAAAACGACAGTTTGGTCGAAGAACAATCCATTGCTTCTTTCTGTGGTTATAATAAAATCAGATATCGGGGGATTTCCAATTGCCGTTATAGGAGGTGCACCCTGGCGGAGGATTGAGAGCTCGAAGTCCCCCGAGAATAATCTGGGTTGCTTGTTCACACACCGGAAAGGAAACAATGGAGGTATCATTGATGAAGATCAACACGAAGCGGTTAGTCAGCATGATAATCACAGCCGTGATGCTGGCTGTGATGTTGCCCAGCTTTGCCATGGGCGAAAGCGGCAAGAAGTATACCGAAACACTGCAGCCGGAAGGCTGGACACTGGTTGAAAATGAAGGCGGCGCAACCCTGAGTTACACCAAGGGTGGCGGCGTGAATCTGATTGAAGTGGATGGTTACGCCTTCAAGGATCTGGACCGTGACGGCGAACTGGACGTGTTTGAAGACTGGCGCGTGGACTACAAAGAACGCTCCCGCGACCTGGCCACGAACGGCGGCCTGAGCCTGGAATTCCAGTTGGGCCTGAAAATGAACCCCTTTAGCGTCGGCGCTCCTGCCAAAACCCTGGCGGATAACACCAAGACCGCGCTGGATCTGGGTTATCGCCACATCCGTTTCAGCTCCGTAGGCGCTGAATTGATCACCGCCTGGAACAACGAGATTCAGAAGTACATCGAAGCAAATACTGACGTGGTTGCTATCCCCGCCACCTTCATTGCCGACCCGCTGGAAGGCAGCGGCGTGACCGACTGGCCCGGCAACCTGGCGCTGGCTGCCACCTTCGATCCGCAATTGGCCCATGAATATGGCCGCACCTTGTCCAAGGAATGGCATTCCATGAACCTGACCATGAACGTCGGCCCCCAGGTTGACCTGGCGACTGAACCCCGGTGGTCCCGCAATGACATGACCTTTGGTGAGGATCCTCAGCTTTCTATCGACATGACCCGCGCCATGATCAACGCATGGCAGTCCACCTACGACGATGACGGCAACGACCTGGGCTGGGGCAAGGACTCCGTCAATATCCAGGTGAAGCACATCATGAGCGAGGGCGCCGGCGAGGGCGGCCGTGAAGCCCATTCGCTGGACGGAGCTTATGCCGTGTATCCCGGCGGCCAGTTCTATACCAGCATCTTGCCTTACTTCGCGGCGCAGGATCTGCCCGGCAAGACTGGCATGGTGTCCTCCGCAATGACCAGCTTCTCCATCGGCGTGGATGAAAACGGCGACTCCGTCCTGGGCGAGCGCGTTTCAACCAGCTACAACGCCGAAAAGATCAACGGCCTGTGGCGCGCTGCCAACGGCTGGAACGGCTACATCCTGACGGACTTCAACACCCACGTTGATAAGTGCTTCGGCATGGAAGAATACACCGTTCCGCAGCGCCTTTGGCTGGAACTGGAAGCCGGCATCGACGCCTGGGGCAATATGGGCGGCAAGTATGAAGAAGATATTGCCGTTGCTGTGGAAGCCTACAATTATGGTGTGGAACGCCTGGGAAAGGAAGCTGCCGACCAGATCATTTTCGACAATACCCGCCACATTCTGGACACCCTGTTCAACGTGGGCGTCGTGGATAACCCCTACGTTTCCGAAGCGGTTGCCGCTTCCGTGCCCAATAACGAAGAACATACCGCCATGGCCCGCGAAGCGCTGCTCAAGTCCATCGTGATGCTCAAGAATACTGATAACAACGTGATCAAGCCTGCGGGCGATGAAAAGCTGACCGTTTATATTCCCTACAAGTACTCTCCAGCAACCACGAGCCGCCGCGGCACCACCCCCGCTTCCTTCGCTCCTTCAATGGATATTGCCGTGGCCTCTCAGTACTTCAACGTGATCACTGACACAGTTGGAACGCCCAGCGGTGAAGGAAACACCTATCTGCCCGAGGACGTAATCCGCGCTTCCGCCGAGGACATCGCGAAGGCCGATCTGGTGATCGTACGCGTCGCCAGTCCCAAGAGCAACGCTCCCACCACCGGCTATGACGAAAACATGAAGGTACCCGCTGACTACGAGTACATTCCCCGTTCCCTGCAGTATCGTCCTTACACCGCCGATAACATGTACGTCCGCTTCGAGTCCATCGGCGGCCAGATCACGCTGGAAGCCTTCGAGGGCGTCTACGGCACTGAGTACGATTATGTAAAGGAAAACCGCTCTTACTTCGGCAAGACCGGCACCGTCAGCAACGAGGCGGATCTGGACTTCGTACTGGAAATCGACGAGCTCACCGGCGATGTTCCCCTGGTGCTGGTGATGAACCTCAACAGTTCCATGGTGTGGTCCGAAATCGAGCCCTCCGCGGACGCAATCCTGGTATCCTTCGGCGGCGGCCGCACCCACTCCGCCCGCGACGAGATCCTCTTTGAAATCATCGCCGGCAACTATGAGCCCTCCGCCCTGCTGCCCATGCAGCAGCCCATCGATATGGAAACCGTGGAAGCCCAGTATGAGGACGTGCCCCGGGATATGGAATGCTATGTGGACTCCAACGGCAACACCTACGATTTCACCTTCGGCCTCAACTGGAGCGGTGTGATCAACGACGAGCGCGTGGCCAAGTACAACGTGGAGCCTATCGTCGGCACCAATCCTCTGGAATAATACGATTTCCAACTGGAAATAGTATGAATCAGCTACATCAATTGGTTCCCTGCAAGAAAACTTCCGCTTGGTAGGGCGTGCCGGGCTGATTGACCCGGCACGCCGCCAAATTTGACGGCGGCAGGCCGTTCGTCTGAACGCCGTCGTCAACCTGCGGAAAACGCTCTGAAAGCGCATGGACGCTCGGCGGGAAGCGAAGGAATCGATAGATCGTTTTGAATCCTCCTTTCCTCAAACCTGATCAAATTCCTTTCTTCTCCGCTGTGCTTCATGACAGCGGCGGCGTCTGGTGCTGCAAGCCATTCCTGCATTCGCAAATTGGCTTTCTCCCCGGCGCCGTTTTCTTTCTGAACGACTGATCCATCAAGATAAGGAGCATGCGTATGCGAAAGGTGAGAATAACGACCGGGCTGTCATGCCTGATGGCCTTCATCCTGTGCTTCGTGATATTCGGCTCGAACCTGGCCATGAGCTATGATACCGTTGTCAACGGCATGCTTGGCGTGCAGACCAGCAAAGCCATCAACGATCAAAGTATCGCGGATGAGGATACTGTATATTATAAGAGCGCTTATGGCGACATCAACGCAAAAACGCTTAAGGTACTCAAGGAAGACACCTATACTGAGGCCGTGCAGGAGCAGGAAGAAGGCACCGTGCTGCTTTACAATAAGGACAACGCGCTGCCGCTGAGCAAGGATGAGCAATTATCTCTGTTTGGCCATGCGATCGTGCAGCCCTTGTACCGCAATCAATCTGCTGGTTCACGCGCCTATTCCACTAAAACGGGTGTTGACCTGTATAAGGCGCTGGGCGCCCTGAAATTCAAGGTGAACCCCAAGCTGTACAACGCATACCGCCAAAGCAAGACCGAGAGAAAAACCGGCGCAGGCACGTTCTTTGAGGAAAACGCCGATCCGTCCGCATTATGGTCGCTGGGTGAGGAACCCATCAGTTTCTACACTGACGATGTGAAATCCTCCTGGGCAACCGGCTTTAACGACGTAGCTATCGTGATGCTGGCCCGGGAGGGCGGCGAAGGCGTAGAGCTCTACACCCAAACCCCCACGGAAGGCATCAGTCAGCTGGCGTTGAGCCAGGATGAAAAAGATTTGCTGGCCATGATCCGGGATTCCGGCTCGTTCAAGAAAACCATTGTGCTGCTTAATACAGGCAACCCCATGGAGGTAAACTGGGTCGAGGAGTACGACGTGGACGCTGTGCTGTGGATCGGCTGTCCGGGTGAAAAAGGCTTCATCGGCGTGGCGAACATCCTGATTGGCAACGCCAATCCCTCCGGCAAGCTGGTGGACACCTATGCGGTCAGTTCCCTGTCCGCCCCAGCCGTGGTCAATAATACCTTCAACAACCAGCAATGGGCCAACCTGACAGAAGCGCTGCAGAAATCCTCCTCCAACGCTTCCGAAATTTCCTATTACACCGTGCAGACCGAGGGAATCTATATCGGTTATAAGTATTACGAAACCCGGTATGAGGACCAGGTGCTGGGGCGGTTCAACGCCACCGGTTCCGCCGGATCCATTGATGGCGGTGCATGGGACTATGCCAAGGAGGTTTCCTATCCCTTCGGTTATGGTCTGAGCT
>OIXQ01001144.1_pt1 | contig 10713 bp, 10 predicted proteins | sample 1587791 | NCBI WGS metagenome assembly OIXQ01 (sample SAMN03283273) | human gut metagenome | biome: human-associated habitat; material: feces | host: Homo sapiens | place: Peru | collected 2012
CCTGCCACTGCCAACTCAGGATCATTGTAATTCCAATTCAAATAAAAACTATTCGTAGATGCAAGTGCGATAAATATTACCACTATAACCGCACACAATGAAATAAGAATCCATCGAATCGTTTTTACCTTTGTTATACTTCTTTTTGCAAGCTGCAAATTAATAACTTCTAATTTTTCAGAAAGAATCTTTAAATCATCGGTAGTCGGTTCTGCTACAGGTTCTCCAAGTAATTCACTTACAGTAGTATCCAGTTCATTCGCCAAAATAATCAGCATACTGGAATCTGGAACTGACAAACCATTCTCCCATTTTGATACTGTCTGTCTTACTACGTTCAGTTTAATTGCCAGTTCTTCTTGCGACAGCCCTTTTGACTTTCTAATTCTTTTGATATTTTCATTTAGCATAATCTCTGCCTCCTTGTTTTTGATAGCTCAATTCTATATTCAATAGAGCCGTTGCCACAAGCAATACATATTAACATCCGCTTATTCACGGGCTTTTCACAGACAAATCTCGATTTGTATTTCTGTTTGTTTTAAAAATGGACAATCCCAATTGGAATTGCCCATTCATTTATCACTCCAAAATCCAACGGCTTTGCCGTTGCCGTGCTCCGCACTCCTTGATTTTGTCGTTGTCACATCAGTTGAAAACAAATACTCGCTTTGCTCGTGCTTGTTTTCCTGCTAATGTTCCAAATTATGCGATTTTTTCTTGCTTGCACTTAATTTTGCATCAATTGATGTAAGTTTGATGTAAATCGCTGTTTTTTTAGTTTTTTATCTTAATAGAGCTTTGCACCTGCCGGAATGTGGTCATCTACCATCAGAAGATGAAGCTTTTCTTCGCCTTCTTCTTCATGAACGGCACTGATAAGCATACCGCAGGAGTCGATACCCATCATCGGTCTCGGCGGAAGATTTGTAATAGCGATACAAGTCTTGCCAACCAGTTCTTCCGGCTCATAATATGCGTGAATACCGCTTAAAATGGTTCTGTCTGTACCTGTTCCGTCATCAAGAGTGAACTGTAACAGCTTTTTGGACTTCGGTACTGCTACACATTCTTTAACCTTAACAGCACGGAAATCGGACTTGCTGAATGTATCGAAATCCACAAATTCCTCAAACAAAGGCTCTACCTTTACCTTAGAGAAATCAATCTTTTCAGACTCAGTTTTTACATTTTTTTCAGGTGCTTCAGAAGCTGTATTATTTACATCATTTTTCTTATTTACACCATCCAGGGACTTCATTGTCGGGAAGAATAAAACGTCGCGGATTGCGGGGGAATCGGTAAGCAGCATTACCATACGGTCTATGCCGAAGCCTATACCGCCTGTGGGCGGCATACCGAGCTCAAGAGCATAGAGGAAATCCTCGTCGGTATGATTTGCCTCTTCGTCACCGAGAGCGAAAAGCTCCTCCTGCGCCTTAAAGCGTTCGCGCTGATCAATCGGGTCGTTAAGCTCCGAATAAGCGTTTGCCATCTCCCAGCCGTTCATAAAGAACTCAAAACGCTCAACATAGTCGGGATTTTCCGGCTTCTTTTTGGTGAGCGGAGATATTTCAATGGGATGATCCATAATAAACGTAGGCTGAATAAGGTGTTCCTCAACAAAAGCCTCGAAGAAGAGATTGAGTATATCGCCCTTTTTGTGGTGAGGCTCAAACTCAACATTGTGCTCCTTTGCGGCGGCTCTTGCCTCGTCAAGAGTCTTTATCTCATTAAAATCGACACCCGAATACTTCTTTACCGCGTCAAGCATAGTAAGACGCTCAAAGGGCTTGCCGAGATCCATTTCAATGCCGTTATATGTTATAACGGTAGTGCCGAGAACCTCTTTTGCAACGTGGCGGTAAAGATTTTCGGTAAGATCCATCATACCGTGATAATCCGTATATGCCTGATAAAGCTCCATAAGAGTAAATTCGGGATTGTGGCGTGTGTCAAGACCCTCATTGCGGAAAACTCTGCCTATTTCATACACTCTCTCGAGTCCGCCGACTATAAGGCGTTTCAGATACAACTCAAGAGAAATTCTGAGCTTAACATCCTCGTCGAGAGCGTTGTAATGAGTAACAAACGGCCTTGCCGCCGCGCCGCCCGCGTTTGCAACGAGCATGGGGGTTTCAACCTCCATAAAGCCCTCTGAATCAAGATAATTTCTGATACTGCTGATTATTCTCGAACGCTTTACAAACGTATCCTTTACGTCCTGATTCATAATAAGGTCGATATATCTATGGCGGTAACGGGTATCGGTATTGGTAAGTCCGTGGAACTTTTCGGGAAGAACCTGAAGGCTCTTCGAAAGCAGTACCACCTGCGTTGCGTGAATCGAAATCTCGCCTGTTTTGGTTTTGAAAACGGTACCCTTGATATTTACTATATCGCCGATGTCCATTTTCTTAAAGGCTTTATATTCATCCTCGCCTATGCAGTCACGAGCAACATACGACTGTATACTACCCTTTAGATCCTGTACATTGCAAAATGACGCCTTACCCATAATACGCTTTGACATAAGTCTGCCGGCAACGGAAACCTCCTTGCCGTCAAGGTCATCAAAATCGGCTTTAATATCCGCGCTGTGGTGAGTAACATCGCACTTTGTGATAACAAACGGGTCATTGCCCTCGGCTTGTAAATCACGAAGCTTCTGAACTCTTATCATATGCAGCTCGTCGAGGTTTTCATCGTTTGCATTGTTTACTTTCTTTACGTCTGCCATATCTTCACTTCCTGTCAAAAAAGGAGCGCAAGGGAACAAAGAGAGTCCCTTTTCGCCCCGTTAAATTTTTAATTATTTTGAAATTTCCTTAATGACGAATTTAAGAAGACCGATAGGTGCTTCAACCTCAACGGTCTCGCCGACCTTGTGACCGATAAGGGATTTGCCTACGGGCGATTCGTCAGATATTTTACCCTCGTCGGGATCGGCCTGTGCAAAGCCGACTATTTTATATTGAAGTTCTGCGCCGGAATCGTTTGTGATAGTGACCTTTGAGCCTATATGAACAACCTCTGTTCCGAGAGCCTCCTCGTCAAAAACCTTTGCGTTTTTGATCATATGCTCAATTTCGTTTATGCGAGCCTCGAGCTTTGCCTGATCGCTCATTGCCTCATCGTACTCGCTGTTCTCCGACAAGTCGCCGAAGCTTCTCGCAACTTTAATTTTTTCCGCGGCTTCTTTTCTGCCGACGGTTTTTAATTCCTCGAGTTCTTTTTCAAGATCGCGAAGACCCTCTGCGGTCAATAAGGTTTCCTGCTGAGCCATACTAATTCACCATAGCCTTTCAAGTTTATAAATCGTACCGCAAATAAAATACGCGGCCGTTAAATTTCAGTATTACACGAATAAATATTGTATCAAAAGAGCAAAGATATGTCAAGTTTTTTAGGGCTCTCCGAAAATGTCGGAAAGCAGGTAAAACGAACCGCACACAAGCAGCATATCGCCGTTTTTCACAAGGCTCCTTGCCTTTTTGTAAGCGTCTTTCGGGTCTTTTACGGAAACAACGTCCCTACAAAAGCACTTACCCTCACGAAGGAGCGCGGTTTCATCCTCGGCGCGCGGATTTGACGGCTTTGTAAACACCGCGGTTTTGCAATGCGGCAAAATTGCTGCAAGGTAATCCTTTGTGTCCTTATCAGCCATCATACCTATAAGAACGGTTATGCTTTTATCGCCCGCAAACCGCACAAGGACGTTTTCAAGTGCCGCTGCGCACTCCGGATTGTGTCCGCCGTCGAGCATAATGACAGGCGACCTTGATATTATCTCCATACGCGCGTGAATAACCGTGCTCTCTATGCCCTTTTTTATAAACTCATCGCTTATTCCGAGCGCTCTTGCCGCAGTTATAACGCCCACGGTATTTTCCACCTGATGCCTGCCGACAAGAGGTATTTTAACGGTAAGACCGTTATATGATATTTCCGTGCCGAAAATATCCTCGGACAGTATTTCGGCGGCGGAGACATCGCCGATTAAAAGCCGCCCGTTTTTCTCTTTTACCGTATCTTTTATGACGGAAAGAGCCTTTTCGTTTTGCTCGCTTGTTGTAATTACCGTTCCGCCGTTTTTTATTATGCCGCATTTTTCCGCGGCTATTTTTTCAACGGTGTCGCCGAGTATTTTCGTATGGTCAAGCGATATTGAAGTGATTACCGCGGCCTTCGGGCAGGGAATTATGTTTGTGCTGTCATATCTTCCGCCGAGACCCACTTCAAGCACGACCGCGTCGCACTTTTGCTCATAAAAGTAAAGCATTGCCGCGGCTGTTATCGCCTCAAATTCCGTCGGCTCCGTTCCCTTTGCCGACAGCCTGTCACAGGCATTTTTCACTTTTTCGACAACGAGTGAGAGGTCATCATGCGGAATGTTTTTATTGTTTATCTGTATTCTCTCGCAAAAATCAAATACATACGGCGAAGTAAAAAGCCCCGTTTTTTTGCCTGCGGCGCAAAGTATGCTGCTCAGCATCGTAGATGTGGTGCCCTTACCGTTTGTGCCGGCAACATGAACGAATTCGAGCTTTTCCTGAGGATTCCCGAGCTCATTCAGCAACGCGGATATTCTCCGGAGCCCTAAATTCATACCGAATTTCAGAAGCGAATGTATATATTTTACCGAGTCCTTGTAATTCATAATTTTCCTTTACAAAACACAGACCCACCGCGCAAATGCACAGCGGGTCGGAATACGCTGAAATTTTAAGCCTGCTCTTTTACCTGCTCATCGTCCTTTTTCGCGCTCTTTTTATTCTGCGCGGTACCCTCTGAGCCTCTGAACACAACGAATTTATCAAAAAGATATTCCGTTACCATATTAACTATCATCGTGATACCCAAAACGATATAGTTTATAGCCGTAAGTGAGGCAAATTTCGCCGTGAAATAATTGCCCAAAACGGTAGAGACCGGTGTGAATACAAGATAATAGCCGAAAACCTTGAGCATTGCAATCGGAACATTATTTGCCGATTTAAAGGTAAACTTGCGGTTAAACGTGAAATTCCAAACAACAGAAAGAATAAGCGCGATAAGATACATGGGGCCGTATTCGTTTTCCATTATTTTGGCAAACGTCGCATTGCTTTGCATTAAGCCTTGGAAGAACGAGAGCTTTATCAAAACCTCACTCATAAGAGTGAAGCTGCCTATTTGAATCAGTCCCGCAGAACAGGAAAAAGCAACAAATTTAAGAAATTGGCCTATATTCTTATTATCTTTTTTGTTTTCGCTCATACGTTCAACTCCTTTTCGCATAACAATGAGCACCGCTGCCTGTATTGTTCATTATTTTATCACGCTTTCAGGCGGTTTTCAAGGTATTTGACACCGTATTTACAAGAAAGATTAAATATGTTAAAATCATACCGCAAATTGTAATTGAGGGGTTTATTATGCAAGTTGATATATATGATTTTGACCACACGCTTTTCCCCATGGACAGCGGCTCGCGCTTTTTCGGCTACTGTATGCTGCACTACCCGTGGATACTCGTTTTTGCACCGTTCCAAATAATTATGGCTCTTTTGCTGGTCACCAAAATAATCAGCTTTACCACATTCAAAAAATATTTTTTCTGCTTTGTGATGCTCGTTCCGCTAAACAAAGCCGTTAATAAGTTTTGGGATAAACACGAAAAAGAGGTATTTCCCTGGTTTAAGGAGAGAAAGCGATACGCCGTTGTAATAAGCGCAAGCCCCGATTTTTTACTGTGCGAAATCCAAAGGCGGCTCAAATTTGAAACGCTTATATGCACAAAGCACAACCCCAAAACCGGTGCTATTATAGGGCTTAACTGCCGCGACGAGGAAAAGGTAAGACGCTTCAGGGAGCTTTTCCCAGATGCTGAGGTAACAGACGTATATTCCGACAGCCTGCGTCATGACCGTCCCATATTTTCGCTCGGAAAGCACTGCTTCCATATAGTTAGGGGTGAGCGCCGCGAGTTTAACTACGAGAGCGTTTACGGCAGCAAAAAATAAATAAAGTGTTTTATAAAAACCAAGGAGCCGTAAAAAACGGAAGTTTTTTACGGCTCCTTTTTGCAGTATATTGTTCAGTATTCTATGCCTCGGCGAGCTTTTACGCCCTTTTCGTAAGGGTGCCGAACGGCGGTAAACTCCGTAACGTAATCGGCAGCGTCCGCTATATCGTCGCTCTTTGCGTGGCCCGTCACTATAATTTCAAGCTTGTCGTGACAGCTTTTGATACAGCTCAAAAAAAGCTCACGGTCAACAAATCCGCCCGTGTATGCGTCGAGTGCTTCGTCGAGGATTATCATATCACAATCATTTTCGCGCTCAAAAGCAGAGCGAAGCAACTTCGTGTAATCCTCAAAAATCTCTTTTTTTCGCATATCGGTCATATTCTCAAACAGCTTGTAGTCGCTTTTCGGCAAGAGCACCGTAATACCCGGAATGTCTCGCAGCACTTTTATTTCGCCCGATTTACCGTCCTTAAAAAACTGTGCGAATATAACCCTCATTCCGTTGCCCGCGGCTCTTACGGCCGCGCCTGCCGCAGCGGAGGTTTTTCCTTTGCCGAAGCCGTAATACAGCTGTACCATTTATCTACCTGCCTTTATGCTTTAGGCTTTTATTATACAGAAAATCCATAAGGAAAGCAATATTCACGGTTACTCCACGGTGACGGATTTTGCGAGATTTCGCGGCTTATCAACATCACAGCCGCGAAGCACAGCCATATAATAAGCGAATATCTGAAGAGGTATTACATTGAGTGACGGTAAGAAATTACCGTATGTTGACGGTACGCGTATAACCTCGTCGGCAAATTCCGAAACGGAGGCATGCTTATCCGTGACAAGTGCGATTACCGACGCGCCGCGCGCCTTAACCTCTTTAATATTACCGAGAGTTTTTTCAAAAAGTTTATCCTGCGTCGCAACGGCAAACACGGGAGTCCCCTCTTCGATAAGAGATATGGTGCCGTGCTTAAGCTCACCGGCAGCATAGGCCTCCGAATGAATATACGATATTTCCTTGAGCTTTAACGAGCCTTCAAGAGAAATGGCGTAGTCAAGCCCCCTGCCGATAAAAAACACATCATCGGAGCTGACGTATTTATGGGCGAGCGTTTTAAGCTCGTCGGTAAGATTTAAAAGGTCTTCAATCTGCAACGGAAGACACATAAGCTCTTTTGTAAGCTCTTTTTCTCTTTCCTCGGGAAGAAGCCCTACGGCCTTTGAAAAACGAAGTGCAAGCAGATATACTACGGCAAGCTGTGCCGAAAAAGCCTTTGTTGTTGCAACGGCGATTTCGGGTCCCGCCATGGTATATATAACGTCGTCGCTCTCTCGTGCTATTGTGCTCGCGACCACATTTACTATCGAAATCACCTTTGCGCCCTTGCTTTTAGCCTCACGCAGAGCCGCTAAGGTATCGGCGGTTTCACCGGATTGGCTTATAACTATGCAGATATCGCCCTTTTTGATTATCGGGTCGCGATAGCGAAATTCGCTTGCAAGGTCTGTTTCACAGGGAATACGCGCCATATCCTCGAATATATATTTTGCCGTCATACCTACGTGCCATGCGCTGCCGCACGCCACTATATGAATCTTGCCGATATTCTTGATTTCTTCATCGGTAAGGGTGAGCTCGGGAATTGACACCCTGCCGTCCTTAATCCTCGGTGAAAGCGTATCGTGTATAGCCTTGGGCTGCTCGGCAATTTCCTTTTGCATAAAGTGCTCGTAGCCGCACTTTTCCGCAGCCTCAACGTCCCATGTTACGTGGTAAACGTCCTTTTTGACAACATTTTTGTCTGTATCGTAAAGCGTCACATTGTCTTTTGTGAGAACCGCAATCTGATTGTCTTCAAGCAAATAGCAGTCTCTTGTATATTTTAAAACCGCGGGGATATCCGACGCGAGGAAATTCTCACCGTCGCCGAGCCCCACTATAAGCGGACTGTCTTTTCGTGCCGCTATAATTGTACCGGGCTTATCGTCCGCCAAAATTGCAACGGCATAAGAGCCGCGCACGGTCTTCATAACATTTACCATGGCGTCAAGCAAATCGCCCTTGTAGTAATAATCAAACAAATGCGCGAGCACCTCGGTATCCGTTTCGGAAACGAATACATAGCCACCCTTTTGGAGCATAGTTTTAAGCTCAATATAATTCTCGATTATACCGTTGTGCACAAGCGTTATTCTGCCGTTTCCGCCCTTATGCGGATGTGCATTGACATCTGTCGGCGCACCGTGGGTGGCCCATCTTGTATGACCTATTCCGACCGTGCCGGAAAGGCCGCCGACCTCTTCGAGTTTTTCCTCAAGATTTTTTATACGGCCCTTTGTCTTAACAACGTCTGTTTTACCGTTTTCTGACACGGCAATGCCTGCCGAGTCATAACCTCTGTACTCAAGCTTTTTTAAACCGTCAATCAATATCGGAGAGGCACTATTCTCCCCTACATAACCAACAATTCCACACATATTAAATTTTTCCTTTTCAAAAAATAAAATTTGTGCCTTGCTTTTCCTTTGTACACGGTGCGTTGCCGCTCCGCCTTTGTGAAAAGCCTTTGATCCCCGCACTTATGGGACAAGAAGCATCCGCCGAAAACTTCGATAACTTCTTCCTCGTCACCTGTAAATTCGGCAAAGCCGATAGTGCGACATACAGGTCCGGCGCTAAAACTCTCTTGCGGAAAGTCCTTTAAAAAACAAAAAATCTCCTTTCGCTTTTTTGAGGGCGGCTCGCACAGCCGACGGCTCATTTGTTAAAGTATAATATGCCACGCGGCAAATGTCAACGGAAAATAATACTTTTATACCTTTTTTAAAACTTACGCAGCGAATATTATTATGTTTAAAACTACGGTTTTTACACATAATTTTAATAAAAGCTCGGAGGTAATCTATGGATATAAAAAGGTGCACCATTGACTCGCAGGATATTTTACGGCACGAAAACGCAAGAGCGTTTTTTGTTTGCCTTTTAAGCTTTGTGCTGTCGCTTTTGATTCTCGGCGCCGCTCTTTTCGGCGTGTATTCGCTCTATACCGTGAGCGGACTCGACAAGGAAAAATACAGCGTTCCCATTCTCTCTTTACTATATGCCCTTTTTTCGTCGGAGGTTACCGTTTCTCTGTTTGCGCTGTCCGCCGTTTCCTACAACCGCAAAAGATGGTTTTACCGCAACGCATCGGAAAAAGCACCTGTATCATATCTTTTTGCCGGTGAAAAATTTTCGGTAAGGCTGAAGGTCTTTTATTTTTTCTTTTTCAAAAAGCTGATGACTGCGCTGTGTCTTGTCGCAGCTGAAATACCGTTTTTGCTTTGCAGTCTTGTTTTTTACCGCGAGCTCTCGGAAAAAGGATTATACAAAACCGTATTTGCGGGAGCAGTCGTCCTCTGCTCTGTGCTGTTTTTGCTCGGACTGTACTTCGGCGCGGTTCTTTCGAAAACATTTTGGCTGTGCGAAAAGGTATACTTCAAAAACAAAAAATGCTCCGTAGCGCTTGCCGTAAACAAAAGCAAAAGCCTGACCGAGGGAAAACGGTTCAGGCTTGTAAATTATGATATAAGCTTTGCTTGGCGAATACTTTTCTGCATATTCTTAATTCCGCTATTTTACACGGTGCCGTACATTTCACAGTCAAACGGATTGCTGTGCTGCGAGTTTATAGGAAAGTACAGGCAAGGTGCCGCCTTCCCGGTGGTTTTTATGAAACTGCAAAAAACGTAGCCTCGAAATAAAACCTTCATTCGTTCTTCTTTGCCTTTTTACTGCCGAATGTGTCGGCAAGATAAATCATAAGAAGTATCAGCACGGCTATCGCGGTGGATTTAAGCCGTGTAAAGCCGTATTTTGCCTCGAGGCAGCCGGTCGCAAAGACGAGCCCCACAAGAGCTAAAATATATACTATCAAGAGAACGGTTTTCAGAGCCGGCTTTTTTTCGGAATTAAGCGACATAAAATATACGGCGGCCGTGACCGCCAAGGCCGTTCCGAAATACACGACAGCAAACACAGTCATAAATATCAGCCTTTCGGATTATTCATAGTTCCAGCCGTGGGAAGCAAGCTCATCCAAGACCTCTTTATCCACATCATCGGCGGTACCTTTTGACACTATCTTGCAGGAATACACATTGACCTGAGGCGGATATGACTCCATAATCTCATTCGCGTGCTTTATTTTTATGAGATCGCCCGTGCGGACATCGGAAAACAAATCTTCGTCGTCCGAGGAATTTATCATAACCGTAGGAGAGCCGTTTAAAACTATAAAACAACTGCTTCCCGAAACCACAGCGCGCCCCGTGGAAGCAGGTTTAAAATTTCCGCACCCGTAAAGCAAGGTAAAAACAAGCAAAAGACTTAAAACCGTACATAAGGTCTTTTTCATATATTATCTTCCTTCCGTGTTCGGTGAATTATGCACAGCGTCGTGTCTTCACCGCCGCACATCTATTATAATTTTACTTCTTTTCTCCGCTAAATACAATTCGCCGAAAGTATAATAAAACACCTTCAAATTTGTCGGAAATAACAATTTCGAATACCGATAAACCGAAATCGGTGATTTTGAGCCGTCATATGAAACTGACCGCAGAGCCGATATAAAATAAAAATCGACAAATCTCTTACGAGACTTGTCGATTTTTGTCTGTGGGGTACAGAAAAGATGTTTTTATGTTTTTTGTGGATAGAGTTG
>OIXQ01001151.1_pt1 | contig 10682 bp, 10 predicted proteins | sample 1587791 | NCBI WGS metagenome assembly OIXQ01 (sample SAMN03283273) | human gut metagenome | biome: human-associated habitat; material: feces | host: Homo sapiens | place: Peru | collected 2012
TCGGCTTTTTGCGTTTGCCGGAAGGATGGTGGTTTGATATTGAAGTCCTAACCACCACCCGTAAACACATCTTTTCTCGGCGTGTCCGCTGCCGGAGAAAGTAAATAGCGGATAGAATTATTTTGGAGGAATGAAAATGAAGAAGAAAATTCTAAGCCTTCTGCTTGCGTTGTGCCTTGTGATGGCACTTGTTCCGATGACAGCGTTTGCTGAAGGAACTTCAGTAGATAATTGGGACGGTACGGCAGATACAAGCTGGTACACCGACCATAAGACGGATACTGAATACCATTTCACCACTGCCGAACAGTTGGCTGGTTTAGCGCAGTTAGTCAATGACAAAACTGCATCTGTATCATTTGAAGGAAAAACGATTTACTTAGATAATGACCTCGACTTATCCGGCACCCAGTGGACCCCCATTGGAAATGGCGGCAACTTTGGCAGATATTTTGCTGGTACTTTTAATGGACAGCATCATAAAATCATGAATCTGAACCATCACTATACTGGGGACGAACTTGTTCGAAATGGACTTTTCGGAGTTGTTTCTGACGGTGGTACATTAAAGAATTTACTTGTTATAGACGCTGATATTGACTCAAATGATGGTTCATTAATTGCCGGCATTTTGGCGGATTGGGTCAATGGCGGCACCGTTGAAAACTGCTATACAAGCGGAAAAATAGAAAACAATGTTGGCAGCAAGTTCGTTGGTGGGCTGATTGGTCAATGCACTTGGAGTACACAGGTAAAAGGCTGTGGCTCAGACGCCAAGGTTATCAGTACAGAGTCCAATGAAGATGATGTTGATACCGTTGGCGGGCTGATTGGTCAGTGGGAAAACTCTGCGGACAGCTCGTCGATCACCGATTGTTGGTTTGGCGGTTCTGTTTCCTGCAATAATATCTATTCAGCTGTAGGTGGTATTCTCGGTGCAAACTTTGAAAACTTCTCTGGGAACAAGCCTGGCGTAATAATCAAAAATTGCATAGTTGCAACAAAAAACATCACTTGCGCTGAGCCTGGCAATATCACTTGGATTACAGCTGTTGTAAAGACCCATGTTACCGACTGCATTTGGCCGGATACCCCTCCTGATGGTGTAACGCTTGATGAAGAAAAATATCCTGATAATAAAGGCAATTACTTAGCCGTTGCTAAGCTGGTGGTAGATTGGGATGCAGGTACTGCGAGTGCCGACCCGACATTTGACCAGTCATCGTGCGGCACTGCTGTCTCCAACTTCACCTCCGCAGATGTCCTTGCTGGCTTGCAAACCAATGCCGGTGCGGGCGTTGAATGGGTTGCAGGAATCGGTCATCCAACTTTTGTGTGGGATGACAATAACATCCCCGCTGATTACACAGCTGTCGATGCAGCCATCGCAAGGGCAACAGCTCTTGATAGCAGCCTTTATACAAATTATTCTGCGGTAAAAGATTCCATTAACTCTGTTGACCGAGCAAAAAGCAAAGCCCAGCAAACAGAGGTTGATGCAATGGCTAAGGCTATTGAAGATGCCATTGCTGCCCTGCAATACAAGGATGCAGATTACACAAAGGTAGATGCAGCCATTGCCAAAGCAAATGCACTGAACAAGGATAACTACAAGGACTTCACCGGCGTGGAAGCCGCTGTGAATGCTGTGACCCGTGGTAAAAATATTACGGAGCAGACCGAAGTTGATGCAATGGCTAAGGCTATTGAAGATGCGATTACTGCCCTGCAATACAAGGATGCTGATTACACTAAGGTTGACGAAGCCATTGCTAAAGCAAATGCCTTGAACAAGAATGATTACAAGGATTTCTCCGGTGTGGAAGCTGCTGTCAATGCTGTTGTCCGTGGTAAAAATATTACAGAGCAATCCGAAGTAGACAAGATGGCAAAGGCTATCGAAGATGCGATTGCTGCTCTTGAGAAAAAGCCTGCCAGTACTAAACTGGGAACATCAGATAAGAGTCCGCTGACTGGCAATACAAGCAACCTTGCACTGTGGATTTCCCTACTGTTAGCCAGCGGCGGCGCAACCCTTGCTACAACGGTTGCCAGCAGAAAGAAAAAGTACAACAGATAATTGAATAGCATTCCTTTGCTCCATCTTTTGAGCAAGACAAAAGCGTCGTAGAAATACGGCGCTTTTTTGTTACCTAATTATTGAATAGAATATACGAGACTTGAGTTTGGATTAAATCTGATTGAATAATGACCTTTTATATTCTTCGTCATCAAATGGTGCAGTACCCTACTGTAAATAATAATGCTGATTTAGAGTTTTTTTCGACACCTCAGTGTAAGGTTCGCAATTCCTCATACGAATTTGCGGTTATAAGCAAAAATAAAATTCTGAGAGATTTTTGAGAGACGCAAAGTCTGAAAAACGGCTTAAATAGGCGGTTTTGAAAAAAGATTACGAGCCTCTGACTCCGTCATTTAAGGTTCGAATCCTTATACCTCTGCCAATGAAGAGAAATCCGAACTTTGCCATTATCGGCGATACATTCGGGTTTCTTTTTCATTTACCGATTAGAAAATAGTTTTGGCAGGCAGCGTGGTGCTACCTGTCGTTTTTGTTAGTTTTTATTTCCTTGTTATTCAAAGTGTTTTCTATGTTGCTATGAGGCAATATTATTTCTAAATTGCTTGGGGGTTTTACCAAATTCTTTTTTGAAGCAGGATATGAAATAACTCTCCGAGCAAAAGCCGAGATAATATGCGATATCAGATACGGAATAGTTTTCCTTTAACATTTCCTTTGAGGCTTGCAGTTTTTGTGTTTTAATGTATTTTGACAGGTTGATTCCTATGTTCTTCTTGAATAAATATGATAAGTAATCTTCGGATAATCCACATTCTTTTGATAGGGTTGCAACGTCCAATCTTTCGTGAAGATGAGTATGGATGTAGTGCAGGCATTTTCTAATAGGTTGAGAGTAAACGCTATTCTCTCTGCTTTCGGCGACCATATCGGTCACGGTAATGCATTTTTGAATAATGAAATCGACTATATCATCAGTATTTGACATTTTATCAATACGCATTATACAGTTATCGAAAAAATTGTAAGCAGTAGTTTCGTCAAGTCCGCCTTGGATTGCCGAACGGGTAATCAGTGCGAACAATGATACAGCCCAATATTTAATCTGTCTCAAGCCGTCATTCGACATTTTGCCGATGTTTATGCCACTGTCAATCATATTGTTAATCATCATTTTAACATCGGTACGACTGCCCTTTTTAATTCCCGATAAAAATGCAGTTTCTAACTCATAAGGAGTATGAATAATTCCGTTTTCTCTTTCATTAAAAATACGGCTTTCGTCGAGAATGTTAATTTTGTATTTACTCATTTTAATCACCATATTAAAAATATCATATTTCAGCCCATTATTCAACGGTAATATTATATAAATATAAGAAATGTTATATATTTTGAGAGTGCGTATCGATATGATGATATTGTAAAAGTGGGAGGTGCTAATATGATTAGCAGAACAAAGCCGGAATTAACAAAAGCACAAGTACAAGATATGTTTAACTCCGCTTGTCTTGGCGAAGTTATATCCTTTGATAAGCTCGGCGACGGAGAATATAATGCCGTTCATGACGTTGTGACCGATATGGGTAATTATGTATTAAAGGTTTCTCCGCTTGACAAAACAGGAATACTGACCTATGAGCAGGATATGATGCGTGGAGAGGTTTTTTGGTATGCGCAAATCAGAGCACATACAAATGTCAAGGTGCCGTATGTGTATTATAAGGATTTTTCTCACACTGTTTTTCCGTCCGACTATTTCATAATGGAAAGAATGGAGGGCAAACAGCTGAATAATGCCAAATTAACAAAGGAAGAAAAACTTTGGTGCAAGGAAGAAATCGCAAGAATTATTGCAAAATTTCACAAGGTGCAAAACAACAAATTCGGTTATATTCAAAATCAATTATATGATAATTGGCATCTTGCATTGCGTAGTATGACACTAAATCTAATTCACGATGCCGAAAGAGTAGGCAGAAAAACCAAACGGGGCGAAAAGCTGCTTAAATATATAGATGAATACAAGGATATATTGGAGCCCATAACTTGCTCAATGGTTAATTTGGATATGTGGTACGGTAACATTCTTTGTACGAGGAAGAACGATAAATTGGAGTTGATAGTTATTGACCCCGAGCGAACTGTATGGGGCGATTCGATTTTTGATTTTGTAAATCTTGAATTTGAAAAAATGCTGAATAAAAAAGCCACTTCTTTAATGGCATATAATGAGATGGCAAAAATTGAGGTTAACGGCACAAAAGAGGAAATGATTAGGTTTGCTTTAGGCTTAGGTTATTTGGCATTAATTCAAGAGACGGAAAAGTATTACCGATACACTCCCTGCCATTTTGGTTGGTGGAGAAACGTTGCTTCCTGTAAATTTTTATACTCAAACGCATTTAGGATTTTGAAGCATGGAACGAATTAAAACTAATTCTATAACTATTGACGAAGCAAAAAAATGTGCTGTTTTTGTTGTAAAAAAAGAGCTTTGCTGTAATGTCAACAAAGTTCAATATCTTGGCGGCGGCTCGTTTGGGTATATCTATAAGGTTGATATTGACAGACCGCCTTATACTGTTGTGATGAAAGCTTGCCGATGTGATAATATGTGTGAGCGAGAAGCATTTGAACTAAATCTGTTATCAAAAGATAGTTTAATACAAATACCAAAAGTATACTTTACGTATTTGAAAGACGATATAGCTTCTATTGACTATATTTGTATGGAGTATGTCAAAGGAAAAGATTGCTTTACTGATTTTTCAAAATTGTTTTTATCAAAAGCAAAAAAGCGTGCATTTGCTGATAAGATTACATCGGCAATGTATGCTTGGCACTCTAAAACTAATGACAAGTTTGGTCTTGTTCAAAATGCGAATTATGATGAATGGTTAGATTATTATAAGCCATTTGCGTTTGATATTCTGCAAACAGCTCGTAACATGGTTGATAGCGGAGAATTAGAATCGTACTTTTTAAAAGTCATGGAATTAGCTTGGGATAATTTTGATTATATTTTCAGCGAAAAAGTTGAACATGCCTCATTAATACACGGTGATCTTAATGTAATGAATATACTGGCAGATGATAAACTTAATCCTATTGCAATAATCGATCCGCTTGAAAGCAAATGGGCAGATAGGGAATATGATTTGTTTCAATTAAAAAGCTTAACCGAAAATGCTTTTGGTCTTTATAAAATGTATAAATCAAAATATCCAACATCAAAAAACTGTGACTTAAAGGTTGCTTTTTATGCAATGTTTCACGAAATATATTGTTATATTCGTTCAGGTAGAAGAACAAAGATTAATCATTTGCGATGCTTATTAAATTTGAAAATAGAATTAAACAATGTTAGAATTTACTTTTGAATTCTCTGCCATCACCTCGGAACATTCGTGTTCCGAGGCTTTTTTATGCCCAAATACTGCTTTTTATGGCGGTATTCGGGCATTTATGACTGAGACTTTTCAAAAAATAAAAAGAATTTTCAAAACGAATAATTATTTAGTATTTATATGAGAATATCTTTACTTTTTTATCATCAGCTAAAAAATCATTTGTTTCAACATTATAAACATAATCATTTATAATTATGCAATTACCCTGATACATCATATCGGAATTTTCATTTTTAAATTCGTTTGTTAATACTATATGATTGTTTTTTATTTCAAACGTTATAACACCATAACAGCGCTTTAGACCATCAGTGAAATACGCAGGAATAGCAAATACATTTTCTTTCTCGTTTTTTGCAAGGCTTTTTGGTAGTGTAGGGATGTGTGCATTAGTGAGATTTTTTATATCTAATCGATTTAATTCTTTGTCGAAAAGTATAATTTCATTTTCCGTTGTTTCTGTATTTTCTGTTATGCCCACAAAATATTCCTGCTCAAAATATAAAACACTTGAATAATTACTTCCTTTTCCTGTATTTGCTGCAAATTCTGAATATTCAGAGATTTCTTTATTTGTCGCATAAGAAATTCTATTGTTATTGAGATTTAATTTTATTGTTTCATAATCATTCTTTTTTGAATTCGTAAAATTGTCATCTTTGATATACATATAGTCTTTGGTACAATGGATATTTGATGAACCGCCCAAAACGGCTTTTAGTTCATTTGTTTGCATGCCGGTTTCAATATCAATAGTGTTTATTACAATATATTGTGCAATACTGACATTTTTAAAATAGCTTATGTTCTGCGATAACGCATATGTGATTTTATTATTTTGCTTTACAAACGGAACAGATTTTTGACTGTCTTGGACAGAAGCATTATAATTTGTAATAATATATAACGTTTTATCAATTAATCGTGATGTGGAATATTGACCGCTTTGTTCAAATTCTGATACTAATGTTGGATTTGCTTTGTCACTTATATTATAAATTTTTGTAACAGTTTTTGAACTGGTTGAGGCATTGATAACTATTCTGTTTTCATTGACTATTAAATCATCAATGCTAAAATCATCAGAAACGAAATTATCAATTATTGAAAGGAGTTTTGTTTTTCCGTTATCAGTTATATATATATATACTTTATTTCGATTGTTAATATTGTTATGATCGTAGTATGCATAATAAATGTAATTATCAAACGATTTTATTGTATTTGGCTCTGTAACGCCATCTTCGTCTATCTGCATTATTGTTTTAAATTCTCCGCAGCCGCTTTCGCCTGAAGCTGACGGTTTTTCAAGTGTTGATAATTTTGAACTTAATTCTTCGTAATTATTAAATGTTGCGACCTTGTTATTCTTTAAAACATCGGAATTTGTTGCAAAAGCAACACCTATAATTAAAATAAAGCACGCCACCAAACTTGCGATTTGTTTGAAATGAATATTACTTTTTTTATATTTAATTACTTTGTGTTTTTGTTTGTTCGAAATCATTTCTTTGATGAATTTTGAATCCATGCTGTATGGAATTTCCGGTTCTACTCTGTCGAATTTATCCTTTATAATATCAAAATTATTGTTTTTCAATGTAAACACTCCTTATTAAGATAAGTATATTTTCATCTTTGAAAGACTTCTACTAAGCTTTTGTCTAACATTACCTGATGAATATCCTGTTATTTTAGATATTTCTTTGCTGTTAAATCCTGCGACTACCGATAGAAGAACTATGTTCCGTTCATCTGTTTTTAATATGTTTAATGCTTGTTTTAATTCTTCTCGTTCAAATTCGAGGTTATTGTCATAAGAAATGGAATTCTCATAGTTACTGATGTCAGCATTGCTTTTGTTTGAAATTTGAGTTTTGATATTTGCCGAACAACCGCAATACAGTATTCTGAATAGCCAAGAGGAAAAGGCTTCGGGATTTTTCAACTTATGTATTTGTTCAAACGCTGTCAATACACAATCTTGGACGACATCCTCAGCATCTGCTGAATTTCCGAGTTTGTAGTATGCATAATTATATAATTTCTTTTTATACATATCATAAAGTAGACAAAAAGCATTTATATCTCCTTTTTTTGCTTTTATAACAAGCTCTTTTTCATTCATAATATTTTTCTCCTTAACGTCATCATAATATCAAGTGTGAATTTTAATATTGAGTGTTACAATATAATCGGTAATTTAATGAAAAAGGGACTGAATAATGAACAAGTCCGCATTTAATTTCTGCTTTTTTTATTTAGTATTACTTCTGCCAATACAAAAACTGTTATACACACAATTATAACGGAAATGATTATTTGATTTCTGTTTTTATTATCAGTTTCTTTTCCGGCATTCTTAGTTGATTGAGATGTAGCTTCTGTTTTGGCAGTGCCTGTAATATCCGTAGTTATTATTTCTGATGTTTTTTCCTCTGTTTTATTTGATTCTGCCGTTGAATTATTGCCGGTTTGCCCTGTAGATTGTGTTGTAGTCGATTCTCTAAAGTCAACTATAGCATTTATATACGGTAATTCTTGAGTTTTATTTATAAGTTTTATATAAATAGTATTATTACTTTGTGAAATGATTTTATAGTCTTTATTTTCTTGCGAAAGAGGAAATTCCCAATTTGTCACTACACCTTTGCCGTTATATGAAATTGCAAACTGCTCGGAATCATTATTATAAGACATTTTAATATCATCGCTGTATTCTTTATCGTTTACACAGGCAATTGTATCTTGGCAATTAGGTCTCGGCTCCCAGTACTTTGTTGTTTCAGCAAAAGCAAAGATGTTGTTGCTAACAAGTATTGATATCAGCGTTAACATTGGAATAAGTGCAGATAAGATTTTTTTCATTATTATTTCATTTCCTTTCATTATTGAAAATATTCTATAAGTAATGTGTAAATTTTAATTAAATTTGTTACAATAAATTTAATTAAAATCAGTTTAAGAGAGGACTATGCATAAAAAATATACATAACCCTCCCTTATTATTTGTGACTATGGATTAGCAACCACCACTGTAAGTTGCGAATACGCATAAAAAAGCGTGTGGCTTCTGCAACTGGATTTGCGCAGAACTGCCACACGTTATGTGTTTATTATATCAGGAAAAAATCTCAATTTCAAGTGATTTTATTCCAATCTTTTAACGATATTCGCTTTGTACTTTTATTCTAATTAATTTTGTGATATAGTACTAATATAGGGGGTATTGTAACATGAAAAAGAAAAAGAAAGCAATTACAATTATTCTTATAGTTTTTATTCTTGTATTTGGTTTTATATTTGGTGGATATTTTGCCATAAAAACAGTTATGACTAAAGGTGCAATTAACTATTTACAAGATAAATATAACATGTCATATAATCAAATAACTGTTTTAGATTATGAAATGAAAAAGCCCGGAAACGACACCTCTTTTTTGCCGCTTAATACGTATTGGTCACCCTATAAGTGGGAACTTCGATATAACGATAAATCTTTTTTTGTTAATAGGATTGACGGCAAATATTATGATGATTACCAACTGGATGAAATAGAAAGTGTAGCTACCGAATGGTTTAAGAAAAATATAGATAACAATATTGTGGGAATTAAATTAAGTTCAGCAAATATTATAAATTATCAAGCCCGAATAGCCGGTAACATTACAATTAACGAAAACAATATAAAAGATTTCCTAAACGATAAAAACACTTATAGTGGTATTAATCGTTTTACTTATTATGATGTAGATTTAATGGTTGAAAGCACTTATTTTGATACGCTGTCACAAACAGATAAAAACAACTTAATTGATGAGGTTAAAGAAAAACTTCCAAATTCACACATTCAATATGTTATTGGAACAGATACATCCAAAATATCTAAAGAAAGGAATAAGTTCATTTATTGGTTATCAGAATATAAAGAAATGGATTAAATGATATGAAAAAAGACAAAAAAATTATTTTACGAATATTAACAATAATATTTGCGGCTTTTTTGCTATTTAATATTACACATATTATTTATGTTCAATGTCACAGAGCAGAGGTTGTTGAATACCTGGTTGATAAATACAATACTAGTGCGCATGATTATAAAACAAAAAAGTATTACCCTCGAAAGTTGGTTAATAATAGTTCGCATTCATCAAATATGTTTGAATTCTATTTTACTAATGAAACATGGAATATCATTTATAATGATAGAAGTTTTCAAGTGCAGAAAATCGGAGATAAAATTTATGATAATTATCAACTTGAAGATATTAGCAAATATGCAGCAATATATCTAAAAGAAAATATTGATAAAAATATTCTTGGTATGGAAATCAGTACAGAATTACTGTATGATTCAACGCTCAAAAATTTACCGACAAATACTAACAAACTAATTACCGAAACTTCAATAGAAAAACTAATCTTAAATAAAGATTCTGATTATTTAAGAACCATAACTATTTATTATCTAACAAATAATTGCGATTACTATAGAAACTCTGCAGGAAATGGTAACGAAAATTATAAAGAACTAAAAAACGAATTGCAATCAAAATTACTTTCTAAAAATGCAAATGTTAAAATCAATTTGGTGATATTTGAAAAAGAAATGGAATTTGAACGTTTTACAGTTAAAAAGCAAAAAGGAATTTTTTATCAGTCATACGGGATTGATTATGCAACAATAGAAAAAGAAAAGGGTAAAGCAATAAAATGAATAAAAAAAATCAATACAACATTAAAGACTATATTAACTCGTTTAATACACAAAAGAAAATTGCTATATATCTCTCTGCTACACTTTTACTTTTTCATTTATTATCGATAATTATATATTTGATAGAACGTAAAGATATAACTATATTAACAGAAAGTAATATAATTTCAGTTATTACAAGTATGTTAACAATTTCATTTTCCATTTCAAAAATTCTTGATGTATATTTGTTTTTATTTCCAATATTTTTTATAATATTTAATTTTGTTATGTTACATAAAAACAAATACAACAAACTTGTTATTATTATAGATTATACTTTCCAAATAATTAACCCTATTACCATAGGTTTTTTCGTGTCTGCATTTTTATTAGTAATAAACAAAGAATATCCAATATAAAATAAAAGAGATAATAGCTATGATTGAAAAAATCCTGTTAATACTTGCGTATTAGCAGGATTTTTTAATAGTGCAATGGGCAAAACTCAGAAAGTTTAAACCACATT
>OIXQ01001152.1_pt1 | contig 10678 bp, 11 predicted proteins | sample 1587791 | NCBI WGS metagenome assembly OIXQ01 (sample SAMN03283273) | human gut metagenome | biome: human-associated habitat; material: feces | host: Homo sapiens | place: Peru | collected 2012
ATCGCAACGCCGACGACAAGGTGGTGAAGGCAGAGACAGGCCAGTTCTACTCCACTTTCTCTTGCTGGGACACTTACCGTGCCGCTCATCCCTTCTACACCATCGTAATGCCCGACCGCGTGGACGGCATGGTAAATTCGCTCGTCGAGCAGGCTGAGGTGCAGGGATTCCTGCCTATCTGGGGACTCTGGGGTAAGGAAAACTACTGTATGGTGGCAAACCATGCTGTCTCCATCGTGGCTGAAGCTTACCACAAGGGATTCCGCGGCTTCGACGCTGAGCGTGCTTTCAACGCCATCAAGCAGACGCAGACCGTGTCGCACAAGCTGAAGAGCGACTGGGAGAACTACATGAAGTACGGCTATCTGCCCACAGACCTCACTGAGGCTGAGTCGGTATCGTCTTCATTGGAGTCGATGTATGACGATTATGCCGCTGCCGACATGGCTCGTCTCATGGGCAAGAAGCAGGACGAGGCTTACTTCACACGCCGTTCACAGTTCTATAAGAACCTCTTCGACAAGTCAACGCAGTTTATGCGTCCGCGTCTCTCTGACGGATCATGGAAGACTCCGTTCAACCCGAGCGACCTTGCACATGCCGAGAGTAGCGGCGGCGACTACACCGAGGGCAACGCATGGCAATATACATGGCAGGTGCAGCATGACGTTAACGGACTGATAAAGCTCTTCGGCGGTCCGAAGCCGTTCCTCAAGAAGCTCGACCAGTTCTTCTCGCTCAAGCTGGAGAGCACCCTCTCTGACGTCACCGGCCTCATCGGTCAGTACGCTCACGGCAACGAGCCGAGCCATCACGTGGCTTACCTTTATGCTATGGCTGGACGCCCGTCACGCACTCAGGAGCTTATCCGCGAGATATTCAACACTCAGTATCGTCCCACCGTCGACGGACTCTGCGGCAACGACGACTGTGGTCAGATGTCGGCATGGTATATGCTCTCAGCCATGGGCTTCTATCCTGTCAATCCCGTAAGCGGACAGTATGTGTTCGGCGCACCGCAGATGGAGAAGATAACGCTCCGTCTCGTTGACGGCAAGACATTCACAGTAAAGGCGGAAGGTCTTTCTAAGGAAAACAAGTACGTAGACTATATCCTTCTCAACGGCAAGCGCTATAACAAACCGTACATCAATCACGCCGACATCATGAAGGGCGGCACGCTGGTGTATAAGATGACCTCTGTGAAGAAGCACGACAAGTACTAATAAGACCGAAACATCATCCCCTACTATAAACAAAAACGACCTGAGTTACGGAATATCCAGAACTCAGGTCGTTTTGTTTATAGGCAAACTGGCAAGTTATCAGAACAATGAAACAATCCAGGATCCAACGCTGATAGCCCAAGAGATGACCCAATAAATCAGCCAGCAAAGCACGGCAATAAACACAGCCGTCCAGAAAGCTTTCTTGTTCACCTTATTGATTATCTCCTTGTCATCATCAATATAACCAGTTATCAGTCTCAGGTTTTCTACATAAGAGCGCTTGAATACATCAAGCACATCACCTATACAGAAAGGTATGGCTCCTATCAAGACATCCATCAATATATTATAGATGACAGCCAATGTCAGCGGAATCGACTTCACCACGCAAAGGCTGTAATAGACGAACGGAAATGCAAGCACGCTCGACAAGGCATCACCGATACCTGCAGGAAGGACGAAACCAAGAATAGGATCCAAGAAATACTTATCCATATACTTTGCCGTGCTTGCCATCAGGCGATACGACTGCCTGTTCATCATCTCCTGACGCTTCGCCTCCTTCTTGTTAATGCGCTCCTGCTCTTTGGCAAGGGCAGCCTCTCGCTTTTGGTCTTCCTTTGCGAAATCCATGCCCAAATCAGCCTGGGCTTGCTGTCTTCTTGAACTTTCCATACGCCTTATAATTCTATTTGTTTCTTACCATTTATAAATTCATTGAACTCCTGTTCCGACAGAGAGTAACCGCTCAAGTCGCTCATCAACTCCATAGCTTGCTTACGTTCCTCCTCACTACCAGCCAGATTGATACGCTTGAACACCTCACGAAGATAAGCACTCTTGTTGTCTATCTTAGCCATTTCACGCTTAAACTCATCTGCATGTTTCTTCAACTCCTTATCGTAAGCAGCAGAAGCCAGCTCTCCGTTGAGTTGCTGCGCTTTGAGCTTAGCGAAACTATCAAACAGAACGATGCCTTTTTGCAAAGATTGCTCCATAGCTTCTGTCGTCATCGCCAAGTCTTCCTCGCTATACTCAGCAGGTTTGTTCTGTTGTGCGGTCTTACCCTCTATCTTCTTATGGTTTTTCGTATATGCTTCCACTCCGTCAAGCAGATTCTTAGCCATATCCTTGTCGGCATGAAGATTGTCTGCCAACATTCCTGTAAACTGAGAAAGGTTCTGCTCCACATCAGCAGGAAGTTTTGCAGCCTCCCGATAATCGGGAATGTCAACCGTATGCACCAACTTCTCATCAATCTTGCTCTCCATGATTTCACGTCCAAGCTTCAGCATGGCAACCATATCACGGAGATGTTTCAGCATCTTCAGCTTCAAGTCGTCAGAGCAAACTATCTTGCTTCTGATCTCCTTAGAAACCTTATCCAGTTCACTGGAGAGTTTGGCATACTCATTTTTGATACGGATTTGTTCCTCACGATGCGATTCCAATTCCTCCTTATCCAACTTCAAATCTACCTGATAGCTCTCATATTCTCTCACAAGTGGGAAGCACACCGCATTCCATTCGGCGAAGTCGCGATAGTAGTTCTTGTTGGCCATACCAAAGGTGATCCAGTTGACGAGGAAGAAAGGTTTGGAAGGCTTCTTAGCCTTCGCTTCCATATAGCTTCCCTGCTTAGACTCCAAGGTGGCGGTGATGTCATTAATCAGCGAGGTGTAGACATCGATGTTCTGAAGATGGTCGTTCATTTCCATGTCCAGCGCCTTCATCTGCTGAAGCAGACTTCTTCGTTGCTCCTCCAATGGACGAATCGTCTCATCCGCATACAAAGCATCAAGCGTCGCCTTCAAGTCAGAAGCCAACAGCTTTTCTCCATAGCGCAAGAATACATTCGCCTTCGGGATTACCACATCATTGAGCGTCTTGCAGATCACCAACAATCGTCCCATATCAGCCTTGATGCGAGTGGCATCATGCTTCACGCTCATCTGGAAGACAGACAAATCCGATTTCAATCGATTGGTGCGTTCGCCAGCATCCATATAGTGTTCGAGCATCGTCAATCCTGCCATCGCTAAGCCCAATGACTTGTTGCCGTTCGACAAAGACTTATAAGCCTGCAGGGAACCCTGCAAAGAAGTGCGGAAGCTTTTAGAAATCTCACCAATCAGAGCTGCACATTTTTCCGTGAGCTTGTTATATTCCAGCTCCACATACTTAAGCATCTCGTCCACATCCAGCCACTCTATTCGCTTGAAGTCGAACAGATCAGGAGAAACTATCTTGATGGAGTCGCCATAAATATCGATCAGTTTCAGGGCATAGTCACGATAAACCGTCCCGATATCACTACGCAAGGAAGTAAAATCTTCAATGTTTCCACGAACGCTATCCTCTGCATAGTGATAAGCCTCCACCATCTTGGTATATTTATCAAACATGGTAGACGCCTTGCTTCTTACATCTTTCACGCCATTCGTACCCATGACAATATCAGCCATCTTCGACGTCCCCTTAGCAAGAACTAAGTTTAGGTTCTGTTCCACCTGCTCTTTCAACTGCTCCAAAGCAGATGAAGACAACACCAGTTCCGTCTCGGCTATCTTCAAAGCCTCCTCCTTGTTGCCCTGTTCCAAACTATCATTCAACTTGTATTCAGCCACAAGCGTTGTACGAGAATTATTGGAAACAAAAGCAATGGCGATATTGCCATTATCATGGAAATATCTGTAGGCATCAAATACCAGCTTACTTACCTCCGAGGAATCGGAAGCTATACCATACTTCTTCAGTTCAAAAGCCAAATCTGCACGAAGATACGTCTTGTTCTCCTTGCAGAGTTCATCAGCAATCGTCTTGATCGCCTGATATACTTTTTGATTATCAGCCATACTGTTCATCGTATTTATATTTATTTATTCTTTATCACTACCTACAAATGCCGATGCTTTCATAAAAGAGAAGCAAGCATCAACGAGCCAACCGATGCACGAACCGACTGTAGCTATCCACCAGGCAACATGATAACCTGTTGTACAATTGGTAGCCTTGAAAAGAACATCGCCGTCAAAGAGATGCCTCACCAGATTAGGCAGGAAGAACAATCCATGCGCCAAACCAGCTTGCCATCCATACAATTCCGTACCATTGATGTTGACAAACAATACTGCAGCCACTATTGCAACTATCGGTCGCCAGGGCAAAAAGATGTAAGCCATAGCTAGATACCCAAAAATTCTATCCATATCTTCTTTTATACTTTATATGTCTCAACACTAACCCACCATAAAAGCCACACATTGTAGCCGTGACATAGAACAAGAGGGAAACTAAGTTCGACCATTTACCTTCCACACCCATAACATAGAATCTATCTTCTATATGTTTGGGTACCACATCTAGTGCTCCTATTGACAAACCCAAGAAACACAAGGCTAAAACTACTGCCAATACCAATTTTATCTTTGCATTCATACTCCTTAGAACAAATGAAAACGTTTATACTCTTTTCTCCAATCTTCAAACTCTTTATCAGTAGACTTACCAAAAGCTGGATACATCTTATTATATTCAATCTCCGTATGAGTAGGTTTCTCATTGCGATAATCCTTCAAGGAATCCTTCTGCACTTGAAATCTACTCGTTTCCACAAAGATCAGACTCTTGTGAATCCTCGTCTTGGCACGCTCCTCCATCCATTCTCTGCCTTTAGCGAGAGAAGACATATACCAATATCTCGTCTCAGCCCAAGCATTCCTTGTAGGTTGCGCAGTACCATGAATGAAGTCACGATAAACGGGAAGCGAGAGACCAGTTAGCCAACAAACCAGGACCGAATCCCCCTTAGCCATTAGCGTCATGTCCGACAACATCTGTTGCATGGTCATAGTCTCCGATTTTCGCCAAAGCATCCTTCTTTCAGAATACTCTTCCTTTTCAGCCTCCTCCTTCTTTTGCCAATAGCCATGAGGGTTCAAGAAGAACCAATAGCCAAATAATACTACCAGCACGGTACTCAATACCGCAGCCAACCAACACACTTTTTTCTTGATGTTCTTTTCCATTGTTACATTACCTTATATAGTTATACATTTGATTTCGGCTGCAAAATAACTATATAGATATGTCAAATGGTGGCAGAGGCTCAAGAAAAAAGTATTATACACACAGATTACTGCTATTCATACTATTTTTCCAATATCTTTCGTCCTTTTTCTGTTAGCATATACTTCTGCTTTGGGTGCTTTGGATTATCAGGATATTTCATGGAAACCAATCCTTCTTCCAATGCTGGTGTTAAGTATTTATACAAGAAATTCACCATATCCTTCAACATTAAAGACGACATGATTTCTCTAACAGAATACTCTCCGTCCTTCAATATTCCGACAAGTTCCAATACTTGTTGGGTACTTGTTGGGTACTTGTTGGATTGCCATTTACCAACTGTAGGTTAACACCATTAAGATTATATCTACATTTTTACGGGAAGTTACATTCTTCGAAATTTCATAATGACATCATCATCATCGGTCAATTTCATGACATCATCACCATCAAATTCGATTTCAACAGACCCATTGAAATCCTCAACATTCAACTCACCCTTGAGTTCTTCCAACATCTCTTTTTTAGTATCAGGGTCGCTCAAAACCAATTGAATCAAGGCATTTACATCCGAATCGCCCGTGTCTATCTTGTCTATTGAGCACTTCACCTTATTAGGGTCAAAGTCCAAATCCAAGAACCCCATGGAAGCATCCCATTTACCACCAACCTTAGCAGTCATGCCAATCTTCATGTTAACACCCTCCTCCTCGACGTTTCCTGCTCCTTTGATGGTAAGCGTAGCTTTACCATTCTCCATGAGATCCAAATAGAGATTTCCTCGGAAGCCATCCTCAGAAAAGCTTTCGCTTACCCAATTACCTACGCACTTTTCCTTGTCATCACAAGAAGTCATTGCCAACATACTGATGAGGGCAACGAAAATAAATAAAACCTTTTTCATCATTGTCTGATTTATAAAACTCATTATAGATTATTTGTTAGTATTAATATCATACCAAGTCCAACTGTCGTCCTCATACGTTTTAATTCCAATTTTATTATTTTTAAATTGAACATCCATACAGTCTGTAGCCTCTGTTGACAATTCTTCCTTTACGACATCATAACTATATACGTTTTTAGCATGTTGAATCCAGTACCCAACAATAAAGATAACATTTCCAAACATTTTTACCTTTACGTCTCTTTCCGTATCTATGTTAAAATCATTGTAAGCAGATGCAAGGTTTACCAATAGTCTCCCATTTTTAACAATATCAAATTGATCTGGTCCCACATTATAGGCATAACTATCACCTTTGTAATCCCCTAAAGGTTCCACTGCCTCATCATAATAATCAGAATTTCCAGTATCTTGTGTATTCTCATCTGATACGTCACTACCAGCTGTATCATCCACACTATCATCGACATAAGTAGAATCATCAGCAGTAGAATCCACTAGTTCTTCCGAACCATCCTCATCAGAATCTCTCATTTGCCCATGACTTGGGACAAATAGGGCAAACATAACGCAAAACAAAGACATAGCTGCTATTATTGAAATTTCTCTTCGAATGGTGGAATCAATTACAAAACGCTGACCATCTTCTTCAGCATCACAACCTTTCATCAAAGCATAAGCTGTTGCTATGGTCAAAATGCTATCTGCAACTATAAGCCAGAATTGCGTATCACCATCTGAAACTATCATTAGCACAAGCATGACAATCATAACAATCGGAGTTACAATCATGAGCCAGCCCGCTCTCTGAAAATATTTAGAAGCAACACCAATCAGCTTAGCTCCTACATACCAATTATAACAAGCATATCCAATGAGAGTTATGAAAAAAGCACAAAAAAACAGAGCTGAAGCTTCATCAGACTGTATCATGTCAAGATCAGATATACAACCAAGGAATGGTACGATACTTGTAAACACAATAAGTCCCGCTATAGACTTATCCATACTCTTACCTGACTTTCGAAGACTACGCTGTAAGAATATGAGCAGGCCTCCCATACCAATCAAGGATGCGACATCACCGGTCCAAGAAGGAATCTTACCACAAACATTCAAGACAAATTCCAATATATAACGTCTGGAAGATGAAGTATGTATGTCTGTGACATCCCCATTACCATACCCTAATTCATGTGCTATGGTCATGGCTTCACCGAAACAAACCAAGATAAACATCAGAGCACAGATACCGACATATTTTTCCGTTCGCTCTTTTACCTCAGAAGATACGGCATCTGGTTCTGAAGTTTCGACAACATCTGATTGCTTAGATTGAGCAACGTATTTTTCACCAGCCCTTGCTGCATCAATAGCTCTTTGAGATTCAGTCATTCCATGGGTATCTACAAAGTCCTTTGCCGTTTTCAAATCTACGCCCAATGTTTCTTTGTACAACTTCACCATCGCCATTTTTGTCAAAGGCACTGTATTTTCCTCTTTTTCTGCTACAGGTTGGCCTGCAGCAGATGCTGCATGAGGTTCCACTGGCGTTTCTGTTGGAGGAGTAGGAATCTGATGCGACTCTTGCTCCAACCATTCACCACAATAGCGGCATTTCTTCGCCTCCATCTTTATCTCTTCGCCACAATAAGGGCATTTTTTCATTTCTTCTTCCATGTCTTTGATACTGATTAATTAAATTTGTTAATATTCATTCTTCCGTCAGTTTGAAGTCTTCCCATTCGACAAGCGGAATGACGAAACCGCATATTCCGAAACTGACAGTAATTCCTTCGGGATTGTAACTGTTGTATAAGATACCTCTATTCCAAAACCATGAGTCTTTAAGTTCAAGGCTGTTATTACGGAAAAACATATTCTTCACGTTGTCATCATTGATGCTACCATCAATTAAATTTGATGCCAAAATTCCCAATCCAGGTATGAATGTGTTCGTTGTGGATTTTATCTCATCCTTTGTGCATTTTACAACTTCATTAGCCACTTCCTTCTTGTGTTCCGAAAAGTCAGGCTTTGAGTTGTATGCATAAACGAACAGCAATACAGGTATGCACATTTTTACCAATGCCCATACACAGCCCAATCCTGAGGCCGTAATATCCATAACGTCAGCAGCAGTCATGTCTTTGTCTTGTATCTCTTCTACTTTCTGCTCAGAGGGTTTGGTTACATTCTTTGCCAGCCATTCTCCGCAATATCGGCATTTCGTGGCAGTGACATTGATTTCTTCGCCACAATATGGACAACGTTTTGTACCTGTTGTGACTATATTGGTTCCGCTACCTTGTCCCATCAGTCGTCATATTTAAGTTTTGAGAATTGCGGTCCATGAAATGCAGCTGCACCCAAAAAGGCAATTACTGCTACTATCCAAGATTCAAAAACTCCATAGGCAAAATAAGCCCACAGACCACACATCGCCAGACAAACAAGTATTCGCGTAAAGTGAATGCTTGTCAATATAGAGAACACTACGTATGCGATTATCCATTCTATCCATCCCCAGTCAAAATACCACATATAAAGGGAAAGCACTATCAAACCTTCGACATATAAGAGGCAACCTGAGTTCTTCTCATCACTTTTCTCTTCCATCATCTGCTTTATCCTTTCTTCGTCGTCCTTTGGATTTGATATTTGTGCTGTTGCTTGCACTGGTGTAGCCTTTATTCCTGTAGCTTTTTCGTATTTCCACTTTTCATAATCGCCTTGCCACTCTCCACAATATCTGCATTTGTTGGCATCAATTTTTATCCATTCACCGCAAGCTGGACATTTTTTCTCTAGCCACTTACCACAATGGATACATTTCTTAGCAGACGATTTGATTTCTTGCCCACAAAAAGGGCACAATTTTGATTCTTCCATATTATGATGATTATTGTTTTAGGATATATTTTAGTCCAACTTCTTAAATTCAAAATCATTCTGATTGCAGCATGCCTTCTTGTAGTCGAAAGCATAGATGCGCATGTAGGCTTCTTGCACCTCCTTGGCTCCATTATAAAAAGGGGTGGCGGTGTGCTGCAGGGTCGTTACTGTCACTACCATATCGGGAGTGAGGACAGTACCATTTGAGCGTTTAAGGCGCTTAGGCTTTACTTGAAATACTTTACTCATAAGCATTGAGTTTTTAGATTATTATATATTGCTGCTCCTGTTTTTCAGCCGAAACAGCAAATCATTTACTTTTATTATGCTGATATGCAGCTTATCCTACTGCTAAGATCATGCAAACGGGCGCAATGAAAACTGCTTTCAAATTGCCGAATGCAAAGGTATCAGGTTGCAAAGGTAGGTAAAATCTGCGAACCAAACAAGTTCATAATGGTTCACAAGCGAAAAAAGAATGGCGTGAACCCCTTCTTTCTTCACTCTCTTGTAAGTTAGGCTCTGGTAAAACCCGTAGAAAAGAAAATGCGAAAGAGGAATCCACACCATATGACGGTGTAGACTCGCTCAAACAAATTCTCGTTCTTTCTACGTTTCAATTTACCAGATTTCAACCTACAGAACTGAATAGTTTGCTCGTGTCCACAAGATTATCTTGTTTCTCTGCATCATAGCAACTTCAAGCGAGGACTTTCACCTGCCCTGTCACTAACCAATGGCAAATGTATTAAAAATCTGATGAGCCACCAAATTTTTAACAAGAAATCTTATGGATTCCTCTTATATTTCACATTTCAGGGACTCCACTCCCTCCTTCTTTCTGCATTCATACCTTAATTATATAGAGTTATTGTCAATTCTGCTGCAAAAGTACAATCAGGTTGCGACAAAAACTGACATAGGGAGAAGAAAAGATGAAGAAGGAAGACAAATCCCTTAAAAAAAAATAAAACATTCGCAAAAATAGCGAACATAGATAATTAAGTATTATCTTTGCAAGCAATAAAACATATATGATTATGGAAATAACATTTGAGGAGGATTATCTCCGAGAATTATACTATGAGGGAAAAGCGCATAATAAGAAATATCGCTTCCAACCTCAAATCATCAAGAAGTACGTTCGAGTAATCGACCTCATGGCATCCTTGAACTGTACTGAAGATTTTTATCGCTACAAAGCTTTACACTACGAAGCTCTTGTGGGGGATAAGAAAGATCGTGAATCTGTTAGAGTCAATGACCAATATAGAATAGAGTTTCACTCTGAAGTTGTTGGCAACGAAAAACAAATCACGATATGCAATATATTAGAATTATCAAACCATTATAAATAAAAAACAGCATTATGTCAAACTTAGGTTTTGGTTTTTACCCAACTCACCCTGGTGAGGTCTTGAAAGATGAATTAGAAGAGCGTGGCATTTCGCAGAGAAAATTTGCGGAAAGCATCGGTATGGGATATTCCGTACTTAATGAAATTCTGAATGGAAAACGTCCTGTTACTACAACTTCAGCTCTGATGTTTGAGGCTGCACTAGATATTCCTGCAGAT
>OIXQ01001160.1_pt1 | contig 10633 bp, 9 predicted proteins | sample 1587791 | NCBI WGS metagenome assembly OIXQ01 (sample SAMN03283273) | human gut metagenome | biome: human-associated habitat; material: feces | host: Homo sapiens | place: Peru | collected 2012
TTGAAATACGTAAAGGATTCCTGCGATTTCCAAACCTCAATTTGGAACAAAATCCTTCGCTGACCGCCCTTGCGATTGAATCAGAGCTTCCTTAGAGAGGAAGCTTGCCCTCGTGCTTGCTGTTGACGACATAGTAGACCATGCCGTCCTCGGGCTTGACATAGAGCTTGCAGCTGCGGATCGCGCCCTTGTTGTTCGCGCGGAAATCCGCCTTGCAGCGCTCGGCCAGCTCCTGGCAGCTATATTCGTGCCCGAAGACCTGCAAATAGACCTCGGAGTTCAGCGCGGCTGCGGCCTTCTTGCCGGTTTCCTTGGCGGCCTTTACGGCTGCGTCCACCTTCGGAGCGGCCTTGCTCTTGGCCTGACGCGCGGCCTTCTTGCCGGTCTCGGCGACGGTCTGCGCGACCTTTTCAGCCTCTGCAACGGCACTCTGCACCGTGTTTTTGAGTTTTTCGTTGCTCATGGATAAGCTCCTTTCTGTGCCGTCGAAGCTCTTCCTGACGGCTTGCACCATTATATCACACTTTGCGTAATTTGCAAGCGAAATCCCGCGAAAAAACCAACTCTAGGGAAGATCTGATTCAATCGCAAGAGCTGTCAGCGGGGCGACCGAAAGCACAGGAGGACGAAGCGCCCGGAGGCGGCTCTATACGACGCCGCCGTGGCGGAATGAAGTCGTCCGGAGGCCTGCTATGGACATGACTCGCCTTGCAGGATCGCCCGAATGGGTCTGCATGGATTTCCGACGGCGACCACGTTCGGCGGAATATCGTGTGTCACGACGCTGCCGGCGCCGATCACTGCGCCGTCTCCGATGTGCACGCCGGGAAGAACGCATACGCTACCGCCGATCCAGACATTGTTGCCGATGGTGATACCGGCGGCAGATTCCAAGCCTGCATTGCGCGTTTCAATGTCCAGCGGATGCGCAGGGGCGTAGAGACCGACGTTCGGGCCGATGAAAACATGATCTCCGATGGTGATCCGTCCGGTGTCAAGCACGGTCAAATTGTGGTTACCGTAAAAGTGATCGCCTACGAACGTGTTATAACCATAGTCAAAATAGACGGGTGGTTCAAAATAGGGATCGCTTCCCAGATGACCGAGGAGCTTTCTCAAAAGGCGGTTGCGGCTCGCCGAACGGACGCGGTGATTGATGCGGGCGCACAGACGCTTGGAGCGCTGACAGGCGCGAAACAGCTCCGGATCTGCAGGTCGGTAAAGCTGTCCTGCTGCGGCTTTTTCTTTTTCTGTCATAGTTTTAGGGAAGCCAGCGATGGTACATTGCGTCAGAAATGCCGATATAAACATCGCTCCAGAGGCATTCGGGAATGTGCAGATTCAGGTTAAGCTTCAGGCTGTCAGCGGAGCGGCTGCGCACCTCCTGCCAGAAGGCATCTGCAAGCAACGGGAAAATATCGGTAATATAGCCTGTGACATAAAAATCGCTGGGGTCAAAAAGGTTGATGAGAATGGAAGCAACCTGCCCGAGCAGGCGTCCCCAATGGTTCAGCAGCGGCGCGGACTGCTCGGTGTTCTCCGAGAGCAGACGGACACATTCGCGCCATTTCTCGGGCAGCGGGAGCGAGGGATCTATCTGCGGAAAGTGCCGGACAATGTGCTCAACATTCAGGTCGGTTTCCACACAGCCATAGGCTCCGCAGGTCGGGCATCGGAGCGAGGGATCGCCGATGGGAATATGCGCGATTTCGGCTGCATAGCCGTTTTTGCCGTGCAGAATCTCGCCGTCAAGAATCACTCCGCAGCCGACGCCCTGCGAAACGTCCAGACAGACGATATTTGAGGATGGCGACTGCGCATAGGCGGAAATCGCTCGCAGATTGGCACAGTTGTCCACATAAGCGGGGCAGCCGAATGTTTCGGCAATGATCCTTTTCAGCGGTACATTCTGATAGCGCGCGATGGAGCTGCATTTGATCAGGCCGTCGTTGCTGTCGTAGACGGCCGGGACGGATGCGCCAACGCCGATGATCTGCTTCTCGATGCCCTTTTCCGCAATCGCCTCGCGGAGCTTTTCATGCGCAAGCGCAACGATCTCTTCAACCGTTGCGTTGGAGCTGATGCGCACGGAATTGCTGTAGCAGATTTCGTTGCGCAGATTCAGAACGGCCAAACCTACGGCGTTATTGAACTGGAAGTCTAAAGCAAGCACATAAAAACGATCATAGTGGAACTTCATCAGGTTCGGTGTTCGACCGATCCGCACCTCCGCGCTGTAATCGCCCTCGGAAAGGACGCCCTTTCCGATCAGCTCGTTGCAGAGATTTGTGATCGTAGCAATGCTCAGAGAGGTCAGGTTGGAAAGATCCTTCTTTGTGAGCTGATCGTTAAAACGAATCGCCGTGATCAGTTTTTTCAGGTTGTGCTGTTTAATGGAAACAACGTCTTCAAATAACAAAAAATCCCATCCTCTCCGATATATATGATTACTGACTAAGAATATTTTACATCAAATATTTCACGATGTAAATAGAAAAAGCGTGGTATTATAAAAATTATTATAAAAACACCTGATAAAATAGAGGAATGTGCCGCCCGAAGAAAGGCCTCTCCGGACGGCACGATTGCTGCTTTACAGGCCCTTGCCGACCAGCTCCTGAACATCGGCGGGAAGATCAGTCAGACATACGACGCCCGTGCAGCGCTTGTGGAAAGCACTTTCCACGCAGCCGCCGCAGATGTCCTTGTGCGGATAGTGATACACACCCATATCGAGCATAATACCGATGTTGTTGCCATAGTAGATCTCGCGGTAGGGGTGGATCAGCTGCTTCTCGAGGCATTCCGTCAGACCGGTGCCATGCGCCGAGCTGAAATAGTGGTAATCCGACATTTTTTTGCCGTCGATGAACTTCGTTGCATAGAACTGCCGCGCCTTCAGATCAACGGTGTGGCTGGAGTCGCCTGTGGCGCAGACGCGAGCCAGTTCGTCCACAGCGGTCTGGTAGCCCTCGTTGAGCACGGCGAAATACTGCTCCTGCATTTCGTTGCGCTTGCCGACGACAAATGCACGGCGGCAGACGCCCTTGTAGCAGTGGTAGCTCGGGCTGATGCCGATCTGCACGATCTCTCCGGCCTCGATGACCTTGTTGCTGGCCGGGCCGATGATCGTCTTGCAGCGGTCGCCGGAGTTGACGATGGTCTCAAAGCCGTACCCGTCTCCGCCCAGAGACTTGACAACGTAATCAGCAACGGCTGCGACCTGCGATTCCCGCAGACCCGGCTTAACGACGGCAAGCATAGCGCGCGCAGCGGCGCAGGCGATCTTGTCAGCGACGGCCATGCAGGCAAATTCGTTCTCGCTCTTTTCATAGCGCAGGTCGGCGAGAATATCCGAAGCGTCAACGACTTCGGCTTCCGGGGCGACGTCCTGCGTAAACACCTTGTAGATATCGCAGGGCAGAATGTCACGGGAGGTCATGGAACCGATGGTTTTGATCTCCTTGCCGACATAGGCGCGCAGGACATCGGGCAGCCGCTCGCTTGTAACGCCCTCATAGTATTCGCCGGGAATCGTGAAGGTGTCAACAAAGTGCGTTTCGAGGTTCAGACCGACCTCCTCGGCCAGCAGACCGGATTCGGGGCCGACAAGAAGCACGGGGCGCTTGCCCGGAGCGATGGCACCGCTGGCCTTTTCGAGCGTAGGATTGTAGCCGGTGAGATATGCGCCGTCGCCGGGCATCTCGCGGAACCAATAGAAGAAGCCGACGTCAATGCCTTTTTCCTCCATACGCTTCCAGACTTTTTCGTAGCGCGCTTCATATTCCTCCAGGGGAATGGTGGTGGTCAGGTCGATCTCCTTTTCGTAATGCTCGAGGATTTTTGTTACCTTCTGCATATCTTCGCAGGATAAAAACATGATAGATTGCTCCTTTCAATTTTTTCCGGCGCGCACCCGCCCGCTGACGGACAAAAGGGTGTTCCGGCGCATGGGCCGCAGTTGCCCGAGGCACAGACGGAAGAGCTTGACCGGCTTGGATGAACTGAGTATAACAGCCCTATTCAATTTTTTCAAGTATTATTTTAATAAATTTTATTTTTTTTTGAAAAACACTTGAAAATTTTAAAATGGTGTGATAGTATGAAGAAGCAACAAGGAACCGGGAAAAGCACGACGGTTTTCTGGTGACTCTCACAACACTGTAAAAAATAAAGGAAGTGGTTTTCTCTATGGGTACCAAACGAAAAGCCCTAAGGAGAGTGCTCGACGGCAGAGTGGTGACGCTGTTGATTTTAACGGCGCTCCTGAACGTCGCTTTGACACTGCTCCTGCCGGGGACGTTCCTGTCCGCATCCAATTTCTCCGGAATTTTCACCTCACTGACCTTTGATCTGCTGCTCTCGTGCGGCATGACCGTCGTGCTGATCCTCGGGGGCGTGGATCTGTCCGTCGGTTCCGTGGTCGCACTGGTGGGGATCACGACGTCGACGCTTGTGAAAAACGGCTTCCCGCTGGTGCCTACGATTTTGATCGGGCTTGTGATCGGGGCGGCTGTCGGGTGCATCAACGGCTTTCTTGTGGCGAAGATCGGGCTTGCCCCCTTTATCGCGACGCTCGGCATGAATGCGATTGTTCGCGGAAGCTGCTATGTGCTTACCAGCGGTTACCTGATCAGCGGCCTGCCGGAATCCTTTACGAACCTCAGCCGTCTGACTGTTCTCGGCGTTCCGATGATGGTCATTATCTCCCTGGCCTGTGCCGCGATCATGGCCTTCTGTCTGTTCAAATTGTCCGTATTCAAGCAGATGTATCTGATCGGCACGTCGCCGGTTACGGCAGTCCTGTCCGGCATCCCTGCGGTGCGCCTAAAGATCATCGGATATGGGATCAGCGGTCTTTTCGCGGCCCTGACGGGAATTCTGATGAGCAGCCGCTACGGTATGGGCTTTGCGGGCTATGCCGTCGGCTTTGAGAGCCGTGCAATTGCGGCCGCGGTCATCGGCGGCGCGGTCATGGCCGGCGGCGAGGGCAACATGGTCGGCACGCTTATGGGCGTGATCCTTGTGGCGATCGTCAATAATGCATTTATTATGCTCAACGGCCCTGCGGAGGCGCAGTATGCAATCAGCGGTGTCATGCTTATTACGGCGCTGATCCTCGACCGCGTCAAGGGCATGAAAAAGAAAAAAGTAAAGAAGGAGGGAGCGTAAAATGGAAGATATTCTCGCCCTGCAAGATATTTCGATTTCCTTCGGCGGCGTCGAAGTCCTGCATAACGTTTCCTTCAACGTCCGGAAAGGGGAGGTCCACTCGCTGATCGGCGAGAACGGCGCCGGTAAATCCACCCTGATGAAGATCATCAGCGGCGTTTATATCCCGGACAAGGGAAGGATCGTCAAATCCGGAAAGGAGATCAGGCTCCGCAATCCGCTGGACGCTTTTTCGGAGCGCATCGGCATTGTGCACCAGGAGCTGAGCATTGCGGGCAACCTGACCGTCGCGGAGAATATGATGGTCGGACGCGAGCCGGTGAACAAGCTCGGCTTTATTAAGGACAGGCAGCTTCTGGAGACAGCCCGGAAGGAACTGAAGGAGCTGGGCATCGACGTCGATCCCGCCGTCAAGGCAGGCACCCTCAGCGTCGGTATGCAGCAGGTCATCGAAATTGCAAAGGTGCTTGCAAAGGATATCGACCTTCTCATTATGGACGAACCGACCAGCTCCCTTTCCGAGCGCGAGATCGTGCACCTGTTTGCACTGCTGCGCTCTATTAAGGAAAAGAAGGACCTGACCGTGATCTTCATCAGTCACAAGCTCTCGGAGGTCATGGAGCTGTCGGATCGGGCGACGGTGCTGCGCGACGGCAGCATGGTCGGAACGCTCGTTCGCAGCGAAATGTCCATCGACCGTCTTATCAGCATGATGATCGGACGTGAGCTGGACTATAACAAGCACCTGCTGGCTTCACGCGCACCGGGAGAGCCCATACTGCGCGCGGAGGGACTGACGCACGGAAAACGGTACCGTGAGATCAGCTTTGAGCTGCGTCCTTATGAAATTCTCGGCATGTTCGGCCTGGTCGGCGCAGGACGCACAGAGTGCATTCTCGGGATGCTCGGCATGGAGCATCTGGACGCAGGCGAGGTGTTTTACCGCGGTGAAAAAATCAGGCTGCGCTCTCCGCGCGATGCGGTGAAAAACGGTATTTATTATGTGACGGAAAACCGCAAGGAAATGGGCCTGTTTCTCACAAAGGATCTGACGGATAACATAATCGCCTCCTCCATCAAGGACTATGAGGGCTTCCTTGGCGCACTGCACTTTGCCAAAATGGCGCAGTCGGGTCGCGAGTATATTGAAAAGCTCAACATCCAGCCGCCGGAGCTTCACAAGCCCGCTGTCAGCTTCTCCGGCGGCAACCAGCAGAAAATTCTGCTCTCGAAGGCGCTGGCAACAAAGCCGTGCGTCCTGATCATCGACGAGCCGACACGCGGCGTGGATGTGGGCGCAAAGGCGATGATCCACCAGATACTGCGTGAGCTTGCCGAGAGCGGCATTGCCATTTTGATGATCTCCAGCGAGCTTCCGGAGATTCTGAAGCTCTCCGACCGTGTGCTCGTCATGCACGAGGGAGAACAGATGGGAACGGTCAAAAACGACCGTCTGGAGGAAAAAGACGTCATGGCCATCGCATTCAGTAAGGAGGTAGCAAATGGATAAGAAGCCTTCCGTGCGTCCTGCGCGAGCCTTGAATGCTGTGGGAGGACGGCTGAAAAAGGTCGATCAGCAGATCTGGGTTGTGATCACGCTGACTGTGCTGATCTTTTCGGGAATGTCGGTCGCAATCCCGCATTATGCCTCTCTTTATAACATTAAGACCATGATCAACAACTATGCGCTTGAGGGGATCATGGCGCTGGGCATGACGCTTGTGATCATTTCTGGCGGTATCGATCTGTCCATTGCAGGCGTGATGCCGTTCTGCGCAATCGTGTTTGCATTTATGATGAAGGGCGGAATTCCTTACCCGCTGGCCATGGTGCTGGTGCTGCTCATCTCCGCTTTCATCGGCTTCTTGAATGATCTGATGATCCGGAAGCTGGCCGTGCATCCCTTTGTGATTACGCTGGCCATGCAGCTTATTCTGAAGGGCGTAAACGTGGTCATCACCTCCGGCGATGTGGTTTCCGGTTTTCCGGAGGACTTTTCCTCAATCATGTTCAACGAGTATCTCGGCATGAGCATCCCGCTTTTGGTCATGATCGTTCTGGCGGTGTTCTATGCAGTCATGCTGCGGAAGAATCGTTATTTCCGTCAGGTGTATTTCATTGGCGGAAACACGAACGCCGCAGAGCTTTCCGGCATTAATACCCGCCGCTTTTTCCGTTTCGTCTATATGCAGTCGTCTCTGCTTGCCGGCGTTGCGGGCATCATGGCCTGCTTCTTCTACGGCAGCGCCAATGCCAGCTATGGCCTGAATATCGAAACACGTGTCATCACAGCCGTCGCGATCGGCGGCTCGAGCATGATCCACGGCGGTATCGGCTCCATCGGCGGCACAATCCTCGGCCTGATCTTCGTGGCGTTTATCAACGGCTCGTTCATTATGAGCGGCCTGTCCACCTATTATCAGGACGTCGTTACCGGTGTACTTTTGGTCTTCGCTGTGGTGTTCAGCGAACGGCTTAAAGGAATGAAACGCAAGCTCCCCGGAAAAGCCAAAACTTAATCATCAAGGAGGAAAGAGAAATGAAAAAAATCATCGCAATGTTCACAGCGCTCGTTCTTCTCGTTGCCTGCCTCACCGGCTGCGGTAAGACCGGCAGCAACGGTGATGCCGTGCAGCAGGAAGAGGAACTGTATTCCATGGTCGTATTCTCCAAGGGCTCGGAATATTTCAACTGGACTTATGCCGGCTTCTCCGATGCGGCTAAGGCCATGGGCGCGCATATCAAGACTGAGCTGGTCGGCCCTGCGGAGGTCGATGCTGCCGCTGAGGCAAAGGCACTGGAGCAGCTCATTGCCAAGAAGCCCAACGGCATTGTCGTCACCTCTGCCGACTCCAACACGCTGATCCCCTCCATCAACAAGGCCATCAGCGCGGACATTCCCGTGGTCGGCTTTGACGTTGCATCGCCCGAAAGCAATTATCTCGGCTTCGTCGGCACGGATAACTACAGCTTTGGCTGTGTTGCCGCCGACATTGCGGCCGAACTGACCGGCGGCACCGGTGAGGTCGCTGTCCTGTATGTTCCCGGCAACGTCGACCTTGAAAAGCGTCTGAACGGCTTTAAGGATACCTGTGCAGAAAAGTATCCCAACCTGAAGGTCGTTGCCGAACTGAACCACGAGGGTGAGGTCGTCAAGGCGGAAACCGTCACGCTCTCCGCGCTCCAGCAGAACCCCGAAATCGACATTGTCTTTGTTTGCGAGGGTCTTGGCGCGACCGGCGCGGCCTCTGCGGTTCGCTCCATGAATATGGGCGATTCCGTCAAGGTCATTGCCAGCGACTTCAATACCTCCACCAATGAGCTGATGACCAACGGCGAGGTCGCCGCGACCATCGTGGACGACCCCTATTTCATCGGTTGGAATGCCTTCCTGCAGGTATGGTCCGGCGCACACCCGACCAGCCGTCCCTCCGATCAGGCTCCGTTCGGATATGTGGCCAGGGGGATCTACTGCACCGTGCAGGGCATCCTCTCCGAGAATCTGACGGATGAGATCCGTGATATGTACCTCAATCCGCCCTCTGTCTGACGGATCGGAACGGATTTGCCTGAACGGGCTGCCGGCGCTGCATTGCGCCGGCAGCCCGTTCTAATACGGATTCTTGATTAAAATATTTAAGGAACCTCTGAATAAATCGGCTGCGGCGCTCAGCAGATCTTTTGCCCCAACCTGTCGGTTTGAAACAAGATTCCTCGCCGACCGCTCTTGCGATTGCATCAGAGGTTCCCTAAAAAGGAGATACTATGAGCTATTTAATTGGAATCGATATCGGCACCTCCGGCACAAAGACCGTCCTGTATGATTTGGAAGGAAATGCGGTCGCGCAGGCAATGCAGGAATATCCCATGCATCAGCCGCAGGCGGGCTGGGCAGAGGAGGATCCGGAGGATTGGTGGAATGCCGCAGTTACCACGCTGCGGGGCGTGATGAAAGCCGGCGGTGCTGCGCCGGAGGAAATCCTGGGCATCGGCTTTTCCGGCCAGATGCACAGCCTCGTGATGCTTGACGCTTCGTGCCGCGTACTGCGCCCGGCAATTCTGTGGTGCGACGGCCGAACGCGCAGCGAGTGTGACGAGATCAACGAGCGGGTCGGTGCGCAGCGTCTGCTTGAGATCAGCGCCAACCCTGCGCTGACGGGCTTTACGGCGGGCAAGCTCCTTTGGGTGCGGCGGCATGAGCCGGAGCTTTTTGCGCGCTGCCGACATGTGCTGCTGCCGAAGGACTATGTGCGCTTTCGCCTGACGGGCGTGCTTGCCACGGATGTCTCCGATGCCTCCGGCACAAATCTCCTGAATGTGGCAGAGCGCGCATGGAGTGCGGAGCTGCTGGAAAAGCTGGAGCTGGATCCGGCGTGGTTTCCGCCGCTGCTGGAAAGCTGTGAGCTTGCGGGCAGAGTGACCAGGGAGGCAGCGGCAATGACCGGCATTGCTGCAGGAACACCCGTTGCAGCGGGAGCGGCCGACAATGCGGCCTCGGCGGTCGGTACCGGCACGGTACGGACGGGGGGCGTTTTTCATACCATCGGAACCTCCGGCGTGATTTTCGCACATTCCGACCGTCCGGCCGTTTCTGCGGGCGGTCGTGTCCACACGATCTGTGCCGCCGTTCCGCAGGGCTGGGGCTTTATGAGCTGCACCCTCTCGGCGGGACTGGCGCTGCGTTGGTATCGCGACCAATTCTGCGCACAGGAGTGCCTTGAAGCCGAACGGAGCGGCACGGACAGCTATGCGCTGCTGGATAAGAAGGCTGCTGCCGTTGCACCCGGCTCGGACGGCGTGATTTTCCTGCCCTATCTGATGGGCGAGCGCAGCCCGCTGCTCGACGAAACCTGCCGCGGCGTGTTTTTTGGCTTGTCTGCGCTGCATAGAAGAGAACACCTTTTGCGTGCGGTGATGGAGGGCGTTGCGTATTCTCAGCGTGCCTGTCTCGACGTTTTCCGTGAGATGGGGCTGCGCCCGGAGAAGATGAAGCTCTGCGGCGGCGGCGCAAAAAGTCCGCTGTGGCGCCAAATTCTGGCCGATCAGTTCCATTTGCCGGTTACGACCATGGCCTCAAGCGAAAGCCCAACCCTCGGTGCGGCGATCCTTGCAGGCGTCTGCGCGGGGGTCTATCCCGATGTTCCGTCCGGCTGCGGGTGCGTGCGCGACGGCGGGACGATGGAAGAACCGCAGGAAGAAGCAATGCGCATCTATGATGCCTATTATCCGGTGTATACGGCGCTGTATCCGGCGCTGCGCAGACAGTTTGCGGCAATGGCACAAATGAAACCGTAAGTCGCAAAGCGTGCGACGGCCTTTCATAAAGCAGAACACGGTGCAGCCTCCGAGAGGAGGCTGCACCGTGTTCTGCATAAAAGCCCTGTTATCCGCCCGCTTCTGACGCAAGGGAACCTCTGAATAAATCGGCTGCGGCGCTCAGCGGGTCTTTCGTCCCAACTTA
>OIXQ01001165.1_pt1 | contig 10605 bp, 9 predicted proteins | sample 1587791 | NCBI WGS metagenome assembly OIXQ01 (sample SAMN03283273) | human gut metagenome | biome: human-associated habitat; material: feces | host: Homo sapiens | place: Peru | collected 2012
GTCAAGCCCGGCGATTTCGGCGGCTTCGTGTAAGTGTTCGTTCATCTTCACGTTACTAATAACAGGCAACGCCCTGCCCTTTGGTAGTTCCAAGTCCTTGTATTTGTCAAGTATTGATAGCGCGTACTTATTAAGTTCTATATGTAGTCGCGCCGTAGTTTTCTTTGTTACGATAGAGATGTACGGCGGCTTTGCTTCGCGCTTAACGTCAGACAGACGCAGACGGGCAACATCAGAGTAGCGAAGCCCGGTAAAGCAGCAGAAGCAGAACACATCGCGCACAGACGAAAGCGAAGGTTTGTTTTTCGGAAACTTGAATTTAAGGAAGTGCTGCAGTTCTTCCCAGCTTAGATAAATAACCTCCTTACAGTCCAGCCCCTTAAAACGTGGGCGGTACTGAAGATGTGCCGCGCCATTATAGTAGCCGTTGGAAGCAGCCCAGCGCAAGAACCAGCGCAAGAAGCCTACGTTTTTGGCTACCGTTGTGTTAAGTTGGTTCTCTTCCGTTTGGAGGTAAGAAACGAACGCCGCAAAGTCAGCCTTAGAGAAGTCCGACAGAGAGAGCGACGGGCAGAACTTTAGCAAGTGCTGTTTAATACTTGCAAACTTAGTATAGGTAGCCTTAGACCAATTATTAGTAACCCCCATTTCTTTTGTAAAGAGGTCAAAGACATCGAAGAACCCCTTAACTTCGTTTGCTTCCGTTTCTTCCTTTGGCTTCGCACGTCCTACCGCTTCATTAAACGCCGTCTTAAATTCGGCAGTAGTAGGCGAACGTTTGTTTTCCATTTCAAAGCGAACAAGCACCTCCTCCACCTTTGCGGACAGATTGATTAACGCCCTATTGATTTCGCCCGAAGTCTGCTTATAACTATTCTTTGCCCCAAGACGAACGCAAGAGTTCATATCGTCCCATTTGGATGGGGCGATAACATACCCGGAACGGATATCAACACGGAGAGAAGCCCAGCTTACGCGCAGCCTAATGGGTACTTCTTCAGTAGCGTCCGTTTCTTTAGCGGTACGTTTAACGTGCAAACCTATCTTTATAGAAAACTTCATATTTTCTTTGTAAGCATATTGCCGCGCCCTGTCAAGAGCCAAAGCGCGGATATTGGATAATTGGCAACCAATATACTAAGCGTTTCAATTTCCATATTACGATAACGCGCCGTATAGCCTTCCTTTGGTGTTAGTCCAAATTGGCGGCGCATTTCCCGGTAGCGTGAGGGGCTTAACCCGTGCAGGACACAAAAGCCACTTAACGAGCTAACCAACTTGTAAGTAACAAGCGCGTCAATAGCAATAAAGAAACGGCGGTTTACCGCGTCGCTGTTTGTCCTTTGCATAGTGAAGCGTTTATATTAGATACCATAACATAGTAGTCCGTTTCCGGCACAAGCGCAGTAGCAGCCCCCGAAAGGTAGGCAGCTTCCAGCGCGTCGAATACTTGTGCGGTCATATAAGGATAGTAACCGCGATTGCTATAATACTTATCTACTTCAATTTCCACCATAGCCGTATAGTTATTTCTGTAAAATTTTCGATTTAAGCGCGTTTCGCGTAAAAATGGTATAGTTATAAGCCAATACAGAAAAACGCGCCAAAAAGGGCGTTTCTGTGCGTTTGAGCGTATCACCATAATACAACGCTTATTTATTCTATATACCTCTATTATAATGTATTAGAGCATTTACCAAAGTTCAACTTTACGCCCGAACACTAACCGACAGCGGCACATCCGGCAGCTGCGCCCGTTTGGGCATTGGCTTTTTTAGTCAGTTCGGCAAGCGTTTCGATAGTACGCTGTTGGCTTTCGATTATTGAAAGCAAACGCGCTTTTTCTTCCTTCGCATCTTCCAGCAGCTTATAGAGCATTTCAGAAGGCGCGATATTTGCCGTTTGTTCCGATTGCGTACTATTGTTGTTTCTACGTTGTAGCATTTCGCCATCGCCGCGTATAAGCCAAACCGGGTTAAGTTCGGGATATTGTCTGCTTATTGCTTCTAATTTGTCTGCCTTAATTGATTTCTTGATACTTGCAATATAGGCAGAACCTACACCGATAGTACGGCAAAATTCGCGTTCACTCATATTTAAGTACGCTACAAACGCCTTTAGACGCGACTTTACGGTATTTTCCTCGTCCATAATTGTATCTTTTTGTTAAAGTTTTGCTTAGACAAGCATTTTGTATGCTTTTTATTTGCGTATTGTATGCTTATTATCTATCTTTGCAACGTGTTAATAATACAAGTGCAAAGGTACAAAATTTCGGTTAAAATGATTATATTTGCCCTAAGTTTTAGAGTTAAAGTAGATAAAAGTATAAACCTATGCAGAAATATGCCGATTATATCAAGCAGATAGAGATAGACTCTCTATGGAGTGGTACCAAGCACATACTTTGGAACCTCGACCGCAGGGTGAACATCCTGAGCGGTGTGAACGGAGTGGGAAAGAGCACCATTCTCAACAAGGTAGTGAAAGGCCTGAGTGCCGGGGGCGAGTTTCCAAGCCATCTGCTCAAGGGTGTTCATCTGAAGGTGGAGCCCGAGGAGGCTAAGTGGATTCGGTTTGACGTGATTCGTTCGGTCGACCGTCCGCTGCTCAACTCTGAGATGATCAGCAAGGTGGATCTTACACTTGTCACCGAGCTCGACTGGCAGCTCTTCCAGTTGCAGCGCAAGTACCTCGACTATCAGGTGAACATCGGCAACCGTATCATTGCCGTGCTGCAGAGTGGCGAACCCGATGCTGCCCAGAAGGCTCAGGCGCTCAGCGAGCCCAAGAGGATGTTTCAGGACATCGTGGACGACCTGTTCCGCGAGACGGGCAAGACCATCATCCGCACTGCCAACGAGATCAAGTTCAACCAGATCGGCGAGGTGCTGCAGCCTTATCAGCTGTCGGCAGGCGAGAAGCAGATGCTTGCCATTCTGCTCACTGTGCTGGTGGAAGACAATCAGTCCTATGTGCTCTTCATGGACGAGCCTGAGATCAGTCTGCACTTTGAATGGCAGAAGCAGCTTATCTCCTTGGTGCTGAAGTTGAACCCCAACATTCAGATTATCATGACAACCCACAGTCCTGCTGTGGTCATGGACGGCTGGACCGACCGTGTGACTGAGGTGAACGACATAACGATTAAGTGATGTTTTAGTGTTTAATGTTTAGTGTTTAATTGTTCTGCTTATGGCTAAACGTTTAACCGATAATATCAATTCGCAATACTTCGAGGCCATCAACAAGATGACTCCGAAGAAAGCCCGGCGCAGAATAGTAGTCTACGTCGAGAGCTACGACGATGTGTTCTTCTGGCGCTCGGTGCTTGGCCGTTATGAGGACGACAAACTAACTTTCGATATCATGCTGCCTTCGCGCAACCAGCATCTCGACAGGGGCAAGAAGGCTGCTATCTCCAATATGCTCAAGGGCGTGGGTAGAGACATGATAGCCTGTGTGGATGCCGACTACGACTATATTCTGCAAGGCGCTACGGAGATGTCGAGACAGATGTTGGAGAATCCCTACATCTTTCATACTTATGCCTACGCGATAGAAAACTTCCAGTGTTATGCCAAGGGACTGCACGAGACCTGTGTGATGGTGACGCTCAACGACCATCGCATTTTCAACTTTGAGCGCTTCCTGCAGTCTTATTCCCAAACCATCTGGCCTCTCTTTGTATGGCATGTTGTCTTTCTGCAGCGCCGCAAGATGACGATGCACTTCGATATGTGCGAGTTCAACAAGGTGGTGGTGCTTCCCTCAGTACGCATTCAGAATCCGAAGTGGGCGATAGAGTATCTGAGCAAGAAGGTGAGGGCGAAGATGTTCCAGCTGGAGCGCCGTTTCCCCAAACTCAAGGATGCCTTGCCTGAGACGGAGCGGATGTTGCGCGACTTGGGAATCAACGACTCCAATACTTATCTTTACATCCAGGGTCATCATCTTTTCGACCTGGTAGTGAGTCCGGTGGTGCAGACGGTGTGCGACATTCTGCGCAATGAGCAGGAGAACGACATCCGCGACCGTGCTGTTCACAGCGAACAGGCACGCACCGAAATAGCTTGCTACGAGAACAGCCTCGGCAAGGTGAAGATGATGATGAAGAAAAATACCTACTATCAGTTCTCTCCGGAATTCCAGAAGATCCTGGCGGACGTGGAAAGATATTTGGAAAAGGATTTTTAAAGGTAAAAAGGTAAAAGGGTAGAAAGGTAAAAGGGTAAAAAGGATTTTTAAAGGTAAAAAAGTAAATACTTTATCAGCAAGAAGGCTCTTTTTACCTTTTTACTTTTTTACCTTTAGAAATCCTTTTTACCTTTAAAAATTATACGTATGTTTCGAGGAACTTCAATGTTCCCTCTACCTTCAACGTCTGGGTGGAGGCTGGAACCACGGTGCTTTCGCCGCCCTGCAGGGTGATGGTGTTGCCCTCGTTGTCGGTGACGGTGGCTTGGCCCTTCAGGCCGATGAGAATCACGAAACTGTCGAGCTCAGAGTAATCGAGCGTCATAGGTTCGTCGAGATCGTAGACTGTGGTGTAAAAATAAGGGCAGCGCACGATGCTGACACCCTGATTCTTCACAGGTTTGTATTCCTGTCGATAATTGGACAGCACGGTGTAGTCGATGCACTCGGCAGCTTCCTTGGTGTGCAGCTGTCGGTAGTTGCCGTCCTTGTCCTTGCGCTTGAAGTCGTAGATGCGGTAAGTCACGTCGCAGGTTTGCTGTATCTCTGCCACGAAGCAACCCGTTCCGATGGTGTGTATTCTGCCTGCAGGGATAAAGAAGCAGTCGTCCTCCTTCACCTTGTATTGTGCCAGGACATCTGTAATGGTGCCGTTCTCTACCATCTGCTTGTACTCTTCGGGTGTGATCTTCATTTTCAGACCGTTGTATAGCTTGGCCTCGGGATCGCATGGCAGGGCATACCACATCTCTGTCTTTCCGCGCTCCTTGCCTTGCTTGTGCGCTATCTCGTCGTTGGGGTGCACCTGAATGGAGAGGTCGGTGTTGGCATCGATAAACTTGATGAGCAGCGGAAATTCATTGCCGAATCGCTGATAGTTCTCCTTGCCTAAGAAGCTGTCTTTCAGTTGGGCGACCACTTCGTTGAGGCTTTTGCCTTTCATCTCGCCGTCAGCCACGATGCTTTCGTTGCCTGGCACACCAGAGATTTCCCAGCTCTCGCCTACTTTCTCCTGCTGCAGGTTGAGATGCTTGAAGTTGATTATCTTGTTGCCACCCCAGATGGTAGACTTCAGTAAGGGCTCAAATTTTAATGGTTTCATTGTGTCAGTAATTTATAGCCAAATAGAATATTTTTTTTTACTCTTTTGCTTTTTTAGCTCCACACTTGTTATAGTTGAGTATTTACTAAACAAATAACGAGCAGAGTACACTTATTATTTTATGTTATGTTAATTTTATTTTTCTATTTTTTATCCTTTACATGAAACACCTTATCAGCAAGAAGGCTCTTTTTACTTTTTTACCGTTTTCCTTCCCCCCCCCCTAATTTTCCTTCCAGAAGGCTGGTGTGAAGATCACGAGTACTGTAAAGATTTCCAGACGGCCGATGAGCATCATGAGCGAACAGAACCACTTGGCCAGATCGGGCAGTTCGCTCCACGACATGGTGGGTCCAATCTCTGTTCCCAAGGTTGGTCCTACGTTTCCCACGCAACTCAGCGTGATGGTGATGGCATTGGTGTTGTCTATGCCCATTGCTATCATAGTGAAGGAAATGATGACGCAGATGATGAGGTAGATGGTGAGGAATGCCAACAGTGTGACTCGTTTCTGCATAGGCACGTTCGCTCCTCCTATCTTGAGCGGAAGCACTGCGTTGGGGTGCAGGATTTGTCGGAATTCATTCTTCACCATACGTAACAAGATGACACCACGAATACACTTCAGTCCGCCACTCGTACTACCCGAGCAGGCACCGACAAACATACACATGGAAAGGATTACCCATGTGACGTGAGGCCACAGAGCTGCATCGTCGTTGAAGAGTCCCGTAGTCGTGATGAACGACACCACCTGGAAGATGGCGCTACGGAAGGCATGCTCCACATCGTAGTTGCGCATCACGATGAGTTCTATCATGATGAATGTGCTGAAGACAGTGACAAGAAAAATATAGAATCTGAACTCTGAGTTACGAAATAGTTCCTTGATTTTCAACTTGATGACGGCTGCATAGAGCAGTGTGAAGTTGACTCCAGAGAGGAAGCAGAAGAAAGTACAGATGTATTCGAGCGAAGGCGAATGGAAGAACTCTGTACTGGTGTTATGGGTGGAGAAACCACCCGTTGCTGTGGTTGTCATGGCATAGTTGAAGCTATCGAAGAGTCCCATTCCTGCTACGTAATAAGACAGGATGCAGGCGATGGTGAGCACGAGATAGATGCTCCATATCCACTTGGCAGAGGTAGAGATGCGTGGATGCAGTTTGGTCTTGATGGGGCCTGTAGCCTCGGCAGCAAACACCTTGGTTTGTCCGCCCACAAGCGATGGCAGCAGGGCGATGGTGAAGAAGACGATGCCCAGTCCGCCTATCCACTGAGTGAGTGATCGCCAGAAGAGCAGTCCGTGTGGAAAGCACTCCACATCGTCGAGTATGGTAGCTCCCGTCGTGGTGAATCCCGACATGGTTTCGAAGTAAGCATCGGTGAAGTTGTTGATGTATCCGCTCACCATGAAAGGCAGTGTTCCGAAGAGGCTAAATATAATCCACGACACCGACACCACGAAGTAGGCATCGCGTCGCGACATCGAGTTGTCGGCTCCGTGTCCTCTCCATTTCAGGATGAGTCCTCCTCCGATGGTCACGAGGGTGGCAACAATGAAGGCGAAGACGTCTTCCTGCTGATAGTAAACTGCCACCAGCAGGCTGAGCAGCATGAGCGAAGCTTCGATGAAGAGCAACTGTCCCAGCACCTTATATATCAATTTCCAGTTCATCATGTTTTGTATATCCTTTTCCCATTTATCCTGCTCACCTTGTATCCAGATTGTCGATGATACACCATGAGTATCAAGGTTTTTTCATATCATGTTACACAAAGAACTTCTCTATCTTCTTCATGTTGATGTTGTGACAGAACACCATGACGGAGTCGCCTGCTTCGATCTGAGTGTTACCCGATACGAGCATACCCTTCTCGCCGCGCACCAGTCCGCCGATGGTAACACCGATGGGCATTCCTAAGTCTTTTACGGCTTTCTTAGTCACCTTAGAACCTTCCTTGGCGATAAACTCCGCCACGTCGGCATTGGCGTTCATGAGGAAGCGCACGTTCATCACGTCGGCATCGAGCATCATCTGATAAATACGGCTTGCCGCAATAGCCTTCTTGTTTATTATGGTACCTATATCAAGGCTCTCAGCCATGCTAACATAGTCGATATTCTCGACCACAGCAACAGTCTTTCTCACTCCCATTCTCTTTGCAGTAAGACAAGCCAGAATGTTTGTTTCTGCATTTCCTGTCAGCGCCACAAAAGCCTGAGTGTTCTTTATACCCTCTTCGTAGAGCAATGGAATATCGCGACCATCGCCATTGATGACAAGAGTCTTATCGTTCTCTAAGATATCGTTGAGCTCTTCGCAGCGGTTGATGTCGTTTTCCAAAACCTTAACGTCCATATATTCAGGCATAGTCTGAATGGCTCTCACAGCTGTAGTGCCACCACCCATTATCATCACGTTCTTCACATCCACGTAATGTTCCTTGCCCACAATCTTTCGAATATATGGAATATACTGCTTTGTTGTCATGAAATAAGCGAGGTCGTAGAGCTTCAGTACATCATTACCACCAGGGATGATAGTGTCGGTATCGCGCTTTATCGCAACCACATGGTAAGGGTCGTTTGGTCCGCTTATCTCTTTCAGAGGTTTGTTCAATATCTCGCAAGCCTCACGAAGCTTAATGCCCAGCATCACCAATGCTCCATCGTGCACATCCCAACGCTGGCGCACCCACGACATCTTAAGTCCGTTGATGATGTCTCTTGCTGCCAACACCTCAGGATAAATCAATTCATCAACACCGAGCTTGCGGAAGAATTCCTTCTTTTCGTCAGCAATGAATTCTGCATCATTAATCTTCGCCACCGTCTTCTTAGCACCCAAAGCATGGGCTATGATACAGGTGTTGAGGTTTAAGCTCTGCGAAGGAGTAACGGCAATAAACAAACTGGTATGAGCCACGCCTGCATCCATCAGAGTGTTGATGCTCGATGGTGAGGCATTCATAGTCAACAAGTCGCAGTCGTTGCCAATCTGTGCCAATCGCTCTTCATCTTCGTCGATGAGGGTGATGTCTTCGTTATTTCTTGATAGGAGTCGTGCCAAGTGAGTACCTATGGCGTAGGCTCCAACTATTATTATCTTCATTATCAGTTTTATTTCAAGAAGCCATAAATAGCTTACATATAGCTACATATAGTTTTCTTTATTGTATCATTATCCAACCCGATGATAGCTCGGAGTTCGTCGATAGATCCATGCTCTATAAACTTATCAGGAATACCCATACGCTTCACACTAATATTGGTGTAGCCATTGTCGTTGAGCCATTCCATCACAGCCGTGCCCATACCGCCATTTCTCACTCCATCTTCAATTGTTATGATATGCTTATACTTCTCAGCCACCTCCTTGAGCAGATTTTCGTCTAAAGGTTTCAAGAATCGCATATCGTAGTGAGCAGGTTTCTTGTCCATAGTAGCAATAACGTCTTGCACATCGTTGCCAATAGGACCAAGTGTGAGCACAGCCACATCTTCGCCATCATTGATTTTGCGTCCGGTGCCCACCTCAATGGTTTCTAATGGGCATTTCCATTCTGTATAGATGCCACGTCCGCGAGGATATCTTATCACGAAGCATCCCTTGTCAGGCTGAGCTGCAGTATACATAAGTCGGCGCAACTCCTTTTCATCCATAGGCGAAGCTATAGTTAGGTTAGGAACCACACGAAGGCTTGCCAAATCGAAAGCACCATGGTGAGTAGGACCATCCTGACCTACCAAACCTGCTCTATCCAAACATAGCACCACATGAAGATTCAATAGCGCCATATCGTGGATGATATTGTCGTAGGCACGCTGTGCAAACGAACTGTAGATGTTGCAGAAAGGAATCAGACCGTCTTTCGCCATACCTCCCGAGAAGGTGACGGCATGTCCCTCGGCGATTCCCACGTCGAAGGTTCTCTCCGGCATCTCCTTCATCATGATGTTCAGCGAGCATCCCGTAGGCATCGCCGGCGTCACTCCCACGATGCGCTTGTTCTCTTTAGCGAGTTCGAGAAGCGTGTTTCCGAACACGTCCTGGAACTTTGCCGGTTCGGTGCCGTCCTCCGTCTTTATGCGCTCACCGGTGTTGAGGTCGAATTTGCCAGGAGCGTGCCAGATGGTGGCGGCCTTTTCAGCCGGTGCGTATCCGTGTCCTTTTATGGTGTGCAGATGCAGCAGCTTCGGTCCTTTCATGTCTTTCAGCTGGCGCAGCGTGCGCACGAGCTCCACCACGTCGTGTCCGTCGAAGGGTCCGAAATACCGTATGTTAATCCCCTCGAAGATGTTCTGCTGATGACTTATCGCCGACTTCAGCGCATTGCTCAGCCGTATGATGCCTTTGCGGCGGTTGTCGTCGAGCATTCCGTTTGAGTGTAGCCATTTGGCAGCCTTATACCTCAGTTTGTTATAAGTCTCGTTGGTATTCAGCTTCAACAGATACTGCTTCATTCCGCCCACGCTGCGGTCGATGCTCATATTATTATCGTTGAGGATGATTATCATGTCGTTTGGCGTTGTCGACACGTTATTGAGTCCCTCGAAAGCCAGTCCGCCGCTCATCGCTCCGTCGCCGATTATCGCCACCACGTGTCTGTCGTCGTGGCCCGTCTGCCTGGCAGCCACTGCCATTCCGAGCGCCGCCGATATGGAGTTTGATGCGTGTCCGCACATGAAAGAGTCATACTCGCTCTCCTCCGGTGAGGGGAACGGTCGCAGTCCGCCGAGTTTGCGGTTAGTGCAGAAGCTGTCGAGTCTGCCCGTGAGAATCTTATGTCCGTAAGCCTGATGGCCCACGTCCCATACGAGTCTGTCATACGGCGTGTTGAACACATAGTGTAGAGCTACGGTCATCTCCACCGCACCGAGACTCGAAGCGAGGTGTCCGGGATTCACCGACAGTTCCTTCAGGATGTCTGCCCTCAACTCATCGCATACCTCCGGCAACTGCTCCACAGGCAGTTTCCTCAGTTCATCGGGGTATTTTATGCGTTTGAGAATATTGTCCTTGTTGTCTTCCTTCATGATATACTGTTCAGTCAGAGAGTTTTTTCTTTTATGGTGTGATACGAATTACTTGTGCGTGATAATCCACGCAAAGCCGGATTACAAATTGCAAATGTAGCAAATTTATTCCATCATCAATTATAATAATGGAGAAATTTCCCTTTTATTCGTTTTCCGCCTTGCTTTTATCCCAAATCGGTCATTAGGCCGTTAAATATATTATTTTACTAACTGCTTGCAGTCTTTTGCTTTTTATAAGGCGTCTTTTGTCCGTTTTTAATTC
>OIXQ01001168.1_pt1 | contig 10590 bp, 10 predicted proteins | sample 1587791 | NCBI WGS metagenome assembly OIXQ01 (sample SAMN03283273) | human gut metagenome | biome: human-associated habitat; material: feces | host: Homo sapiens | place: Peru | collected 2012
CAAATTTTGGTAACGTGCAAAATTTGACTTTTGCCTTTTTTCGGTGGCTAACTGATACTTTATCGCTTCGACAAGCCCAGCGACCAGTTTTTCCTTCTGGAAGTCCAGCGTGCAGTCACTCCTTCAGGGAAATCGGCGACCAGTTATTTTATCAGGAAGATCAAGGGCCTACTATGTCATCAAGCGGTGAAAGCCGGTTGCGATGCGGTCAAGGCCTTGCTGGAGACGGGCACGAGGGCAGGCGATGTTGATGCGCATAAAGCCATCAAGGCCGTACATCACGCCGGAGTTGATCCAAACCTTCTCATTGAGCAAGAGGCTGTTCTCTATGTCGTTAGCGGACATATTCAAAGCGCTGACATCCACCCACACAAGGTAGGTTCCTTCCAGTTTGCTGACAGGGAACTCCGGAAGGTTCTCCTCAAAGAACGACAGCAACGCGCGGTAATTCCCGTAAAGATATTCATTAAGCTCCTTGAGCCACGGCTCACCCTCGTTGTAGGCGGCCTGAAGCGCAAGCACACCGAAAGGATTCACCTCACACAACTCGTTGATATTGATTACCCTGTCGATGATTTTCTTCCAGTCAGGATTGTTGGTGATGATGTTGGATATTCCCAAACCGGCGATGTTGAACGACTTGCTTGGAGAGTTCATCGTGACGGTATTGTCCTGGGCTACCTGTGAGATAGAAGCCATCGGAGTGAAGTGATAGCCAGGCATTTCCAGTTCGCAATGGATCTCGTCGCTTATGACGATCACACCGTTTCTGCGGCAGATGTCGGCTACCCTCTCAAGGTCCTCACGAGGCCAGACACGTCCGCAAGGGTTGTGAGGATTGCAGAACAGCAGCACCTTGGCCATCGGGTCGGCGGCACGTCTCTCAAGATCCTCGAAATCAATGTACCAGGTGGCCTGATCGCCTTCGGTGTCGTAGATGAGCTTATTGATGGACAGTTCGCAGAGAGTGTTCTTCGCAGTGGAGAAGAAACAGTTGTAGGCGGGACTCTGGATGATCATCTTCGGCAATTCACCGTGAGGGCCACGTCCACGGTTCGGCTTCTCGACCACCTCGCCGTCCACAATCTCGTACTGCGTCAAAGCCTTGACAACCACCGACATCGCCGGAACCACCCCTGCAATGTAGAGGTACCAATCCTTCTCCGTGTGCCACCCTCTGCGGCGCTCCCACCAGTTGACGGCAGCCTCGTAGTAGGAATCCGGCACGTGGGTGTAGCCGAAAATCTCTTGATCCACACGATCTTTCAGCACGTTCACGATCTCCGGAGCCACCTTGAAGTCCATATCCGCCACCCAAAGCGGAATCACATCCTCCGAAATCGGCCCGACCGGACTCTCCGCATCCCATTTGACGCAGTTCGTGCCGCGCCTTATCGTCATCTCGTCAAAGTTATATTTTCCCATAATATTACAAATTTTCAAATTTCATTTCCTGCCCTCACGATCATCTTGTCAGAAAAGCCAAGTCGGCATATTCATAAAATCCGGCATTATCTTGACATCAGCAAGTGATTTCCACCGAACAGACTTCGAAGATAGCAAAAAACAATTAAATTTGCGATGATATGAGATTCTACGAATATATTTTCTTGGCCACCGCGTTTGCCGCAAGTGTCTGCGGATGCGCGCGGAATGTCAGTGGAGACTTGCCGCAGGACGTTATCGAACCGCAATTTATGAATATAATCCCGGAAGCTGATGGGGGATATTCATTGGTCTCGATCTCGCCGTTTGACGGGAGCCGGGACACGATATCCATCAGCCAACCTCTTGGCAGATTGATAGTTACGAGCACTTCCTACATCGGTTTTCTGGATGCCGTCGGGGCGGACTCGGTGATTGTCGGGGTGTCGGGCGGTGAATATGTCTGCGACTCTTCAGTGACAGCCGGCCTAAGCAACGGAACGGTGGTGGACATCGGTTATGACGCAAGCCCTGACTACGAGAAGATAATGGCCCTGAAGCCGGACCTGCTCCTGACATATTCAGTCTCCCCTGTGAAGTCGCAGTTCTTCTCGAAACTTGAGTCGCTGGGAATAAAGACTTTCATTGTCAATGAGCATCTTGAGCGACACCCTCTGGCCAGAGCCGCCTACATACGCCTTTTTGGAGCGTTGACAGGGAATATGGCCGCGGCTGACTCGGTGCTTAAGATCGTTTCGGAGAACTACATAAACTTACGTGATTCAGTTCAAAGTAATCTGAACAGAAATATTGAACTGGATTCCAAAGGAACGACTCACAAACAAAGAAAGATTCTGGTCAACATCCCGTACAAGGACCAATGGTTCATTCCCGGACAGGAAAGTTATCTCACCACCCTGTTCAAGGATGCCGGCGGGGAGATTCTCGGAGCCAAATCCGGAAGCTCAGTCTCGGGCCAGATTTCGGTCGAGACGGCATATTCATTGTCAAAGGAAGCGGATCTTTGGATGAATGTCGGTTGGTGCCAGACTCTGGAACAACTCCTTTCCGTCAATCCCCTGTTCGACGACTTCTTGATGGATATTCAGGGAAACGCCTCGGCCAGAGGATACTCCAATGCCGAAGGATGCGCCACGAACTCCAGAGACACCTCCGCAAGCGTGGTCTGGAACGACAACAACCGCCTCAACCCCAAGGGTGGCAACGATTTCTGGGAAAGTGGTGTGGTACACCCCGACCTCCTTCTCCGCGACCTCATCGGAATATTCCGCGGCGAAGACAACCGTACTCCTATCTATTACAAATCAATCAAGTAGCCAAACGCATCCCGCCTTCAATAACATCTTCCTTTCTCAGGTGCGCAAATATATTCACACCCTGAACACCAAGAGGCATATTCCTGAATTATATTGCCAGAGTCTGTATTAGTCTTTCGAAGGCTTAGCCGTTTATCACAAGGTGAACATCTGGGAGGCGCGGGTGCGGGGAAGGGTCTGGAGGTTGGTGATTTCCTTTGCGGTGAGGTGACCGTCAAGGCGAATCGACCTAAGGGCATCGGCGGCGGAGTCGAAGGCGAGAGACGGTGTGTTGTTGTTCTCACTTAGATGGCAGAGAAAGATGTTCTTGAGGCCGGGATGCCAGAAACGGCGGATGGCCGAGGCGCACTCATCGTTGCTCAGGTGACCGTTGCCTTGACATATACGCATCTTGAGTTCGTGTGGGTAAGGGCCCCCGATCAGCATTCCGGAATCGTAGTTCGACTCGAAGACAACCGCGTCGGCCTTCCGGGCATATTCAATAGCCTCGTCAGTCACCCTGCCGGCATCGGTCATCAGGAAGAACCTTACCCCTGACCACTCGATGAAATAACCTATGGTCTGGGTCGCGTCGTGCGGCACCACAAAATGACTGACCAACGGGAGTTCCTCTTCCGGAATATCCCCACGCAGTCTAATCCTGACAGGACCTTCATCCGGAAGGACACAACGGTAATCCGAGATGTAGTCCCTTGTGAATGTGTGATGCGAAAGAGCCTCGTGCAGCACGGCGGTCGCATATACAGGCTTTTTCAGATGCTTGCAATACGAACCCAGCTGTCTGATGTGATCAAGATGATCATGTGTCACAAGCACTGCCTGAAAGGAATCCACACCTAAGCCGTGCTCCATCAGAGTCTTCTTCAAACGCCGCTGGCTGACTCCAGCGTCGATGAGAAGCCCCGATCTACCGTCGGAAAGGAAATAGCAATTGCCGCAGCTGCCGCTGGAAAGACTAAAAAACTTCAGCATCACTTCTTCTCCTCTTCGCAATATTTCGAGATCACGCTGTAGGCATCACCGACACCGAGCTCACCGGCCCTCGAAAGGTCGATGCAACCTTTCTCCTTGTCTTTCAGATAGATGAGTACAAGACCTCGGTTATAGTACGCGTCTCCCATATAAGGATAGACATTGATCGCCTTGGTGTAGCTGTCAACCGACTCCACGAACTTCGAGGACAGGCAGTAAAGATTGCCAAGGTTGAAATAGACGTACGGGATTCCAGGAAGGATCCTGTCAGCAGCCAGCATATCCTCGATGGCCTCCGAATAGTCATACGTCCGGCTCACCTGATCACGAACACGGGCTCTGGTGGTACCCTTGTCATCCATAGTCAAGGTCTGCACGTTGCTCTCAATGGATGAGATGAAATCGATCATCTCGGCGCGGAGCACACCCCTGTTCAAATAATAGAAAGCCTTGTAATATTCTGAATATTTTCCCTTGCTCTCGGAATTCACCGCGGCGTCGAACTGGTTCAAGGCTGAAGTGAATTGCTTTGACTGCACATCGTAGAGTCCTTTGATGAAAGCCCTGTCAGCATCTGTCAAGGACTTAGGATCCCCGGCGGCAAGATAGGAATCACCATAGAGCGACGCGTCGATTCCGTGCGCGAATTCAGGTTTGACAAGCGAGTCGGAATTGGAGACCGTCATCACGATCGGAGAGTCCGAGATGAACTTGTCGATCAGCGGGTTCTCGTAGCGGTGTCTCAGAGCGATGTTCTGGTTGTCACGCCGTGCCGCAAGGCTGAACTTGTAGAGTGATTTCAGACGGATGTTGATGTCCCTGTTCTGAAGAAGTTCGTTGTCGAAATCCTTTTTGGCGAAATCCGCGTCCAACGCGATCAGGGAACTGTACTTCTTGGTCGTGTCGGCGAACGACCCCTCGTCCGCGGCATTCTTCGCGCGGTACTCATGAACTTTCTTCTGAGCCGTGTCGTAATCCTGCTTCGAGGACTTTGTACGGCCGAGCATATTCTTCACATACGAGCGGTTCAGATAGGCCTTGGCGAAGTCAGGGTACAGTTCGATGGCCTTGTCGTAGTCGTCAAGGGCATCCATCCAGCGTCCCATCCGGACAAAGTACGAGGCACGGTTGTAGTACGCGAGCACGTTCTCCGGATTGATGTTGATGACGTGGTCCATATCCGCGAGCGCATCCTCCATATTTCCGACCTGCGCGTTGATAAGGCTTCGGTTGTAAAGGGTAAGCGCGTTGCCCGGCTCATCCCTCAAAACTCTGTTCAGGTCGCTCATCGCGGCGTTGTAGTTGTTCTGGTCGTAGTACATCAACGCCCTGTTGAAATAGGCGAAAGTGTTGGTCGTGTCCAGGCCGATCGCCTTGTCCATGTCGGCTATCGCATCATTGTAGTCTTTCCTCAAGGCATAGACACGGCCACGACGGATATATCCTTCCGGATCGAAGCGATCCAGCCTGATGGCTCTGTTGTAGTCCTCCAAAGCCTTTGTCGTGTCATTGAGGAAAAGATAGGAGGCTCCCCTGTTCAGATATGCGGACGGATCTTTCGGCTCCTTTCTGATATAGCGGTCAAAATCGGCCACAGCCTTGTCGAACTGCTGGGCAAGGAAATATGTCACTCCCCTGCTGAAATACAATCCGTCAAGCCCGGGCCTTAGTTCCATTGCCCTTTCCAGATCTTTCAAGGCCTCGTCGTACTTCCCGAAACGGCTGAGGGTTATGGCTCTGAAATGGTAGCCGTTGGTGAACACTGGATTGAGCCTTACTGAAGTGTTGAAATCAGCCTGCGCGCCACGAAGGTCACCAAGGTTGTATTTCGCGATGCCTCTGTAGAAAAAAGTCCAGCAGTCTGTCGTGTCCAGACGCGCAAGGATGTTGAAATGGCTGATTGCCTCTGAATATTTTCCGTCCGCAAGAGCCGCGCGGCCTCTGAAATTAAACACGTCCTTATCGTACTGCGCGTTGGAGACCAAAGCGAGGCACAACAGGAAAAATAGAGTCAGCGCGAATCTTTTCATATAAATATATTTCACTTTAATCCTTAAAATTCCTAATTTTGTCGTTTGCAAAGATAAACATTTATCGTGCCTTGAAGACGCTTTTAAGTAAAATTTTCGCATTGATTCTCCTCACGGTCACCGCCGGGGAGCTTTTCGCGCAGCAATCGGAGGTCAAGATGGTGCCCTCTGGACGCAACGCCGAGAAAGTCATCAACTCAGACAACCTCAGGATGCAGGTTGAATTCCTCACGGACACCACATTCAAAGGCAGGGCGACAGGCTCACGCGGAGCCGCCGAGGTGGCCCTTTGGATTTCCAGACGCTACGAGAACGCCGGGCTCATGCCGTTTGACGGCAGTTGGAGCCGATCGTTCAAAGTCGGGGATGCCGTGGGACGTAACATTCTCGGTTTCCTGCCTGGAAAGAGAGGGGCATCCAAAGAAATGTACGTCATCATCGCCGCCCATTATGACAGTCATGGGATCATCGACGGAAATCTCTACCCAGGTGCTGACAACAACGCGTCCGGGGTTGTGGCCATGCTCAGCGTGGCGGACATGTTCCGCAAGATGAAAGATCTTGGACGTTCATACGGAAAGAATATAATCTTCGTGGCGACCGACGCGAAGGAAAAGAACTCTGCCGGTGCGGAGGCCCTGATGGACGACATCAGGAACGGCAGACTGAAAGATCCTGTTGACGGCGAGACGATCACGATGGACAGGATTCGCTCCACCGTTGTGCTCGACATTCTCGGAAGCACCCTTGAGCCTATCCACAAGGACAGAAAGGATTTCCTGATCATGCTCAGTGACGGGCAATATACTTTTGACCTCACAAGGGCGAACGAAGGACAGGGAATGGGGCTTGACATATCAACCAACTACTACGGCAGCAAGAGTTTCACCGAGATGTTCCACAGCCGGTTCGGCGACCAGAAGATATTCGTCCAGAACGGTCTGGTCTGCGCCGTGTTCACCTCTGGCATCACGATGCTGACCAACAAGGTCACTGACACCGCCGACACCCTCGACTACGAAGTTTTACGCAAAAGAATATTCCTGATCTTCCACTGGTTGGAAAAAATACTCTGACAATGAAAGAATTCTGGTCAATGATCAAGCGCTATGTGGCGCCATTCAAGAAATATCTCGCCGGCTCGATAATTCTGAATATCCTGTCGGCGGTGTTCAACATCTTCTCTTTCGCGATCATCGTGCCGATTCTGCGCATTCTGTTCAAGATCAACGAGACGGTATATTCATTCACCCCGTGGAACGAGGTTTGGAATATGCCGTTCAAGGATCTCGGGGACGCGTTTATGGCGAACGTCTATTGGATGCTGGAGCAGCAGATCTCCGCGCTCGGAGCGTCAACCGTGCTGCTGTTCCTGTGCATATTCCTGGTTGTGATGACCGCGCTGAAGACCGCCTGCTACTTCGGCTCATCCGCTGTGATGGTTCCGATCAGGACCGGAGTGGTGAAGAACATCAGGATGGACATCTACAACAAGATCCTCGCCCTTCCGCTCGGCTTCTTCTCGGAGGAGAAGAAAGGAGACATCATCGCCAGGATGAGCGGTGACGTGCAGGAGGTCGAGAACTCCATCACCGGCTCCATCGAGATGCTGATCAAGAACCCGATTCTCATCCTTTTTTATTTCGTCGCCCTTCTTGTCATCAGCTGGCAGATGACGGCGTTCACGATCCTGTTCGCCCCTGTGATGATGTGGGTGATGGGAGTCGTGGGCAAGAATCTGAAGAGAAAATCACTTGAGGTACAGCAACTTTGGAGTGACGTGATGGCGCAGGTGGAAGAGACCCTCGGAGGACTCCGCATCATCAAGGCGTTCATCGCCGAGAAGAAGATGTCCGACAGGTTCGACAACGTCACCGAGGCGATGAGGAGAAAGAACAACCGGGTGACCATCCGCCAGTCCCTCGCCCACCCGATGAGCGAGTTCCTCGGCACCGTGCTTATTATGATCGTGCTGTGGTTCGGAGGAGCGTTGATCCTCGGAGGAAAATCGACAATCGACGCGCCTTTATTCATTTATTATATGGTGATCCTCTACAGCATCATCAACCCTATCAAGGATTTCGCGAAGGCTGGGTACGCCATCCCTAAGGGTATGGCCTCGATGGAGAGGATCAACAAGATTCTGGACGCTGAGAACGACATCATCGAGCCGAAGGAGCCAAAAGCCTTGGACGGATTCAACGGGAAACTTTCGTTCGAGCACGTTAACTTCCGCTATCCGGACGGGCACAGGATGATTCTGGATGATGTGAGTCTGGATATTCCTAAAGGCAAGACAATAGCGATCGTGGGTGCCTCCGGTGCGGGAAAATCCACCTTGGTGGACCTCATTCCGAGATTCTATGACCCGACCGGCGGAGCCATCACGATTGACGGGACGGACATCAGGGACATCAGGATCGCGGATCTTAGAAGCCTCATCGGCAACGTCAATCAGGAATCGATTCTGTTCAACGACACGATTTTCAACAACATAGCCTTCGGTGTCGAGAACGCCACGATGGAAAGCGTGATCGAGGCGGCGAAGATCGCCAACGCCCACGACTTCATTATGGAGAAGGAAGGCGGCTACGATTTCAACATCGGAGACCGCGGCATCAAACTGTCCGGCGGCCAGAGGCAGAGAATCAGCATCGCAAGGGCAATCCTCAAGAACCCGCCTATCCTGATCCTGGACGAGGCAACCGCATCGCTTGACACTGAGTCTGAGAAGATTGTGCAGGAGGCTCTTGACAGACTGATGTCAACCAGAACCACAATAGCCATCGCCCACAGGCTCTCGACCATCCGAAACGCGGACGAGATCATCGTTATGGACGAAGGTCGGATCGTGGAGCGTGGCAGACACGAGGACTTGCTGGCGCTGAACGGATATTATAGGAAACTCAATGATATGCAGGCACTTTAATGCCTCGCAGGAATATTCATAACACACCGCGATGAAAAATGTTGTCAGACAGATAAGGGTCCCGCTGATTGAAGGACTTGAGATGATGAATATGCAGGAACTGGATCTTGCGATGGAGAAAGGTGCGTCAAAGTTCGCCGTCTGCGAGCAGAACTGGCCCAAGGATGCCCCGTACGCTCCGGATTGCAACGGTTCCATAGCCCGCACAAAGACCCATCTTGCGGTTATGTTCCACGTGAGGGGGCTTGACCTCAGGGCAACCGCGATGGAGGATAACGGAAACAGTTGGGAGGACAGCTGCTGCGAGTTCTTCGTCACGGATCCGTACGACGGGACATACTACAATTTCGAGATGACCTGTGTCGGCTCGCTGCTTGCGTCCAAGAGGACGAGCAGGATCAACAAGACACTCATCCGGCCGGAACTCTTGGCAAGTGTCATAAGGCATAGTTCCCTGGAGCGCAAGCCTGTCACGATCAACGACAGGATATTCAGCTGGACGGTTGCTATGCTGATCCCGTTCGAGCTGATAGGAATCGACATGGACAACCTTCCGGTCAGCCTGCGGGGGAATTTCTACAAATGCGGAGACCTTACCGCTCATCCGCACTTCCTCAGCTGGAACCCGATCAAGACCCCGAAACCCGACTTTCACAGACCCGAATTCTTCGGAGAACTGCTTCTGAAATAAATCTATGAATATGAGAAAACAACGGATTCTGGCTATACTGCTGTTCATCCTGTACCTCTGCGCCGTGGCGTACTGCTGCTTCGGTCATTTCAAAGACTTACCGCAGATCGGACAGGACAGTCTGTGGGGAATCCCGATGGACAAGGTTGTCCATTTCATAATGTTCTTCCCGTTCCCGATCCTTTGCTATGCGGCGTTCCGCCCTAAAAGCGAGAAAGGATGGAGGATAGCCCTGGCCGTGGCCATCATTTTTGCCATAGGTTGCGCCGTGGCGGCCGGAACGGAGATCGGACAGTCTTTCACCACCTACAGAAGCGGGGATACGATGGATTTTCTGGCGGATTTCACCGCACTCGCGAGCACGTCGGTGATCACGTTGCTGGCCGAATTGCTGATATTCAAGAACAAACGATAGTATGATCAAACGATTAATAACCCTATTCGCTGTCGCCGGGGCATTTTCCACAGGCCTTGCGGCGCAGTCTGTAAAGGAATTCAAGGATGCGGTTGACTCACTCCAGACCCTTGTTGTCGAAAGGACAGGTGTGTCATCGCAGGTCAAGGCCAACAAGGTCGTCAGACGAGGCTATGATCTTGACTTTTATTTCACACCGGCTATGGGGGATTTCCCTTGGCGGTCAAAGGACGTGAAGTGGCTCAGGAAGACACTCACGGATCTGATGCCGGAATCTTGTTCCAAGTACGGGATCGGGAATCTGTTCGTGGGCAAGAACAGGCTGGAATCATACGTTGTGCCGCAGGTCGGCAATGACGGGAAATCCATTAAGAACAAATTCAGGACAAAGGAACTGTTGAACTTATAGATACTACAAGTCGTTTAGGTAAGAAGACTATTGAGTTAGTGAATGTGTCTAAAAGCTATCCTGATAAGGTGATGTTTAAGCCATTTTCTTATTTATTTAAGAGATTTGACCGTATTGGTATCTTAGGACAAAATGGCTGTGGTAAGACAACACTACTCAATATGATTGCCGGTATTATCACTGATTATGATGGTGAGATTATTATTGGTGATACAATCCGTATGGGCTATTTCCAGCAGCATTTCCATTATGATGATCCTACAATGAGAGTTATTGATTATATTAGAGAAACAAGTGATAATCTAGAAACAAGTGAAGGTACACTTAGTGCTCGTAATATGTGTGAACGTTTCTTATTTGATGACCATGCCCAATATACACA
>OIXQ01001169.1_pt1 | contig 10571 bp, 7 predicted proteins | sample 1587791 | NCBI WGS metagenome assembly OIXQ01 (sample SAMN03283273) | human gut metagenome | biome: human-associated habitat; material: feces | host: Homo sapiens | place: Peru | collected 2012
GTGAAGAAGTTCTTCGAGGCGCTGAAGGCGGGCTTCGACTCCATCAGCGGAACGGATGTTTACCGCCTGCTGAGCTTGATTGACGTGGGACTGCTGGCGTTCAGCATCGGGCAGTTCGCGAAGGCGACCAAGAGCTTTTCGAGTCTGGTGGGCGACCTGTTCAAAGGGCCTGTGACGAGGGCCTTTGATGCCATGGCGGGGAGTTTCAAGCAGCTGACGAGTGCGCTGAAGACCTGGCAGAAAAACCAGTCCATCGAAGCGATGCGGAACATTGCAGTCTCCATCCTCGTTCTGGCCGGAGCCATGTGGGTGATGGCACAGGTCCCGGAAGACCGGTTCCACGACATCATCACCACGATCCTTGCTTTCGGCACGGGACTTGTGATCGCGGCAAAGCTGCTGACGCCGTCCACGACGAAGTTCAGCAAGGCGATGGAGAGCCTGAAAGCGACGGCGCTGAATGCGGCCACGCTTTGGGGAACGGCTGCTGCACTGGTTGGTCTGGGGCTGGCGGTGAAGAACATCGCGACAGGGCTGAACCGCATTGTTTCTACGATGCAGAGCGGAAACTTTGCAGAAAATGCAGCAGGGCTTGCCATCGCGGCCGCTTCCATTACAGCAATGATGCTGGCCATGCGCGAACTGAATACGGCCCTTGTGATGGGCGACAAAGTCATCAACCACAAGGCGCTGCTTTCCACAGCAACTGAGCTGATCGCGCTGGGAGCAGCGGTGAAAGTGCTTTCAACCGCAATGAAACCGCTGAGCAGCATCAAGTTTTCGAGCCTTGTAAAGGCAGAGCTTGCCGTCTGGTCGATCGGCGGTCTGCTGACGAGCATGGCAACCGTGCTGGCCGGTGTGCAGAAGCTGATCGGTCCGACGGGATTTCAAAATGGAGCTTCCGTCGCTGCAATGGCAGGTGGACTCTGGATCGTAGCACAGGCGGTGATCGGTTTAGCCAGCATCAAACTGGATAAGCTGGACGCGGCAATGACCTGCGTAAAAACCCTGATGGTTCTGATGACCGCAATGTCGGCACTTTCGGCAAAAACCAAATTTACTTCCGGTGCGGCCATTTTCCTGATGAGTTCTTCGCTTATCGTGTTGGCCGGAGCCGTTGGCCTGTTTGCTGTAATGGGCGATGCTGCAATGGATGGCCTAAGCAAAGTGGCACTCGGTCTGACTGCAATCAGCATAGCCTCCCGGCTGGCCGGAGCAGATGGTGCAACGTCCATCCTGACCATTTCCGGGGCCATGCTGGTGTTGGCAGGGGCTGTGGCGGTATACGCACGGTTGGGTGACAGCGCATGGAGTGCAATGTTCAAATGCGGAACAGCTCTTGCAGGAATGACTGTCGGAGTTCTCGTTCTTAGCAAATTGACTGGCGACGCTCTTCAGGCAGCATGGGTCATTAGTACGCTTTCGGGCGGAATGATCAAGCTGGCGGCGGCGTGCGCGATTTTCAACTTTGTCAAATGGCAGTCTCTTGTGACGGCAGGTGTGGCACTTGGTGGACTTCTTGCCATTATCTTTGGCGCAGGTGCGATCGCAACAAAGCTTCCCCTATTGACGACCGGCTTGACTGCTCTTGGAACAGCTTTCGAGAAGTTTGGTTCAGGCGCATTGAAACTGGCTGCTGCGACCGCTGTTCTTGGCATTCTTTCGATGTTTGCAGGACCCATCTGTCAGGCAATCATCAACGCCGCACCCGATATTCAGGAAGCACTGATCACGGTGATTGATCTACTGTGTAATGTGATCCAAGCTACGATCGGGCCGATCACGGAAGCGATTCTGGCGGTAGCAACGAACGTGACCGCGAATCTGCTGTATATGTTCGGTATGGTAGACGAGGAAACCAGAGATGCATTGACCGGAAGCTGGGAAAACATCAAAGGCTGGTTCGAGGACCACAGCTTATGGGAACTGTTATTCGGATGGCTGTTAGATGCAGATGGGTGGATCGATGCATTTACAGCGAAAGACCGGCCCATCGGAGCCTTGGTAAATTGGCTGGGCGGACTGCTGACGGATTCGGCGAATGAGCTAGAGCACAACCGAGCAGTCGGCGAGTCAGCGGAAGCGATTGGGCAGTATTATAACCAAGGGTTGCAAAAGGGCATTGACGAAAACTCCGACACGGTCACCACAAGTGCGGCGGCGGTCATGGAAAAGACGCTGGAAGCTTCCAGAAAGGCAGCAGACATCAATTCGCCCTCTGGCGTAATGGCCGAACAGGGACGCTTTCTGGTCCTCGGCCTTGCAGAAGGCTTGCAGGATGAAAGCTCCATTGCCGTTGTGACCAGTGCGATGCAGAGCCTCTGCCAGAGAGTGGAAGAGCAGTTCCGGAACTACTGGGGCATCCACTCGCCGAGTCTGCTGGCCGAAAACCTTGCGGCGTACATTCCGCAGGGAGAAGCCAACGGCGTCGAGAAGGGGACGAACCTGATCACGAACGCCATCGACCAGCAAAATGCGGAAGTAGAACGGCATTATTCGTCCTACCGTGAAGAGATCATCGAAAAGAATAAGCAAGCAGGTATCAGTGCAGCATCAGCTGTCCTTGCACCATTGCAGAAGGGCACGGAACTGGCGGCACAGTATGGCGCGGACACGGCACGGAACTATGCAAGCGGCATCCGGAACGCATTCAGCACCGGAGCCAAGATGTTCAACGCGAACGGCGTGACCCCCAGTTCAAAATGGCTGACAGGGGACCTTGCAGAGGAGATCAAGGGGAACGTTGCCAGCCTGTTCGGCGGAGACATGGGGTGGTTTGAGGACTTCTATCAGAAGGCAGACGACCTTGTGACGGATGTGACCGGCGGAACATCGAAGGGAAAGACCGGCAGTTCGTCCAAGACCCAGAAAACGGCGGCGGAAAACCTTGCAGACGAGTACACCAAGAAGCTGAAGTCCAACAAGGCCAAGATGGACGCGGCGAACAAGGAATACAGCCTGTGGGAGACGGAAACGGGCGACACGGCCAGCGCGGAAGAGTTCATCCGCAAAAAGACCGAGAGCCTGACGACCGAGATCACGAACCAGACCGACCGCGTTGCTATCGCCAAGGAACAGTATGACAAGATGATCAAAGAGGCGACTGCCACCGAGGACCAGAAAAACGAAGCATACTCAACATGGCTGGACGAGAGCCAGACACTGGCAGAACTGAAGCGGGAGAAGCAGAACAGCATCTTCAAGGCCATCAAAGAACGCTATGACGACGAAGCCAGCACGGCGACGGACGAATATGAGCTTTGGTCGGCCCTTTATGAAGAGACTGCGACCGTGGAAGAAAGGTCCAACAAGAAGATCCAGAACATCAACCGGAAGCTGACCGCACAGGCCAAGGTCGTGACGGCGGCAGAGGATGCCTACACAGAGCTGAAGGCGGAGTTCGGTGAGAAGAGCCTGAAAACACAGGAAGCTTACCGCCAGCTGCTGGAAGCTCAGACGGACTATGCCGAGCTGAACAATGACCTGAATCAGGCCCAGCTGGATGCCTTTGACGAGGCACTGGCCCTGATGGAAAAGCACGAGAAGCTGGTGACGAACCGGCAGAACATGCTGGCAAAGATCTACGATGACGGTGACCTCTCCCAGCGGGAAGAGGCCTACAAGAACGCCGTAGAGCAGTACGGTGCAGACAGTGCTGAGGCCCGGAAAGCCGCCACGCAGGGGACCATGAGTTCCATCATTGCGGTCGGCACGGCCCTGAACAGCATGTCGTTCAGCCTGAAGAAAAACACCAACAAACAGGACAAATACAACCAAGCTGTGAAAGAATTCGGCAAGGACAGCACCGAGGCCCTTGAGGCGTTGGCGAACCTGCAGGACGAGCAGTACAGCTTTGTTGGATTTGCGGAAAATCTGGCCGACGCATTCGAGATGGATGACAGCGGCAAGAAAATGATGATGCAGCTTGGCTATGCTGTCTCACGGAACTGGAAGCCGATTCAAAATGGATTCCAGCAGGTGTGGCAGAAAGTGCAGCAGAACTTCCCTCAGATCGCCGACAAGATGGCAAATGCCTTTGGCGTGGCGACGAGCGAAGGATTCACCAATGTTGCGACCGATCTTTTCAGTGTCATCACCTCGCTGGTGAGCGGAGATTGGGGGGCCGCCCTGACTTCCGGCATCGCGGCGGTCGTGGACTTTATGGGAAGCGACTTCGGACAGAACCTGATGGAAAATCTGGCTCCGCTGGTGACAGCGTTGCCCGAAGCGTTTACGACCCTTGCCAAAGGTGGAAAGACCCTGACTGTGATGGGGAAATCTGTGACCGTCGCGGCGGAAAGTGTCGGGGAGCTGGGTGCTTCGTCGCTGGCGCTGCTGGGAGACGGCGGCATCTTTGCAAGCATCGGCGGTGCATTTGTGAAGCTTGTGGCAGCGCTTGGCCCGGAAGGCTGGCTCGTGCTGGCCATCAGCGCGGGCGTTCTGGTGCTGGGCGGACTCATCATCAAGAACTGGGACAAGGTGACAGAGTTCTTTGAAGGATTTGCGGAGTGGATGCATGGGGTCTTCTCGAACATCTGGGACGGCATCAAGAACGCGGCAAAGGGCGTCGGAGACTTCTTCAAGGGTGCTTGGGACAAGGCATCCGAAGCCGTGGGTAATGTCGTGGAGACCGGCAAGAACTTCGTGCAGGGCTTTGCCGAAGGTGTCGCCAACGCGGCAAGCACGGCATGGAACGGCGTCAAGGACTTCTGCGGCGGTGTGCTCGACAGCGTGAAGAGCTTTTTCGGCATCCATTCGCCCTCGACCGTCATGGCCGAAATGGGCGGTTATGCTGGCGCCGGCTTTGCAAACGGCGTGACCGACAGCAGCACCGCAGTAGACAAGAGCATGAGCAGCCTGATGCAGTCGGCCATGGATGCTGCAACGCTGAGCGCCGAGATGATCCAGAGCGTCTTTGACAGCGATGTCATGGATTACGAGCCGACCATCCGCCCTGTCGTGGACCTTGACGGCGCACAAGAGAGCGCACAGTGGCTACAGAGCGCCTTTGCAGATGCAAACGGAACGTATGGAGCCGCTGGGACGGCATACACCGGACACCTTGCAGGGACCATCGCAGAGCGTCGGCCGAAAAATCAAAATGGAACCGAAACGGTCCGGGAACCGCAGACGAGCAAGGAAGTGCTGGAGGCCATCGACGCCATCGGCGAACGGGTGGACGACCTTTCGGAAGCGATCCGGAACATGAAGCTGAGCATCAACGGCCGGAAACTGGTCGGTGAGATCATCTCAGACGTGGATACCCAGCTGAACACCTTAGCGAAACGGAGCAGACGATGAGCTACGAACGATTCCAAGCCGCCATCGACGGCGAGATCCCGCAGTATGCCGACCTCTGCTTCAAAGTTCAAAATGGCGAAGGCGTCTGGGAAGAATATCACACCAAAAACTTCAACATGATCCCGACAGGCCCCCTGCACCTGAACGCGTTCGAGGAAAAGTACGAGACGATCGAGGCGTCCTCGTACCACGGCTCGCCTGAAAAAGTCCCGCTCTCGAAGCGGCTGTATAAGAATTCGACCGGAACTTGGGAGATGTATTATATCGCCGATGGCGGGGTGCACACGAGCTGGGATGATTACGGGGCCAATGCTGACGACGATGTGCGCGAACGCATTGGAATGCCGAACGCCACCGAGACGAGCAACACGCTCTATCAGGACTGGCGCGAACGGACCGGCGCATGGACGAGCACCTATTTCCGCATCATGCGCATTTTGCAGGGAGCGCTGTGCACGGTGACGCTCTACAAAGAAAAGACCGCGCACACAGATGAAGAAAGCAAGACTTACACCGGGCGCTGCTGGATCAGCGGCGTCAAAAATGACGACACCGGACGGGTCATCCTGACCATCTCGTATGATCTGGAACCGCCCGAGGACTACACCGAATAATTCACTGGAGGGCAGCGATGTATCATTCGATCACCATCGGAACGAAAAACACTTGGGATGACTGGCACATGATCCCCGTCTCCCGGCCTGTCGTTGCACCTCCCATCGAGAAGGTGATCACCGTGGATGTCAGCGGCAAAAACGGCAGCACCTATCTCTCGAAAAGCGTGACCGGATACCCGGTGTTCAAATCACGCGAAGGATCATGGGAATTTTATCTTGACACCGATGCATGGAGAGGCAAGAACCTTTCCGGACCCATCGGAGCAGGGGCGCTGGATCAAATTTCAAAATGGCTTCTCAAGGCGTCGGAGAATCCGATGCGCCTGACAGTCCGTTTGGAAGATGACCCGGCGTTCTTTTATTATGGAAGAGTCTGGGTAAGCGGCGGTTTGAAACAGCAGCAAAACCATTCGGTCGTGACGCTGAAATACAGCCTTTACCCGTTCAAATATCTCTGCGCAAGCCTTCTGGACGACTGGCTGTGGGACGATTTTGGATTTGAAACGGACCTCGCCCTGCCGTACCTGAAGGAGATCGAGATCCCGCGAGGGACGAGCGTGCGCATTTACCTGCCGCCATCGGAGAAGCCCTCGGTCGTGCAAATCGGACGAGTGAGCGGGTTCAATTTTGCAAATTGGTTCGGAAGCGGAGCTGCTACCTTATATAAGAGCAAACGCTACCCCTACGTCAAAGCTTTGAAAGAGGGACTTTATCACACGTCCTCTACGGTCCCGTTCTCGATGCTGGGATTGTCCAGCAAATATGATATCGGGATCATCGACAATGACCTGCGGTATGACGTATACGAGCTGGAGATCGTGAACACAACGCCCACTGCGCTGGCGGGCAACGTCATGAAGGTCAGTGTGTTCTACAAACCAGCGTACATCTGAGGAAAATTTCAAAATGGGATACAGAGTTTATGCGGGGACCATCACAAAGCCGGACGGTGTGACAGATGGGTTCCAATGGGTCGAGAAGAACTGCATCTTCGACTCAGCGGGCGACTCCATCGAGGGCCACGAATACGCGGCATTTCTGGAGGACCCGGTGTGGACGCAGGAAAAGAACCAGTTCGGAAGCTTTGAGTGCACCATCCCGTATCAGGTCATGACACCGTTCAGCACCTTTACGAACCCCATTTACGGCACGATCGCCATCAGCCAGACTTGGATCGAAGTGGACGAGGACGGGACCCCTGCATGGCTGGGCTATGTGACCGAGCTGGAACTGCAGTTCGACAAGAGCTACCGGCTGTACGCGGAAGGAGTTCTGGGCAAATTACAGAGCTATTCCCATTATATTTATGCGGGATACCATGTACTGACAGACCCGGGGTCGAGCCGAGGAGATTCGATTTTTGGGCTGTGCACCTACGAGGAGAACATGCCCTGCGGGACCTTTACGGTCGGGGAAGTGACAGTACAGCGCGGAAAAGGTGTGGATACCACCGACAAGGGAGCCATTCTGGACACCGACTGGAACATCCTGAACAGCCTTCTGCTGGAAGAATACGATGGATATTTGCGGGCACGCATCGTGGTGGAAGGCAGTACCTATCATGTGTATGTGGATTATCTGGTGGACATCGAGGAGACGACCGACCAGACCATAGAATACGGCGTGAATCTGCTGGACTTTACCTATTCTCTCAAAATGACTTCAGATTTCGTGACCCGAATCATTGCATATGGCACGAATACGACGACCGAGGGCTGGTGGATCTTCAAGAAAACCAGCATCACGGCCATCAACGCCAGCTACATCGACGAGGAAGCGGAAGCCAAGTATGGACGGGTCGAAAAAATGATCGCCGTGGACGGAAATTCGACCTATGAGAGTTTGGAGCAGGCGGCAAAAGAGGAACTGGCGACCTATTCCCAGACCCTTGAGCCGACGATGAGCCTGCGAGCGTTCGACCGAAAGGATGCGGGCGAAAATGTGCAGCGACTGGGATATCTGAAGCGGACCCACATCATTTCGGAGCCGCATGGGATCGACAACTGGCTGGTCTGCACGAAAGCGTCCATTACACTGGCGGAACCGGACAACAAACGGTATGAATTTGGCTTACCGCCCGAGAAACTGACCCGCCAGCAGAACACGAACTCGGTGCGTCAGCAGTCCATCAGCCTGAACATGCGGGGCGTGCTGAGCTCGAACAACGGATGACAAGAGGTGAAATTTCAAAATGAATATCAATCAGGCCGTGGAAGGCATCCGAAAAGCACTGTATGGGCGGGAAGTCCGGGAGTACATCGCGTACAGCATCGAGTGGGTGTACAGTTTTACCACGGCGGCGGTGGGCAAAGTTGTAGCGCTGGAAGCAAGTGCATCGACAAGTGCGGCTTCTGCCAAGCAGAGCGAAACCAACGCAAAGGCGTCCGAAACAGCGGCGGCAAGTTCGGCCAAGAGTGCCAAAAACAGCGAGAGTGCGCTGAACGGTGCGGTATCTTCTGCCATGCGGTCCGAGAACGGCGCGGCGCAGAGTGCACGGGATGCCGCCAACAGTGCGGCCAACGCGGAAAGTTCTGCAAACCGTGCGGCGGCGATCGTTTCGACGGACATCAATCTCGATACCAAAGGTGCGCCGGCCGATGCAAAAGCTGTTGGCGACGAACTGGCAAAGCGGCTGTCGAAGAGCGGCGGGACCATGACGGGACCGATCAACTTCGGAACAGAGACGGAATCCATCTACTCGAGCGGAAATGACAGTGCAAATGGTCCGGGCGGAGAGCTGAACAATCTGGTCATCAGCTCGTGGCACGGTGTTTCGTTTACGACAAGTCAGGAGGATTCACCCAACAAGGGAAAGACGACGATTGGAATTGACTGCAGAACGGGGCTTATCAAAGCAGAAGAGTTTTCAGGAAAACTGACGGACGAAAATGGTGATCATCCTATTTGGTTTGATTTGAATAATGACCGGTTAAGCCCTGAGAATGAATACTGGCTCTGCGCCCACACGAACGACTACGGCGAGGGGTTTGAGATCCGGGATATCAATATCGGAGACCTGAAGAACGCGATCGTTGATTCTGCAAAAGAAGCTGTTGTGGTAAGTTCCGGCTCCAATTATGTGCGGTTTTCGGACGGAACGCAGATCTGCTGGGGCGGAGACGTGTGGGTCACATGCGGCAGCGACTCGGGAACGCTTAGTTTTCCACAGGCGTTTGCTTCGAGCGATTACGGAATTACGTTCATCAACTGCACGCATTCCGGCAACGAAAAAATCGTTCGCTATGCAAACCGATATACGACCTACTGTGGAGTGTCCTGTTCCGGCGGCGGAACGGTCGAGCTTTCATATATCGCGGTAGGACGCTGGAAGTGAGGTGAGCAAGATGGAAATTACCGTAGGATACACCATTGAAAAGCCACTGATGACAGAGGAGGCGTATACCTCGTATGCCAGAATGGCACGACACGTTAATGTACATAACGCTGCCTGTAAGCCGGGAGAGACGCTCTGGCTGATTCAGGACGGGGAAACATGCTACACCGTGGTCGAAGCCGGAACCGCGTCAGAACCAGAACCGGCCAAACCGACGCTGGAAGAACAAATTGCCGCAGTTCAGGCTGCGCAGACGGACACCGATGCATTGGTTGTTGATCAGGAATACCGTCTGACCCTGCTGGAACTCGGCGTCACAGAAAATAGCGAGGAGGACGAATGATGCTGTACCATACCTGCAAACGAATGATCGAGCGCGGCACGACCAAAGGTTTGGAAATCAAAATTGATATCTTTTACGCCGCAGGAAAGCTGACGGACGAGGAGTATCAGGAGCTGACCGAGCTTCTGAAAGAAAAGGAGAGCGAAAATGCCTGATACCATTATGGACGTCTCCCGATGGCAGGGGAATATCGACTGGAAAAAGGTCAAGGCCAGCGGCAAGGTGAACGGGGTCATGCTCCGGACCGTCGCCACCAATGCGGCATACGGCGGCATCTACATCGACCCGACCTTCGAAAAAAACTACTGGGGATGTGTAGAAGCCGGATTGCCGGTGGGTGCGTATTGCTACACCAAGGCCGTTACCGCTGACTATGCGGCGAAGGAACTGGTGAAGCTGAAGGTTGCACTGGAGGGGAAATCGTTCCAACTGCCTGTTGCGGTAGACGCGGAAGACCCGGCTCTGCTGTCCTTGTCCCCGGAAGCCCTTGCACAAATCATCAAAATGGAAGCAAAGCAGATCGAAAAATGGGGCCTGTATGCGATGGTATACACCTACACGAGCTTTGCGGATACCGCCCTCGCGATGAATGAGCTGACCGATTTTGATCTATGGATCGCGGATTACCGCTCCAAGCGCCCCAGCCGGAAGCATGGGATGTGGCAGTACACGAACAAGGGGGTTGTGCCGGGTGTGAACGGTGTGGTGGACCTCAGCCATGCCTACAAGGATTACCCGAAGATCATCCAGAAAGCCGGTCTGACCGGGAAGTGGGGGTGATCAAAATGGAGACCATCCTTGCAGCGATCATCACGGGAGCCATCACACTGATCGGCGTCATGATCGCCAACAGCCGCTCTCAGGCGGTGACGGACACCAAGCTGGAGGAACTGACGCGTGAAGTCCGCGAGCACAACAATTTTGCGCGGCGGGTCCCGATCTTGGAAGAACAGATGAAATCCATGAACCACCGAGT
>OIXQ01001171.1_pt1 | contig 10548 bp, 5 predicted proteins | sample 1587791 | NCBI WGS metagenome assembly OIXQ01 (sample SAMN03283273) | human gut metagenome | biome: human-associated habitat; material: feces | host: Homo sapiens | place: Peru | collected 2012
ATCTTTAAAGATAAAACTTCTAAGTTGATATTTATTGTATATGGATTAAATAAATATTCTATTCAAGGCGATAAAGAGATATTAAATATATTAAAATTTATGGGCGCTTCTATTATATATAACGAAGACGGTTCTATAACGATTAAAAAGAATTTGAGATTAAACGCTTTAGATATAGATATTTTGAATATTCCCGATTTAGCGCCCGTTATAGTCGCTCTTGCATCAACGGCGAAAGGAACTACAAAATTATATAATGCAAGAAGATTAAAATATAAAGAAAGCGATAGAATAAACGATTTGAAAGAAAGTTTTAATAAAATAGGAGCAAAAATAACTTCAACCGAAGATGAAATATTTATAGAAGGAGTGGAAAAATTAAAAGGCGGAAAAACTTCATCTCATAACGACCATAGAATCGCTATGGCTCTTTGCGTTGCTTCGATAGTTTGCGAAAATGAAATTATTATAAATGACGGCGAATCTATAAATAAATCTTCTTTTAATTTTATAGAACAATTTAAAAGCATAGTCGCAAAGTTGGAAGAAAAAGAATAATTAAAAAGTTGTTTTGGTTTGAATATTTAATAACAACAATGGGTTGCAACCCATTGTTATCAAAAATTATTTATTAAAATAATTTTTTTTATTTCTAAATTTTAATCTTAAAACTCTAAATAATGCTTCGGCTATTATATTTTTTGACATTTTCGATTGTCCGCTTCTTCTTTCATAAAATATAATCGGTTCTTCTTTCACTTTATAACCGTTGCTTTCAAAAGAATAATTCATTTCAATTTGAAAAGAATAACCTGTTGAAAGTATATTATCGAAATTCATATTTTTAAGGACGGATACTCTAAAGCATTTAAATCCTCCCGTTATATCCATTATTTTTGAGCCTAAAACAAATGAAGCGTATCTATTTCCATAATATGATAAAAATAATCTTCTTAAGGGCCAGTTGACTACGCTTATTCCGTTGCAATATCTTGAGCCTATAACCAAATCTAATTTTTCATTTTCCATCCTTTCAATAGCATTGGAATTCAACTCTTCCAATACCTCATGATCAATTAACTGACGTTTCATTCTGCGTTCCTTATTAATTGAAGCCCAGTAATAACCTTCATCTCTGGTTCCATTTGTAATAAGAACTTTTACACGACCTGAACGTTTACGGCCTGTTCTTCCTCTCCTTTGAATCATTCTAACTTCAGAAGGAACAGGTTCATAAAGAATAACCAAATCAACAGCAGGAATATCAATTCCCTCTTCAGCTACACTTGTTGAGAGAAGTACATCATATTCACCAATTTTAAAGGCTTTAATGATTTCTTTTTGTTCCTTTTGAGTTAATCCCTTTTCACCATCTCTTGAAGCCTGACCAAAGAACTTGGCAGATTTAATTCCTTCTTTTTCAAGTTTCTGATGAATCATTTCAAGAGAATCCCTATACTGAGTGAAAACCATTATTTTTGAAGATTTCTGGTCAGCATCTTTAACATACCTCTCAGACTGCAATTTGGTTTGACCATTTTGCCCCAATTCTTTTTTAATGATATCAGTTACTTTTTTAAGTTTAGGATGTTCCAAACCATGTTTTTCAGCTTCTCTTGCAAGATAAATAGCTTTGCCAAAATTAGGATCCTGAATTAATGATTTGGCAGCTTTTGTTTTCTTTTTACGTAATCTAGCTACATATTTGTTAAATGTAACTACTCCCTGTGTTTCAATAAGTTCCTGAGAATGTTGTATATTGATAACTGCACTCAAAATTGAAATAGCCTGGAAACATTCCTTTTTAGGATTTACAGTTCTTGCAATTGCACTTTGAACTCTTCCTCTTGCTCTCAATATATCTGTTTTGTTAACAGAAACTGTTCTAATAATTCCCATATTCTTAAGACCTTTAAGACGAACTTTAAGAGCTTTATCAACATGTTTTTTAATTTTTTCCAATTCAGAACTCATTTTAACCCTAACCCAATCGATTGCAACCGGATTAAAATAAGGCCTTACATCATAATCCTCTTCAGTTTTAACTACAACATTTTGAACATATAAATTATCACAAACTTCTTTTATTTTTTCTTTATCAGAACCTGGAGAAGCAGTCAGTCCTAGAATCAGGTTAAATTTAGATTCTTTAACATATCTTGAAGCCAAATATACATAAGAATAAGATCCAACACCGTGATGACACTCATCAAAAACAACTAAAGATACATCTTTTAGAGAATATCTTCCTTTCAACAAGTCAGATTCAACAGTTTGCGGAGTTGCACAGATTATTTGAGATTCTTCCCATCTTTTAACTCTTTCATCAGTTTTAACAGCACCTGTAATTGATGAACAGGGGACAGTTAAAAATTCCTTAAAAGTAGACTCGTGCTGTATAGCTAATGGTTTACTTGGAGCCAATACTAATATTTTAGAGTTTTTAACTTTATCCAATCTATCTGCTGCTACTAAAGTAGCTACTATAGTTTTACCTAATGCCGTAGGTGCAACAATCATCGTATTTCCTTTCTTTAACACATCGGCAGCTAAAACCTGTTGATATAACCTAGCTTCGATAGAATCGGATTTTATTAATGGGTGGTCAATATAATGTGCCATGATAGAACATAGTAACTGAATGTTTATAAATGTTTAATAAGAGCATGTGAAAACTAATCAAAAAGTAGTGTAATTTAATTTTAAAGTAAAGAACTTGTTAAAAAAAAGAAAAAAGAGAGATTAATTAAAATCTCCCAAATTAAGATATTATTATTGTGTTTCCTGTTTGGAAATCATTCCAGTAAGATGTAATAATGTATTTTCCACTCATTAATCTCATAGCTAATGAAGCAACACCATTTTCATCAGTGACTTTATTATAGAACACACCATTTATGTTAAATGTTACATTTTGGTTAGCTAATGGTTTACCTTGACCATCTAGTGTTTGTGCAGTGAAGTTACTGCCATCTTCATGAGTCATATTAAGGTCACTGGTAACTAAAGTAGGTAAAACAGTTATATTGTTACCTACAGCTAATCCTTCATATATTGTTGTAATGATATATTCTCCAGGTCTTAAACTGATTCCCAAACTTACTACACCTTTATCATCAGTGCTTCTAGTATAGAATACTCCATGAATGTTGAAAGTTACAGTTTTGTTTACTGCTAAGCTTCCGTTTTTATCATAGATAGTTGCCTCAAATTTGGAAGCGTTTAAGTAATATTTGGTTAAGTCATTTTGCACGATTAATGATTTTACGGTTATGTTAAATCCTTGTTCTTCACCAGTTACAGGGTTGTAAGCAGTTAAAATATAATTTCCAGGTCTTAACATAATACCTAACTCAGCAATACCATCATCATTAGTAGTTCTATTGTAGAATACACCGTGAATGTTAAATCTGACAGTAGTGTTAACTAATGCTTTTCCATCACTGCCAATGAATTTAGCATAGAATTTAGTATCATTTTGATACATTTTAACTAAATCTTTAGCTATGATACTTGGATTAATAGTTACAGTGATATTTTTGGAGATTTTGCTGCATATATCAGATCCATTATAAGTTACAGTTACTGCATATACATTGGAATCTAAATTAAGACCCATAGATGCAGTACCGTTATCATCAGTAGATTTAGCATAGTCCACACCATTAATATTGAAGTATATAGTAGCATTAACTATTGGTTTACCTTGAGAATCTGTTAATTTAGCAACTAAACGGGTTCCGTCATGGTAAAACATTACAACATCATTAACATCTAAGTTTACATTTGGAATTACAGTTATGTTTCCTTTTTTAGTCATGGAATCATATTTAGCATCACCAGAGTAAGTTGTAGTGATATTATGATTTCCAGCACTTAAAGCAGGAATATTTACTTTTGCAGTTCCGTTAGTTACATTTGCAGTGTATTTTTTACCGTCGATTTCAACAGTAACTGTTCCAGTTGCATCTTTAGGTAAATCCACACTAATAGTAGAGTTTACTCCTTCTTTAAATTCAGGAACAGAAACATTCATGTTATAATCAGTTACTTTAGATACAACTACAGTTGCATTAGCTTTGTTTTGTGCATATTTGTCATCAGCGAAAGTAGCTGAAACATTATAAACACCAGCACCTAAACCAGAAACAACAACTTTAGCAGAACCATTACTAATTACAGCATTATAAACATCTTTACCAACACTAACAGTAACATTACCTGAAGCGTCTTTAGGAACGTTTACTATAATAACAGCATCTTCTCCAACTTTAACATCACCAGGAACAGTAATGTTCATATTATAGTCAGATATTTTGGATACTGTGAATTTGGTTGTGTTCTGATTAGGATTATAATTGTTGTCTCCAGCGTATTTAACAGTTACAGTGTAATTGTTTGCTTTAAGATCAGCTATTGTTTTAACTGCTTTACCATCTACAATAGCTACAGTGTAATCTTTACCGTCAACAGTAACAATCACATTACCTGTAGCATCAGAAGGCACATTTACACTTACTGTTACATTTTCACCAACTTTAATGTCATCAGCATTAACTGCAACAGTTGAGTTTAATTTATTAACTTTGAAATCACCGTTTTCATCAACAGCAGCATAATTATCATTTCCTGCCCAAACAGCAGTAAATCCATAAGTACCTGCAGCTAATTTAACACCAGTTAAAGTACCTTTACCGTCAGTAACATTCACAACATAGAATTTACCATTAACAGTAACAATTACATTACCATTTAAAGGAGTACTGTTAACACCAGTTAAGGTAGCTTCAATAGCAAATTCATTGCCGTAATTTACATCAGCAATAACAACACCTAAAACAGGTTGTGCTTTATCAACAATTACAAATCCGTCAACTACAACATCATTATATTTATCATCACCACCGTATTTGACACCAACAGTGTGATAACCAGCAGTTAAATCTTTAACAACTTGTGTAGCTTTACCATCGGTAATATTTGCAGTATATGGAGTTCCATCAACAACAATAACTACTTTACCAGTAGCATCAACAGGTAAAACAGCTTCAACAGTTAAATCTTCACCAAATACAATGCCATCAACAGTTACATCCATAGTAGGATCAACTTTAGACACAGTAAAGCTGGAAGTAGCAACTGCATCATTATAATTGTTATCACCAGAATATTTAACAGCTACATCATAAGTATCAGCTTTAAGACCAGACACTTTTACATTAGCTATACCATTAACAACAGGTTCAGTATAATCTTTACCATTTACATTAACAGTTACATTACCAGTAGCATCACTAAGTAATTTAACAGTAATAACAGCATCTTCCCCAACTTTAATGTCACTAACAGCAACATCAATAACAGAATCTACCTTATTAACTTTGAAATTACCGGAATCACTAACTGCATTATAATTATTATCACCTGCGAATTTAGCAGTGAAATCATAAGATCCAGCAGCTAATTTAACACCAGTAACATTACCTTTACCATTAACGACATTTACAGTGTAATCTTTACCATTAACAGTAACAATCACATCACCTGTTAAAGGAGCATTATTAACACCAGTTAAAACAGCATTAACAGTAAATACATTACCATAATCTACATTATTAATAATAACATTTAAAGCAGCATCTGCTTTAGCAACATTAACACCTTTAGTAACATCAACTGCATTATAATTGTTATCACCATCATATTTAACAGCTACATTATAATCACCTACTTTAAGTCCGCCTATTACTTTAATTGCCTGACCTTCATTAATAGCTACTGTATAGTTCTGATTATCAAGCATAATAGTTACATTGCCTGTAGCATCACTATCTAAATTAACACTAATAGTTGCGTTTTCCCCAACTTTAATATCTTTAACATCAACAACAAGTGCAGGATCTATTTTATTAACTTTAAAACCGCCAGAAATATCAGTTCCATTATAGTTATCATTTCCAGCCCAGGTAGCACTGAAATTATACAATCCCACAGGCAACTTATCAGCAGAAACATTTCCCTTACCGTTAATAACCACTACAGAGTAATTTTTATTATTAATTGTTACAATTACATTACCGGTTAAATTAGTATTATTTACACCTTTTAAAGTAGCATAAATAGTTAAATTTTCACCATAATTAACATCTTTAATAAATACATTAAGATTTGGATTAGCTTTAATAACATTTACAGTATGAAAAACTTCAACTGCTTCATATTTATTATTGCCCCGATATCCAATTTTAATATATTGAATACCTGCTTCTAAATCAGTCATATTCCATAATGATACGCCTTCATCGTCAATTTTAACATAATAATAAATTTCACCAACAGACATCAGCACCCAACTAGGATTAGCATCCTTAGGTAATTCAACTTTAACAGTTAAATTTTCACCAAAGATTATACTGTCCTCAGCAATTACATTCATTTTAGGCTTTTCTTTAGATACAACAGTATTATTCCCATCATACTTAAAAAAAGCATCATTACTGTTTTTATTTTCTAAAACGCTTCCATCTTTTCCATCATATAACACATTAGAAGTGGCATTTAAATTTTTCCCATCAGTTATGTGAAACTCATCATTTACTGTGTCATTAACCATACTGGAAGTTACATTTTCTGCATTAACTGCCGAAATAGATAGTATGAATAAAATCATAGTTGAAATTATTAAAATTTTACTTTTAAGCATTTTCTACCTCCCAAAATAATAAAAAAATATTATTTCTCAATATACTTATTCCTTTAAAAAAATGTAGAAACAAATATCGTAAAAAAACATGAATAACAAAACATCATAAAAACAATCTTCTTATACAAACAATGTATATGCATTTAAATATTTATATATTGTTAAAAATAATAGTATTTGGCTTTAAAAAAGTAAAAGAGATATTATAAATTTATTCTAAAAATGATTTGAAAAATTTTTCAAAATCCTCATCATCCATGGGTTCCGGTGTTGTGAAAACTTTATTCTCCATAATATTTGTAGCTAAGACATCATATTCATTAGCTTCCTTAGATTCAGGGTATTTTTCTACAACGGTTTTTGCATCTAATTCACTTTCCTGAATTAAATTACTTCTATTGATAGTTCCAATAATACGAGTGCCTATCTTTGATGCAAATTCACTGACAATTTCTTTTTCATGATCAACATTTCTGCAGTTGCAGATTATTCCGCTTAAATTTCCTTTAAGTTTTTTAATTCCTTTAACAATATTATTGGCCGCATATAAAGACATGTATTCTCCGGAAGTTACAATTATTACTTCATCAGCGTACTTTTCACGTAAAGGTACTGAAAAACCTCCGCAAACAACATCTCCAAGTACATCATAAATGACTACATCCAAATCCTTATCAAAAACCCCTAAGTTTTCAAGTCTTTTCATAGCTACTATTACACCACGTCCTGCACAGCCAACACCAGGTTCAGGACCTCCGCTTTCAACACATAAAATATCATTGTAACCTTTTACAACAATATCCTCTTCAGCAGGTTTTCTGTTATTTTTAAGTGTGTCTACAACTGTCGGGATTCTTCTGCCGCATAATGTACGTGTTGTATCAGCTTTTGGATCACAGCCAATAACCAGACAGTTCAAATCATTATTTGCATAAACTGCAGATAAATTAGCTACTGTTGTACTTTTTCCAATTCCGCCTTTTCCATAAATAGCTATCTTTTTAATCAATTTAATTTCTCCTTTTATGTATTATTCTTAGACCTGATGATATAATTGCACATGCTGTAATAAATATGCATAACATTAAATTTACAGTTACAGAAACTTTAAAGAAGTTTAATAAAACAATTACACATGGAAGAGCATAAAACATTAAAGCTACTAAAGTTCCAAATTTTTCATATTCCAAGCCTTCAGAGCTTGTTTTGAAAAACTCTATTAATTTCAAGGTTATTACAATTAAAAACCAAAATGGCAGTAAATTTGCATAACATAATGCAAAAGAGCTTAATATAATAAATGCAAAATCTGATAAAACATCTACTTTTGCTCCCTTATTTTTATTATCTATTTTGTATCTGCGAGCTATTCTGCCATCTGAAACATCACTTAAAACAGCTAAAAAGTAAATAACCAGTATAACGAACAGATTGCTGTTTAAATAAAAAACACCATAAGCAAATAAAATTCCGAAAATTATCCTAGACAAACTTAAAGTATCTGCCAAATGCCGTTTATTCATAAATATTACCTTTTAACTAGTTTATAAACAAAATCATGCTCCCTTACTTTTGTTGGAATAGCTACTCCCACATTATTACCTTTTTCAACATTTTCAACATTTTCACCATTGATCTGCATTGAATCAATTTTATGTTTTATGGAACCTGTAGTTTTTCCCTGTATTAAAATTTCATCTCCAATAGCTAAATCATCCCATATTTTAAGTTCTGCAACTTTCACTTTGTTAAAATAATTAACAACCTGACCAATATCTTTTTTAATGAATTTTGACTGGTTATTCTCACTTGTTTCAAAAGGAGTGTTGAAGTAAAATCCGGTGTCAAATCCCCGGTTAAATACACTTTTAAGCTCTTCAACCCATTGAGGATTTATTTTGTACTCTTTAGGACATTCATAATACTTATCAATAGCCTGCCTGTAAACATCAGTTACCATTGCACCATAATCAGGACTTCTGGCTCTTCCTTCTATTTTAAATGAATCAATTCCCGCTTCAATTAGCTCCGGAATATGTTCTATCATCATCATATCCTTTGGTGAAAAGAAGTTCGTTCTGTAGCTGTCGTCATATGATTTGGATATTACAAATGACTCGTCATTAACTTCAGAGAGGTTTATTACACTGTCATTATTATCCTCTTCAAAAGTCATCGTCCAGTTTTTACGGCATGGCTGCAGACAGTCACCACAGTTTGCACTACGGCCATATAATCCTGAACTTAAAAAACATCTTCCAGATATTGCCATGCACATTGCACCATGTATAAAAACTTCTGTTTCAATTGGAGAATTTTTAACTGTCTTTTTAATATCTTCCAAACTAAGTTCCCTTGATAAAATAGCTCTTTTAGCACCTAACTTCTTAAGTGTTTTTAAGATGAAAGAATTGGAAATATTTTCCTGAACACTTATATGTGCTTCAAGTCCGTTGCCGACAACTTCTTCTATTAATCCTATATCTGATAAAATAATCCCATCAATTTCAGATGCTGCAATTTCCCCCAGATTATTTTTCAATTCCATAGCTCTATCTTCATTTAAAACAACATTGCTGCACAAATAAGTTTTGGCTGAATATTCTTTAGCTATTTTAGAAACTTCAGATAAATCATTTAAAGAAAAATTTTTAGCATTTGCCCTCATATTAAAGTCATCAAGACCAAAATAAGTGGCATCCGCCCCATTTTCTAAAACTGCCCTAAGGGAAATAAAATTTCCTGCAGGAGATAACAATTCAACCATAATATCTTAAGGTTTATAATATGTTTCAGCTTCAATATCATCAGGAAGCTCTGTCGGATAACATTCATTTAAACAGCCCAAACATAAATCTTCTTTAGGCATTCCAATAGCTTTTACCAGTGATTCCAAACTGATATATCCTAAAGTATCAATATCTAACTGTTGCCTTATCTCTTCAACAGAATAATTAGCTGCAATTAATTCTTTTTTACTTGCCATAGCTACACCATAATAACACGGAGCTATAACCGGAGGACAGCCTACCAAGAAGTGTATTTCAGCAGGTTCTGATTCCTTTACAAAATCAATTAAAGATTTGGAAGTTGTTCCTCGAACAATACTGTCATCAATTAAAACTATTTTTTTACCTTTAATAGCTTCTTTAATTGGATTTAATTTAAGTCTGACAGCCAGTTCACGTTCTTCCTGAGTAGGCATGATAAAAGTCCTTCCAACATACCTGTTTTTAATTAAACCTTCACCATAAGTAATTCCAGAAGCTCTTGAATACCCTATAGCTGCAGGAATTGAAGAATCAGGTACAGGAATAACTACATCAGCATCAATCGGAAACTGTTCATATAACTGTTTTCCAATGTTTAATCGTGTCTGATATACATTAACATTATCAATTGTACTGTCAGGTCTTGCAAAGTAAACATATTCAAACATACAATGAGCAAGAGGAGTTGAATCGGCCAATTCCAGCATGGAACTGCGAATTTCATTATTTTCAAAATATATAATTTCTCCAGGTTTTACATCCCTTATGAATTCAGCATTAATTACATCAAAAGCAACAGTTTCAGAAGCTATAATAAAATCATCCCCTCTTTTAGCTATTGCTAAAGGTTTTATTCCAGCAGGACCTCGAACCCCATATAACTCACCATTAACAAGTATAGTTAATGCATATGATCCTACTAATTTTTTAGAAACTGCTTCAATGGATTCTATAATACTTTTACCATTAGCATAATGTTCCTTTCTTAACATATAACAGATTACTTCAGAATCTGTACCTGATTTAAACTCATAACCTTCACGAATAAGCTCATCTCTTAATTCAGCAGAATTT
>OIXQ01001174.1_pt1 | contig 10532 bp, 9 predicted proteins | sample 1587791 | NCBI WGS metagenome assembly OIXQ01 (sample SAMN03283273) | human gut metagenome | biome: human-associated habitat; material: feces | host: Homo sapiens | place: Peru | collected 2012
AGGCTATCTGCGGCGCTCATGCTATCGATGAGGTAGGTGATCCATTCCCAGAGGAGACCTTCAAGACTTGTATGGATGCTGACGCTGTGCTCTTCGCAGCCGTTGGTGACCCACGTTTCGACAACAACCCTACAGCTAAGGTTCGTCCTGAGCAGGGTTTGCTCGCTATGCGTAAGAAGTTGGGCCTCTTCGCCAATGTTCGCCCAGTAGCCACATTCGATTGCCTGCTCCATAAGTCACCATTGAAGGATGAGCTCCTGAAGGGTGCTGACTTCGTAGTCATCCGCGAGTTGACTGGAGGTATGTACTTCGGTGAGAAGTATCAGGATAACGATAAGGCATACGATACAGATATCTATACCCGTCCTGAGATTGAGCGCATCCTGAAGGTAGCTTTCGAGTTTGCCATGAAGCGCAACAAGCACTTGACAGTAGTAGATAAGGCAAACGTATTGGCATCTTCTCGTCTCTGGCGTCAGATTGCCAAGGAGATGGAGCCACAGTATCCTGAGGTAAACACCGACTATATGTTCATCGACAACGCTTCTATGCGTGTGTTGACAGAGCCTACATTCTTCGATGTCATCGTTACAGAGAACACCTTCGGTGATATCCTTACCGATGAGACTTCTTGCATCACCGGTTCTATGGGCTTGCAGCCATCCAGCTCTTTGGGCGAGCATACCCCATTGTTCGAGCCTGTTCACGGTTCATGGCCACAGGCAGCTGGCAAGAACCTGGCTAACCCTGTAGCTCAGATTCTTTCTGCAGCTATGTTGCTCGAGCACTTCGGTTTGAACGAGGAGGGTGCTTTGATCCGCAAGGCAGTAGATGCTTCTCTCGATGCCAATGTCCGCACTCCTGAGATTCAGGTTGAGGGCGGTGCTCACTATGGCACAACAGAGGTTGGCGAGTGGATCGTTAACTGGATAAAGAACGCATAATGAGAGGACACCGTCCTTTTGTGCTTGCTGCTATGCTTGCCCTGTTGCTTGGCGGCAGAGGCGAGGCGTTGGCTCAGCAGGGAGGTGCAGCCTTGCGCGACTCCTTGGCACATGCCACAGATGTTCTGGCGTATCATCCTGACAGTGTAGACCTGCGCCTGAAAAAGGCTGCATGGAACATACAGTTGGAGCAATGGAACTATGCCAAGGATGAGCTCGACAAGGTGCTCTTCCTCAATCAGACCAACATTGCGGGACTTTTCTACCGGGCTTTTGTCAACGAGAAACTGAAGCGTTACAACTTTGCGCGTCTCGACTATCAGAACCTTCTTGTTTTGGTGCCTGGCAACTTCCAGGCACAGTTGGGACTGGCGCTTCTCAACGAGAAAGACCAACATCTCACTGAGGCTTACGATGGCATCAACAGTCTGATAGAGCAATATCCCGACAGCGCTGTAGCTTATGCAGCCCGTGGTGGAATGGAGAAAGAGAGGGGCATGCTCGACCTGGCGGTTTATGACTATGGCGAGGCAATGCGCCTCGACAGTACCTGTCAGGACTATGTGGTCAATCATGCCGACTTGCTCATCAGCTTAGGTCGCAAGAGCGAGGCATACGATGACCTTCGCCGTTTGCAGACGATGGGTGTCAAGTCAGGACAGTTGCAGGATTTCTTTGCACGTTTGCGGCGGAAGAAGTAGCGGCACATTTCATAAGCATTTTAAAACTTCCAAGTTTACACGCATAAAAAAAGGAGATTTTCCATATACGGAAAATCTCCTTTTTTATCGTATGTTTTTTTGCAGAACTCTAACTTTCCCATTTGCGAAAGTTAAGTTCTTTTACTTCTTGGGAAGGTTGCGGAGAACCTCCAGCAAGTGATCCCAAACCATCTGAACAGTAGGGATGAGCAGAGCCTCTTCTGGAGTATGTACATTGCGAAGGGTAGGACCGAAGCTTACCATGTCGAGGTTGGGATATTTTTCAGAGAAGAGACCACACTCCAGACCGGCGTGAATTCCTTTTACCAAAGGCTCTTTGCTGAATAGTTTTTCGTAACTCTTGACTGTCAGGTCGGTCAGGTCGCTGTTGGCACGCATCTTCCATGCAGGATATTTGTCGCCTACACTTATCTTGGCACCAGCCAACTGGAAGGCAGCCTTCACCGTATTGGTCATATTGTCGAGGTTGCTCATCACATTGCTGCGCTGAGAAGCAACAATTTCGATGCTGTCCTCGGTAGTTGCCACACTTGCCACATTGCTCGAAGTCTCAACCATTTCGGCAATGGCCTCGTCCTGGCAGTGGGTGAGAGGCCCATTGTCAACAGCCTGCAGTGCCATGATGAATCTGTCAGCCACCTGGCTTTCGATAACGTCCACAGCATCAGTGCTCTCCATGCTGAAGTGCATGCTCTGCTCCGTAACATGGAACTCGTCTTCCACCTCAGAGGCAAAGATGTTCCAGTCAGCACGAACCTGCTCTTTGGCCTCGTTCTTTACCGCAAACACAACCTGTCCGTCGCGAGGAATGGCGTTGTGCATTTTTCCGCTGTTGAAGCTTGCCAAGAGGATGCCATCTTCTTGTTTCTCCATTTCCATATAGAGGAAACGGGCCAGAATCTTGATGGCATTGGCGCGCTTCTTGTCGATATCGTCACCCGAGTGGCCTCCGTTCAGCCCCTTGATATTCAATTTGAGGAAGAAATATCCGGCAGGAGCCTTCTCGCGAGAGAAGTCGAAGGTGGCATGGATTGTCTGTCCACCGGCACAAGAAACGAAGATAAGTCCTTCGTCCTCTGAGTCGAGGTTGATGAGCATGTTGCCTTTCATGAAACCAGCCTCCATGCCGTGTGCACCAGTAAGTCCAGTTTCCTCGTCACGTGTGAAGACACACTCCACAGGTCCGTGCTCGATGTCATCAGAGTCGAGGATAGCCAGCTCAATGGCGCAGCCTATTCCGTCGTCGGCGCCTAAGGTAGTGCCCTTGGCTTTCATCCATTCTCCGTCCACGTAGGTCTGTATGGCATCCTTGGTGAAGTCAACGTCTACATCCACCAGCTTGTCGCACACCATGTCCATGTGGCTCTGCAGGATAATCGTCTCTCGGTCCTCATAGCCAGGAGTGGCGGGTTTGCGGATAATCACGTTGCCAGTTTTGTCGACAACAGTCTCCAAGTTGTGGCTTTTACCAAACTCTTTCAGGTACTCAATCATCTGTTCCTCGTGCTTTGATGGACGTGGAATCTGATTGATTTTAGCAAACTGCTCGAAAACACGAGCAGGTTTCAAATCATTTTTAGTCATTTTATGTATTTTTATTTTGAACTTTGCTTGAAAAATATTACCTTTGCATCCAAATGTGCAATCTAATGCACTGCAAAAGTAATAAAAATGATAAAGATATTGCTATTTAGCGTGTTAATAATTGCTATATCTGTAGCTTTATTATCCGTGAAGTTGATTTTTCGCAAGAACGGCAAGTTCTCCTCGCAGCATGTCCACGACAATCCTGGACTTCGCAAGCAGGGTATTCATTGTGTGGTAGACCAGGACCGCGAGGCACGACAAGCGGGAAAGGCCTATTGAGGAAGTGAAGAGTGAAGAACGAAGGCGGATTCTCTCTTTTATAAATCTTATGTAAGATATAAAATAATAAAAAACTAAAATAACAAGAAAATGAAAAAGAACATTTTTGGTTCCATGGCTATCGCAGCAGTTGCTGCCTTGTCATTGGCATCATGCAACAAGTCGCAGCCACAGGTTGAGGCTAAGTCTGAGAGCAAGGCTCCTGCTGAGTTGAAGATTGCGTATGTAGAGGTCGACTCTATCATGACACAGTATACATTTGCCAAAGAGTATTCTGCTCTCTTGGAGAAGAAGGGTCAGAACATTCAGGCTACACTTGCACAGAAGCAGCAGAACTTGCAGGCAGCAGCTGCCAACTTCCAGCAGAAGATTCAGCAGAATGCACTCACACGCGAGCAGGCAGAGGCTATACAGGCTGGTTTGCAGAAGCAGAGCAACGACGTGCAGGGTTTGCAGCAGCGTCTGAGCAACGAGTTTGCTGCCGAGCAGGCAAAGTACAACAATGCTCTCCACGACAGTATTGCTCACTATCTGGCTGCCTACAACAAGGACAAGAAGTACAGCATCATCTTGTCTAAGAGTGGCGATAACCTTCTTTATGCCGACAAGGCTTACGATATCACTAACGAGGTGATCAATGGCTTGAACAAGGCTTACAAGGGCAAGTTGAAGAGCGAGACTGCTGCACCTGCTAAGAAATAATTCTTCGGGTGTAAGTCTTAAAACACGTACAATAACGATTCTATTTTTTTATAGAGAAATTTTTACTGATAGCCATACAGCTCCTTTCAGGTTTGCTGTATGGCTATATATATAATAAGGTGTAAAGAACAATGCTTCGCAAAGAAAGATACGAATACGTGTTGGCATATTTCCGCCAGCAAATGCCTCAGGTCACTACTGAGTTGGAGTTTGGCAGTGCTTTCCAGTTGCTGGTAGCCACCTTGTTGTCGGCTCAGTGTACCGACAAGCGCATCAACATGGTTACGCCAGCTCTTTTTGCCCGTTATCCTGATGCCCGTTCCATGGCAGCGGCTACGGTGGATGAAGTGTACGAACTCATTCGTTCGGTGAGCTATCCCAATGCCAAGGCGAAGCATCTCGTAGAGATGTCGTGCCAGTTGGTGGAGCGGTTCAATGGCGAGGTGCCAGAGTCGGCTGCCGATCTGACGAGCCTTGGCGGAGTAGGGCGCAAGACCGCCAATGTGATTCGTGCCGTGTGGTTTGGCAAGGCCACCATGGCAGTAGATACGCATGTCTATCGTGTCAGCCATCGCATGGGGTTGGTGCCTGCCACGGCCGACAGTCCGCGAAAGGTGGAAGACTATCTGATGGCTAACATTCCTGAAGCCGATATTCCCAACGCGCACCATTGGCTCCTGTTGCATGGCCGCTATATATGTAAGAGTGCCAAACCGCTATGCGAGCAGTGCTTCTTTAACGAGCATTGTCCCAAACGTCTGAAAAACAGTAAACTATAGCAATACATATAAGATGAATGTCAAGAAGATCAATCATTTTTTGCAGGATGTGGCTGCTCACAACAACCGTGAGTGGTTCCAGGAACACAAGGCAGAGTATCTGGCAGCCAAGTCTGATTTCGAGGAAGGCATCAGGAAGGCCATTGCGCACTATGCCGGTTTCGATGACGAAATAGCCCACTTGCAGGTGAAAGACTGTACGTATCGTTTCTATCGTGACATACGTTTTTCTTCCGATAAGTCGCCCTATAAGCGCCATTTCGGAGCCTACATTTGTGCTCACGGCAAGAAGTCGCTTCGTGGTGGCTACTATATTCATGTAGAGCCTGGTCATTGCCTTTTGGCAGTCGGTGCCTACTGTCTACCTACGAATATCCTTACCTCGTGCCGCAACGAGATTATGGGTAACATTGACGAATGGCGACGTGCTGTGGAGAATGGCAGGTTTGTCAATACCTTCGGTTATCCTGGTGAGGGCGTATGGAAGGATGATGACGAGATAAGCGACAAAGGTTTCGGAGTCAATATGTTGAAGAAAGCTCCCAAGGATTTCCCCAAGGATTATGAGTTTCTCGACTATCTGAAGATGAAGGACTACTGTGCCTGGGTCCGTGTGCCCGATGATTTCTTTGCCGATGAAGCTTGGCTCAGCAAGTCGGCAGACATCTTCCGTGTGGCAAAGCCCATGATGGATTTCGTCAATTCTGTGATTGATGACTATGAATAGCTCAGCTATTCCTTTTTTGAGGGAAAAAAAATTCAAATATACACATTAAATGAAAACAATGCATTTCAGTCAGAAAGCCTTATCGCTTGTTGTCTTTCTGATGTTGGTCGTTTCTTCAGCGGCACAAGCCAAACGAGTTGTTGAGCGTCCTTACTTCTTCGCCTCCAACAATCATAAATTAGAAATCGAGCGTGTGACACTCGACAAGAAAGCTACAGTTCTTGACGTAAAAATCTATCAGGCCAGTGGCAAGGTTAGTATCGATTCCCATGCCGTTCTTGCAGCCAATGGTGCGACGTATGCTTATCTGGGTAGTCCGCAGTTGCCAAAAGGTGTTTTTGTGAAAGTGCCTGAATGTGGGTACGTTTCTGCTACTTTGCGTTTTAAGCCAATGCCAGAGACCACGAAGGAGTTTGATTTCCGTGAAGTATCCGACAACTCTGGTTGGAACATTTACGGAGTGCGCCTCGACGGCAGACGGTCACAGGCTGACATTCCGCAGCACTTGTTACAGCAAGCATTTGACAAAAAGGTAGAATTGCCATCTACCGATCTCAACCTTGGCAAGACTGTTGTGAATGTGTGCTTGTTAGGGTATAAACCTGAATACGGTACCACACTTGATGTTCTCGTCGAAAATTGGTTCTCACCACAGCGTATGCCGTTCGACCACGATTCTATCAGTGTGGATGGAACATGCAGCATAAGTGCCAATGCTATTTTACCGACAATAGCAACCATTCGGGTTAACCGAATGGAGATTCCGTTTCTTGCAGTGCCTCACGACACGACTACTGTAATTATTGACCTCACGACACAGGCACTTGCCGCTACACATCTCTTTGCAGATGATGCAAGCGTCAAGAAATATGTTTGGTTTGAAGGAAAATATGCTGCTGTCGATACAGAGTTGCAGAGTGTAAAGGAAAAACTTGATGTCTATGGCAAAACTTTCTTTGATGACATTTGTGGTATGACACCATTGCAATATCGTGATTATGTGCAGAAGGTTTATGAGCAAAAACTACATGCTATTGATGCTGATGCAACCATCAGCGTTGCCACCCGAACTTTGGCGCATAGTTATCTTTCCATGAATTATGCTTCGGCATTGTTTGGCTTTAAGAACAATATAGCCATGGCTCCCATGGTTGTAGGCAAGAAAGGAGTACGACGTGCCGACCTGAGTGTTGACACATTGTCGTATTTTAAAACATTGGAGCAACTCCCAATCCTTCGTTCTAAGAATCAGCGTTATTATTCTTTTCTTGCAGACTTTACGTCAAGTTTCTGTCGCCAATATATGGCGGCTGACCCATTGTTGGATGATATAGCTGTCGGAAAGCGTCTCAGCCGTTCTTTAGGACGCAAGCATCTTCTCACCGAACAGCAGATGGCGGCAGCTCGCGATAGTATTGCCAATGATATGGTGAGGGAATTGCTTTTTGCCGACAATGAAGACTTGAAGTCTCAGCAAAAGTCTTCCGACGAAAAAATGGCTGCGATGATAAAGACAGCCAATTCCAGTTCTGTATACAGCATTATAGACATAGACCCCAAGATGTCTGCCAAACAGATTTTTCCCTCAATCATAAATAAGTATAAAGGCAAAACTCTGCTCCTTGATTTCTGGAACACGTGGTGTATGCCATGCAGGGCTGCCATGTCGGCCATTCGTCCTTTGAAAGAACAGCTCACCGATGTGGTGTATGTTTATATTGCAGATGCTTCATCGCCTGTTGGCAAATGGGGCGAGATGATAAAGACGATAAGTGGTGTGCATGTGCGGTTGACAGAGGAGCAGGCTGATGCTCTTAGTGACCTATATCATTTCTCAGGTATTCCTACTTATTTTGTTGTAAACAAGGAAGGAAAGATTACTTATCAGACAACAAGTTTTCCTGGAGTAGATAAGTTGAGAGAGGTGTTGAAGTCTGAATAACATAAATGTGAAACTTCTGGAGGAATTTCTCTTTTGAAAAACGCAAGTGCTTTCATTGACTATTGAAAGCACCTGCGTTTAAGGTCGAAGCCTATTGCGTTTAAGGTCGAAGCCTATTGCGTTTAAGGTCGAAGCCTATTGCGTTTAAGCTCGAAGCCTATTGCGTTTAATATCGAAGCCTATTTCGTTTTTATGAGTTTCGTGACAGCAGTTATGTGCTTAATGGAGATAAAAAAAGCCCTGCCCCGCAAAGGGGGTAGGGCTTTGTTATGATATTGCCGCCTGTGTGCGTTGTTGCTTTTATATGTGTTGCCACTTTGTGGAGGGAGGCCTGTTAGAACAAGCTGAGGATCTTGTCTACTATCTTGTCGATATTAGAGGAGTCGTTGAGTTCTTCCAACTTTTCGTTGAGTTTGTCTTCTACCTTTTTGCTGACCTTGTCGGACAGTTTGTCAATAGCCTCGTTGGTCTTGTTTTCGAGCTGTGACTGCAGGTTGGTGTTGTCAGAAGAGTTGTTTGCCGACTGATTGTCATCAGCATTTTCAGATGAGTCATTGCTGTTGAGCTGTTCCACATTTTCCATTGCCTTGATGGCATCATCGGCATTGATGGTGTATACCTTGCCCAGGATTCCGAAGCTTACGTTGTGACTTTTGCCATTGAAGCTGACGGTGCCTTTCGAGAAGATGATGTAGTTGTGGTACTCGAAAAGCTGGTCGAAGGCAACATCTATCATGTTGTTCGAGATCATCTTGGCAAACGAGCGCAGGCCATCGGAGAAGATGAAGTCGTCACTGATGTTTGTAGCCTTGTCTATCACCTTGCCGACTTCCTCCTTTACGGCTTGCTTATGAGTGTCTCTGCCGGGGTTGGTGAATGCCAGGATGAGCAGAATCACAACCAAGAGTCCTACGAAGAATTTCCAGTAAGATTTCTTTTTCTTAGGCTTCTTGTCGCTGTCCTTCCCGTTCTCATTTTCCTCTGTTTCTGCTGCAGGCTGACTCATATCTTCCGCCTGATTGGCTGTAGGAGGAACAGGAGGCACAGCAGTTCCTGTTTGCTGACTGCCTTCGGCGAGAATGTATTTCAGTTCGGCTATTTTCCAGGCTGGAGTCCAGTCTGCCATACCTTCTTTCCATACCAAAGTCTCAGGCTTGATATGTTTTTCTGCCAGCTGGGCTATGCTGAATGGTCCGGCTTGCTTTCCGTTTTCTACGATGAAGTATTCCATTGTTTCTGTCTGTTTATTTTTTGTTTTTCTTTAACTTCCTCCTAACTTCTTTGCTCTTCACTCTCCCTCATGCGTCGCTTTCCACCATTTGGTCTGTTTCTTGGTTCTGAGAGCCACGGGATGCGAACTGGGGTCGCTGATGGTAAGACCCGAGAAGTCTTTGACGGTGATGGTTGTCGCATTGATGTTGCTGTACACTTCTGCGGTGCTTTGTGCGGCTTTTACCGTGGCTTTCAGCTGAGTGGCAAACTGATCCTTCATCGAGGCGTTGGGCTTCAGACTGTCTACATAGTTGCCCAAGTCGTAATACAGGTTGGGGGTGTATCCGTCTTCTGTCTGCACGCCAGCCAGGCGTTCTGTGGTGATGGTGTACTTGCTGTTCAGTTCCTTCATGATGGCAGCCAACTTGTCCATCTGTCGGCAGTCGATGGCAGCAAGGCTCGCGTATGGGGTAGAGGTGCTGTTGTAATGAGAGTAGTACGACGAGATGATGCTTGCGTAGTTGGGAGTTGTCGTGTTGAGATAGCTCCAGATATCCTCGTAGGGCAGTCCCTTTGCCATAATCTCATTGGGCGAAGCCAAGAGGAAGTTGGTGGCATCCTTCAGCTCGTAAGCCGTCTCCACATTACTCATATAGCAGGCATCGAAGAGAATGTACTGCATCTTGATGCCGTTGGTCTCGATGGCTTGTGCCAGCGATGATACGTTGATGGCATAGGTGTTGTCGAGTCCGCCAAAAGAGCGGGTCTTGAGTGCAGCTTTTCTCTTGGCTTGGTTGGGATAGTCGGTCCAGTCGGAAATGTTGTTCCATCCTGTTCCGTGTCCTCCGATAATCAGGGCATAGTTGAGTGCCTCTGCCTGCTGTTTCACCTCCCCGATGATGTTTGTCAGTCCTTCCGTAGTGGTGTAGGCAGTGCCGGTATAGTTTTCCAGCATCTGATGCTCTACAGTAAAGGTGCTTGAGTTGTAAGTCAGCTCAAAGAGCGAACTCTCTGTGGCAGATGTGCTCATAAACACAAATACCCTTGTGCTTTTTAGTCCCTTGTTCTTCTTGATGGCATTCTCTATCTGGTTCAGGTTGTTGACCATATCGCTGTAGAGTCCTGCCGAGTTTTCGGTTCCCGACCATGGATACATGATGAGCAAGGTCTGCTTGTTGACGCTGTCGATGTCGAAAGCCTCGTCGTTGCAGCCCGTCAGTCCCATCAGGGCGAAGGATACATATATAAATAAGGTGAAAAGCTTCTTTCTTGTCATGATACGAAAAATGTTAAATATTAAGTGTTAAATGTTAAGTCGTGGCGCCCTTGTAAAGTCTTGTTCTTAAGATGGCAAGAGCAGCCTCGTCTAACACTTAACATTCAACATTTAACATTGAAAAAAAATAGTCTGTTACTTCTTCTTGAGTTCTTCGATAGTAGCCTTGAGGGCTGCGATCTTCTCTACAGAGTCGCTTTCTTTCTTGCGCTCAAGAGCCACCACCTTCTCAGGAGCGTGAGCCACGAAGTTCTCGTTGCTGAGCTTCTTGCGCACACCCATCAGGAAGCCTTCAAGGTGCTTGAGCTGTGCCTCAGCTTTCTCTATCTCGGCAGCCACGTCGATAAGGTCGCCCAATGGTA
>OIXQ01001175.1_pt1 | contig 10528 bp, 10 predicted proteins | sample 1587791 | NCBI WGS metagenome assembly OIXQ01 (sample SAMN03283273) | human gut metagenome | biome: human-associated habitat; material: feces | host: Homo sapiens | place: Peru | collected 2012
TGGCTCGCAATGACATTGTTCTATTTGGGCACTTTGCTATTTTGAGACAGCTCCATTTCCTTTGGAAATTTACATAAAAAGCGGGCGGCCAATGGCCGCCCATTCCTTGTTTTTGGTTTATCCCACCGCGCTGATATTCTCGGCAGTCATTGTTTGCCAGGGAATGTCAATGGGGGTCAGGCCTCCAAACTGTTCCTTCTCCCAGGCCTCGTAATCGGTCTTATTCAGGATGGTCATGTTGCCGTCCTTGTCGGTGATCAGGTAGACATAGCCGTCGCCATTTACGTCAATGTTCTCCGGATACTTGGTTCCGTCGTAATAGGTATCGGAAAGCTCCTTTACCCAGGCATCCACATAGTATGCGTACACATATTCTCCGGCCGCGGCGTCATAGGTGTCAATGGCGTAGGGCCAGAGCACCTCCCCGGCGTAGCCATGATTGTGGGAGGACAAGTCCTTGATGAGGCCGGGATAGTACGCACAGCCCGGGAAGGCCAGAGCCTTCTCCTTCACCTGACCGGAGGCGGCATCGTAGCCGTAAACCGTCTCCCGCATTCCGGCGGAATAGGTGTCGGAAACGGACACCAGCAGCTCCGGCTCCCCGTCGCCGTCCACATCGCGGATGGCGAACTGCTCGTCGTCCATGGTGGCAGGCTCGAAAATCTCGATTTGGGTTCCGTCCGGCCAGGCGGAATTCTCCCGGATCTGGGTCAGGGTTTCCCGATAGGCGGCCAGGGCGGCAGGGTCGCCGGTCTGGGAAGCTGCTGTTGTCTCAGCGGAGGCGGTGGTCGGGGTCTCCGTCTGGACGGTGGTGGGAGCGGCCTGGGCACAGCCGAACAGGCTCAGGGTCAGAAGCAGCGCGGCAGCTGCGGTCAATTGCTTTTTCATGGATCATTACCTCTTTTGGTTGGAAAATGTTGCTTTTTGAATGTGCCAGGAAAGAATTTGTAGGGGCCGATGCCCTCATCGGCCCTTCCAACCGGCAGTGCGTACCAGCGGGCCGATGAGGGCATCGGCCCCTACACGTTCCCAATTGGTTCTCGGAATAACCGGGAGCTTGTGACCGGAGGGAGCCACTTTTTATCGAATGCGCCACGAACAACGCACTGGTGCGGGAGCACCCAGCGGCTCCCTTGTGTAAAGGGAGCTGGCAAAAATCTCTGATTTTTGACTGAGGGATTGTCAAACTGCGTCAATGAGAGCACACAAAAAGATGGGAGTTCTGATCCCCTCAGTCATGGCCTTGCGGGAGACGGCCATGACAGCTCCCCTTGGTCAGCAAGGGGAGCCTTTGCCCCCATCTGTCACGGCAAAGCCGTGACGGATAAGGGTCACTTGCCTCTCCCTATGGGAGAGGTGCCGGAGGCGGAGAGGGCGATTTTTACCCTCTCAGTCGGCTTCGCCGCCAGCTCCCCCAGAGTGGGAGCCAAGGGGGAACGGATTGTGACCGGAGGGAATCCCCAGGGGGAGCCTTTGCCCCCATCTGTCACGGCTTTGCCGGGCCGATGAGGGCAAAGGCCCCTACAAGTTCTGAATCGGTTTTCGGTTAATCCAGCGGCTAGAACAGCTCCCTTTGATAATTGACGGACAGCTCCGGCCAGCCGTTTTTCACGCCCCGGCGCACAACGGCCTCCGGGTCTTCCTCCGTGAAAAACAGGGCAAGGCCGTCCTGCCAGGAAACCAGGGTGATGCCGTACTGCCCGGCGATTTCCTCGGCGGCTTTCTCCGTGTCCGTCAGAGCCATCAGCTGAGGCTCCACTGCCCCGGCGGTTTCCTCAGTCTGGGATTGGGTGCAGACCGGAGGCTGGACGGTGACGACGGTCGTCTCCGCGGGCTGAGGCTTTTGACTCCCGGCGCAGCCGGACAGCAGCAGCGCCGTCAGGCTGAGAAAAATCGGAATTCGCTTATTCATGATTGCTCCTTTTTCGGCATACTGCGCACGGTAAAGGTGCACGAGCGGTTGGTGCCGTCGGTGGTTCGGATGGTGATCTTCGCCGTGCCGGTCTGGGTAGAGTGGATCAGCAGAGAAAACCAGCCGTCATTGCCATAGCTATAGCCGGTGTATCTGGTTCCTTTATCCATACCCACTGAGGCCGGCACACTGGCCACCTTGGGGTTGCTGCTGGTATAGACGAAGTTGCTCACGCTGTAGCTCCCCATGCTCCGGGCAAACTGATCGCTGTAGAAAACCATCTCCCGGGTGCCGCCAGGCTCAATGCCAACGGTTTTCCGATCCGCTGCCACATACAGTTTCGTCGCGGGCGGCACCAGCCGATAGGTGATGCTGTCCTGCGCCTCGCCGGATTCCTGAGATTGGGCGATCACTGTCAGGTACAGAGTGGTATTTGCATCCCGATCGTCCGCAAGGATGCTTTGCGCGTTGCTGCGGATACTCAGCCGGCCGCTGGAGGTAAGGCCGATGTACCGGGCGAAATCCTCCGTCCGATCCCAGCCGTTGGAATCCTTGAGCGTCCAGCTCCAGGTAATCTTCTGATTGGTGGGTCTGCCATAGGTTTCGGCAAAGGTCACCTTGTGGCTGACGGATTTTCCCGCCGCCAGCAGGGGCTCGGAAATCAGCATTCTCCCCTGGGGTGCGGAGCTAAAAAGGGCAATGGTGGACACCGGGTTTTCCACCTTCACGGTGACGGTCTGCTTTTTCCCGGAGCCGTCCAGCGCGGAAACGGTGATTTTCGCCGTGCCGGCCTTGTGCGCCTGGACGAAGCCGCTGTCTGTGACGGAGACAATGCTCGGATTGCTGCTGCTCCATTGCAGGCACCCGGCATTATCCAGATACCCGCCCCTTGCGTCCATGGGATCGGCACCCAGGCGAACACAGTCCTTCCGCTTGGAATACTCCCCCGGCTGCACGCTGTACAGGGTCAGGCCGGTAAGATTTCCCGCCCGGTCATAGCTTTCGGAAAGGGGGGCATAAGGACTGTCTGAATTCCACGGAATCGAGATATGGACGCTGGCGCATTTGGGGGCTACGGTCAGGGTATACTCCGCCCCCGTGCCGCCGCCCTCCGGAGGCTGGGCGGAAATGGTGATGGTGTCCCCGATTTGGGCGTCCTTCGGCACAGAAAGCCTGCCGTTTGTGATTCGGGTGCCTTCCGGCCCCTCAAGAACTGACCAGGTGAACCGGCTCACCACTCCCTTGGGAGCCGCCTGGGCCTTAAAGGTGAAACTGGCGCCGGGCGCAAGAGAGGCCGGGCCGGTGATGGTCAGGCTCTCCACCGCCTGAGCCACGGAGACGGTGCATTTGGCGGTTTTTCCGCTGCCGTCCAGAGCCTTGCAGGTGATGGTGGTGCTTCCCTTGGCCAGGGCGGTGACCACGCCGCTCTCCACGGTGGCCACCTGAGGTCTACTGCTGCTCCAGAGCACCTCCGGGGAAACCGGATTCCCCTTGGAATCCAACATCGTGGCCGTCAAATTGACGGTATTGCCGGTATAGCAGCTGATTCTCGCAACGGAAAGGTTGATTTTCGCCACCGGATTCAGGGCTTTCACCGTCACCCGGAAGGGTTCGGAGGAAACCTGTCCGGCTTTGGACGCCGCCGTCACTTCCACCCAGCCCTCGTCCCCGGCGGAAAGCCTGGGGGTAGTGAGCTTGCCGGTGGAAGCGCCGATGGCGGCTCTTGCCATGTTGTCCGACCGGTCGGAAATGCGCCAGGTCACGGTCTGCTCCACCGGAGCCTCCGGATTCACGCCTGTGACGTTTGCCTGGAATTCGCCGGTCTTCCCTGCCAGCAGCTCCCTGGGGCCGGAAACGGTAACGCTTCCGATTTCTGTCCCCTTCTTCACCTGAATCCGGCAGGTGAGGACGCTGCCCGCCAGTCCCCCGTCGCCGACGGCCATGGCCTTTACTGTCAACGTCTGCCCGGCATAGTCGGCCAGGGAAATGGGCTCATTGTAGCGCTGGCCGCGGACGATTTGTCCTTCCCGAATTCCCGGGGTTTTGCCGTCCAGGGTATAGAGAAGGAACCGGCCGGTTCCGGTCAGGCACAGCTGGCCGCCCCAGGGAGCGGACAGAGTGCCGCCGTCGGACCGGCTCAGCACTTCGCCGGTCTCCCCACTCCGGATTTCCGCCGTCGGGATGCCAGGCTTTTCCGACAGAGCCGCCGCGGCGTTGACGATGCCCGCTCCCAGGTCACTGCCGCCCCTGGTGGCAGTAGCTTTCAGCCGGGCGGTGATCTGGGCGGGAGTGGCATCGGGATGGACACTCTTGTACAGGGCGGCTACCCCCGCCACCACCGGGGAAGCCATGGAGGTTCCGCTTTTGGGGCCGTAGCTTCCGTAATAGGTGGTTGACCAGACCGCCGCCCCCGGAGCGGCCACATCTCCCCAGGTGCCGTAGCTGGAACCGGAGGCTCGATTGTTGGTGCGGTCTACGGAGACCACGCCGATGACGTTGTCGTAGCCTGCCGGGTAGTTCAGGCAGTTGGTGCCGTCGTTGCCCATAGCCGCCACAACGGTAACACCGGCTTCCGTAGCTTCGTTGATGACCTTCTGGAAAACCGCGTTGTAGGCCGTACCGCCGATGCTGATATTGACAATCTGGGCGCCGTTTTTCACCGCCGTCCGCAGGGCGGCAATGAGCGCGGAATCATAAATATAACCCGCGGCATTCACCACCCGCAGACTCAGAATCGTGGCCCCCGGGGCGATGCCCGCGCCGCCCTTGCCGTTGCCCATGGCCGCGCCGATAATACCCGCCACATGGGTGCCGTGACCCGTGGCATCTTCCAGTCCCAGGGGCTCATTGCCATTAGTAACCTCTACCCTTCTCAGATTGGGCAGATCCTCATGGTTAGCCTTGACGCCGGTGTCGATGACCGCCACCGTCACCCCCTTGCCGGTGGTGACGCCCCAGGCGGCGTAGCTGTCCACGGTGTCGTGCATATACTGATAGCGATAGGAGGTGGGATCCGTCAGATAGGGATCCGGATTTTCCGTGTTGTCCAGCCAGCTCCGCCAGGTCTGGGGCTGGGGAATGTCCTCGGAGAACAGGGCAAGGCCAGGCGCTTCCGCCCCTTCCGCCTCATCCGGCGGAAGCACCGCAATGTGATTGGGATAGGCCGCCGGGAGCCGGTCGGACTCCTGGGCGGCGGTCAGGGCCTCCACCACGGAAACGCCGTTCAGCCTCAGCGTGGCAAGGCCGTCCTGCCGGCAGACCAGCTCCGCCGAAAAGGCCTGGGCATAGGCCTGGGCGGTTTCCTCGGTATCTGCCCACACCAGAAGGATGCCCGACTCATACTGCGACCCTTCCGTCAGGGAAGCGGTCTGCTGGGCCACCTGGTGGGAAATCATGTCCGCTTTGTCCGCCAGTTCTTCCTCGCTGAGGACATAATCCTCCGGAAGGCCGGGCAGGTCGTAGGGAAGCGCCTCCGGCTCGGTTTCGGCGGTGGTCTCCGAAACCGTCTCCCCGGTAGTCTCAGCAGTGGTCTGACCGGTGGGGTCGGGAACCGATTCCTCCGTGGCTGCCGGGGCAGTCTCCGGCCTGGTCTCCGGGACGGATTCCTCGGTACTCCCGGTCGTTTCCGGAGCCGCCGTCTCTGCTGTGGTTTCCGGAATCTGGACGGTTTCCACAGGCTCGGTGCAGACGGCGGTGGTCTCCGTCGGCTCCTCCGCCAGCGCGGCCTGGGGCAGTGTGCCCATTGTCAGCACCGCCGTCAACAGGATGGCAATGATCCGCTTTCCATATTTCATCTGAAAAAACGCTCCTTTCTCAGTGCTCAGTCAGAAAACAGCAGCAGTGACACCCAGGTCACCACATTGGAGCCGTACTGGAATTCCAGTCCGTTTTCCTCCAGAGTGGGAATGATGTTGATGCCCTGGCTTTCCACGCAGGGGTGCATCTTCTCCGGGTGACGGCAGGGCTTGTTGTCTAGGTAAGCGCACCGCTTGCAGATGGCGCAGGCCTCGGTGGACAGAATATATGGCTCCGCCCCCAGGGAACGGAGAATGTCCCCCACCTGATCGGTCAGAGCCTCGTGGTCTGCCCGGGTAGCCAGGGTTGCCTGCAAATCGCTGATATCCGCCACCTCGGTGATGGTGGATATCAGAAGGCACTTGTTGTAGCCCAGGCACTTTGCCTTGCACTCTTCCACCGTGCCCACCCCCGGTGGGCAGGCCCAGGTGGTGCCGTACATGGCGCATTCGTGCTGGCAAATCCAGCGCACCCGGTCGGAAAATTCCAGATTTTTCGGCTCTATCCAGGCGTAGATGTACAGGGGCAGCTCGGAAAGCGCCGCTTCCAGCTTTTCGTAGTTCACGGAAATTCCTCCAAAATCTTCTTGCAGCCTTCCACCAGATCCCGATAGGTGGTCTCGAAATCCCCGGTGTACCAGGGGTCGGCCACATCTCGGGAAAGGAGCGGGCGGATTTTCTCCGGGTCATGGGGCAGCAGCCGCTCTAAGTATCGGGCGTTGCTGCGATCCATGTAGTAAATCCGGTCGAAGTGCCGGTAGTCGTCCATGGTCACCTGCCGGGAGCGGTGGCCGCCCCAGGGGACGCCCTGGCGCTCCAGCTCCCGCCGGGCAGGGGGATACAGGCCGTTTCCGATTTCCTCCCGGCTCACCGCCGCGGAGTCGATCTCAAAGTCCGCCTCCCGTCCGGCCCGGCAGACCATGTCCTGTAAAATGTACTGCCCCATGGGACTGCGGCAGATATTGCCGTAGCAAATAAATAAGATTTTTATCATTGTCTTCTTCCTTTTATATTGATTTATAAGTCAAATAGTTTCTCTTTTCAGAATTTCGTTGATGTATGACCTTATATTTCTTTCCTGTTCTTGTCCAGAAGCAGAAAGCCGCTATACCCATCCACACAGTATTCAATGTCCGGCTTCTTTCGATTCGCAATAATGCGTTAAGGCTTCATAAATTCAATTACGGTAATCCCGCCATCGTTGTAGCTGGCTCCCGCATTTTCGATGCTGTTGATTTCTTCCTCTTTCTTGCGAAGCCCATCCAGCGTTGGCGCATACACCGTATGCCGCTTTCCACTGGAATCTGTGTAACGGTATTGATAAGTAAGATCTTTGCGTTGGCTCTCTCCTGTCCGAAGAACGCGGCCTTTTTTATCTTTTCTCTTTGCGGACATTGTCAAGCCCCTTTCCGCTGTGGAAAGAGCCTGAATTGACAGGATTATTTTATCATATCCAGGCCCCGTTTTCCACAGCAAAATATAAAAATCAAGCGGAAAATGCCATTTCCAGATACCGTTCAAAGGCTCGGCGCTTTATCAGCCGTTTGGAGCCAATCCACAAAACATACGGACAATGATCATTACTGGTCAAATCCCGCAGCTTGTTAATGCCGATGCCAAAATAGGCCGCCGCTTCTTCAAAGGTCAGATTTGCTTTTTCCCAAATGGGAACCTCGTATTTCAACCAGCAGCACCATCCTTTTCAAAATATTTTTCTGTTTCTGTCCTTTTCCTGTAGTTCATTCCCTTCTAAAATTGATTGTGAATGGAAAAGTACGTGTACCAGGTGTGCCATGCGTACCGATTCGGTACACTTGGTACGGGTAGTACACGTACTTTTGGGTTTGTTCTTATTTTTCCAGAAGCTGAATGCCCCAAAAGCCTCTGGCAAAGCGTCCGTCGCCTATGGAGATTTTGTTGGTGTACTCCAGATTATACTGACGGCTGCTTTGCTTTAAGTAGTTGATAACGGTTTTCTGCGCCAGGGGGCTTAGAGCATTGTCCATGCACCACCGTAGATAGAATCTGTCGCTCCCCCCCACGGGGAGCGTGGATTGAAATCGCAATCATTTTCCCCTTTCCGGCGCAGGCATCCCCTCAAAAATCCGGAATAAACCCCTTATCTGCCGACTCTGCCTCCTGGGTGAAGCCCTCCAGGTCGTTCAGGTACATCCAGCTGAGCACCGCCTGGTATTCCTCCTCCGTCACCCGGCGGTCAAAGGGGGCGGGAAGGTTCCCCATGGGGGTATACTGGCGCATAAGGCTGACCAGCACTTGCCCGGGGGCGAAGGTCTCCCCAATCCAGTCCAGCACCCGCAGAGAGTTGTCCACATGTCCGGGGAGAATCAGATGCCGGATTACCGTGCCCCGGAGGAGCTTGTCCCCCTGCCACTGCGGCGCGCCGGTCTGGCGTACCATTTCCCGGATGGCATCCTGAGCCCGGGGAAAATAGTCCGGCGCACCGGAAAGGGCTGCGGCCAGCGCACCGTCCGCGTACTTGAAATCGGGCAGGTAGATGTCGATTTTCCCCTCCAGCTCCCGGAGCGTTTCCACCCGCTCGTAGCCGCCGCAGTTACACACCACCGGCACCGGGAGCTTGGGTTCCAGGGCAGGCAGGATGGTGGGAAGAAAGTGGGTGGGGGTGACGAGATCGATGTTCTCCGCCCCCTGGGTGATCAGGTCTTCGAAAATTCGGCGCAGCCCGGCAGAATCAGTGGGCTTTCCCACGGGGCCGCCGCTGATGGCGGCGTTCTGGCAGTATTTGCAGCCCAGGGTGCAGCCGCCGAAGAACAGGGCGCCGCTGCCCCCGGAGCCGGCCAGAACCGGCTCTTCCCACATGTGGCGCATGGTTTTGGCCACCAGAGCGGTAGCCGGGCAGCCGCAGAAGCCGGTTTCGCCGGCGGCTCGGTTTACGCCGCATTCTCTGGGGCACAGGCGGCAGTTGGTGTAGTCCATAAAAACACATCCTTGTGATGAAATCTGATTTTCTGGGAGCAATGTCGCATTGCAGCAGCGTTCCCCCTTGGCTCCCCCTTTGGGGGAGCTGGCGGCAAAGCCGACTGAGAGGGTAAAACAAGCCCTCTCCGCCCCTTCGGGGCACCTCTCCCATAGGGAGAGGCAAGGCCCTCATCCGTCACGGCTTCGCCGTGACACCTTCCCCGGAGGGGAAGGCTTTGGGGCAGGGTTATCATAGCAGGGTTTGGGGTTTTTCTCAAGCCCTGCTTTACCTTTCGGCGGATTTATGGTACACTAGCCTTAATTATCACTAAGGGAGAGACGTACCATGGAAATTCGCATGGCAAAGCCGGAGGACATTCCGGGGCTGATCGACCTGCTTTTGCAGGTGGGGGAGGTTCATCACAAAATCCGCCCGGACTTGTTCCGTGCCGGCGCCCGGAAATACGACGAGAAGGCGCTGACGGAAATACTGAAAGACCCCAACCGGCCGATTTTTGCCGCGGTGGAGGGCGGAACGCTCCTGGGCTACTGCTTCTGCATCCTGGAAATCACCCGGGACAACCCGGTGCTCATGGATCAGAAGAGCCTGTATATCGACGACCTGTGCGTAGACGAGAATGCCCGGGGCAAGCATGTGGGAGCGAGGCTCTACGATTTCGCCATGGATTACGCCAGAAAAATCGGCTGCGACAGCCTGACCCTGAACGTCTGGTGCGGCAACGACAGCGCCATGAAGTTTTATGAAAGCCGGGGGCTGAAGCAGCGGAACATTCACATGGAGGCCAGACTCTGATGCTGGAAAAGAACGGAATTTATGAGGCGGTGGTCACGGATTACACCGCCGAAGGTCAGGGCATTGCCCATGTGGAGGGCTGCGCCGTGTTCCTGCCCAACGCCATCGCCGGGGAGCGGGTGCGGCTGCGCATCGAGTATCCCCGGAAAACCTGGGCATCGGGAAAAATCCTGGAAATTCTGGAAAAATCCCCCCACCGGGTGAATCGGGAGTGTCCCGTCGCCAAGCTGTGCGGCGGCTGTGACTTCTGGCATATGGACTACGAAGAGGAATGCCGACTGAAGGCCCAGCGGGTCAAGGACTGCCTGAATCGCATCGGCGGAGAATCCATCGATGAGATGCCCATCCTGGCGGCCCCTACCTGCCTGGGCTACCGGAACAAGGCCCAGTATCCTGTAGCCAGCGAAAAGGGCCGGGCTTACGCCGGATTCTTCCAAGCGGGGACCCATCAGGTGGTGGAAAATGACCGCTGCCGGATCCTGCCGGAGGAGACGGACCGGGTCAAGGATATTGTTATGAATTATGTAAACAAATATCAGGTTCCCGTATACGATGAGCTGACGGGACGGGGCCTCCTGCGGCATATCTATGTCCGCCGGGGGGCGGTGTCCGGCCAGATCCTGGTCTGCCTGGTGGTCAATGGCGACGGCCTGCCCAAAATCTCCACCCTGATCGACAGCCTGAAAGCGGTGCCGGGCTTTGCCACCCTGGTCCTCAGCGTCAATACCAAGAAGGGCAACGCCGTCCTGGGGGACAAATTCCTCACCCTCTATGGCCCTGGGTATATAGAAGATACCCTCTGCGGCCTTTCCTTCCGCCTGTCCCCCCGGTCCTTCTACCAGGTGAACCACCACCAGGCCCAGCGGCTCTACGAGTCTGCCATCTCTTTGGCAGAAATCGGCAAAGAGGACCTGGTGCTGGACCTCTACTGCGGCGTGGGCACCATCACCCTGGCTATGGCCGCTGCCGCCGGAAAGGTCCTGGGCGTGGAGGTCATCCCCCAGGCCGTGGAGGACGCAAAGGACAACGCGGCCCGGAACCACATCGAAAATGCCGAATTTTTCTGCGCCG